>Ga0066636_10000496_pt1 | contig 22021 bp, 21 predicted proteins | sample CryGeyCG2014_080_2_FD_62736 | JGI IMG/M metagenome (GOLD analysis project Ga0066636, IMG submission 62736) | Groundwater microbial communities from aquifer - Crystal Geyser CG07_land_8/20/14_0.80 | ecosystem: Environmental > Aquatic > Deep subsurface > Groundwater | place: USA: Utah: Grand...
ACTGTTACGACAACGCTCCGATGGAGAGTTTCTGGGCAACGCTGAAGACCGAACTGGTTTTAATCGCCATTTCGCTACCCGACAACAGGCCATTCGGGAAATAACCGAGTACATTGAAGTATTCTACAATAGGCAACGGATTCAGAAAAAACTCGATTATCTTTCACCGGTAGCTTTTGAACGCCGGTTCTATGAGCAACGTATGGCAGCGTGATGGTTTTGGTGTCCACTATTGACGACCGACCTCACTCTACAGATGTTTTTTGGTCAGGTTGCCTAAAATAAAGAGTTAGCAGGTTCCTATTCCCGGTCAATAAAAATTGAACCCTTCCAAAAGCAGATCCCTTTCGCTTAAACGAGGCTTGCCAAACGAATTTTTTGTCTTGAAAGTGCTTGACAAGAATTCCTCCGGATGATAATTGAAATTTTTCCTTTTATAAGGGAAGGGATTATTCTATCCCGATGGAATTAAAATCAAATCAATCTTCATCGCACAGCCTGCCCTTTGGCTGACAGAAAAGGGAATATGGCAAATCGGCCCGACGAGAAAAGCATAAGGGGGCATAAAAAAAGCTGCAAAAGAAACCATTTTTGCATAAAAACTCTGCCCGATCCAGGCCATCGAAGTCAGAAAATATGCGGACATTATACTACTGAGAAGCAGTGTCATGCCGATGCTGGGCACCGAAGACGTGATGTGGACCTGTAAGTTCCGAAACGGCGTCATCAAGCGGTTCAAGTTCCCCATTCGGACGACACTCGAAGAAGCTGCGAAGCCTATGCGAATCTGAAGGGTAAGGACCATGAAGCCCCCTGCTATCAACCCAGGAGGCCGATGGATACAAGTTGCCCAGACCTAAAGCACTCGTTTAAGCGTCCGAACATGGGTATGGTGTTGTACCATCTGAACCATCAATTATGCATCATCATCTGAAAGAGGATAGAACATGGCATTGCCGAACAAACCCAAAGGGGAACTCAAGGCCGTAAGAGACCCAGAGTTTGTGGAACGCGAAGTCGATATCCTGATCGTCGGCGGAGGCATGGCCGCATGCTGCGCGGCGTTCGATGTTAAAATTTGAAGGTCCGACAAGCAGAGCGTCCTTCTGGTGGAGAAGGCCGCCATGGAGCGCAGCGGCTCAGAGCCTTTCCGCCATCAATACCTATATCGGTGAAAATACACCGGATGACTATGTGCGCATGGTTAGAAACGACCTCATAGGCCTCGTACGCGAAGACCTGATCTTCGACCTGGGCTGCCATGTGGACGATTCAGTGCACCTGTTCGAGGAATGGGGACTCCCCATCTGGAAAAAATCCGCCGAAGGCAAAACCCTTGACGAAAAAAAGGGCCAGACAATGGGCACCCTGAAATCCGGAGCCAAGCCGGTCCGCACCGGAAAATAGCAGATCATGATCAACTGCGAATCTTACAAACGCATCGTCGCCGAAGCCGCCGAAAAAGAGCTGCAAAAATTTGCACATTACGGCACCGCCGCGGTCACCCCCACTTGCCTGCGCAACCACCTGATGCTCTTCGAGATGAAGGAAGGCCGCGGACCCATCCTGATGGACACTGTGACCGCTTTGGCCCAACTCGGCAGGACCATGGACAAAAAAGAACTCAAGCACCTTGAATCGGAAGCCTGGGAAGACTTTTTGGACATGACCTGCGGCCAGGCCAACCTGTGGTGCGCCACGAATACCGAGCCGGAAAAGAAGAACTCCGAAGTCATGCCTACCGAGCCATATCTGCTCGGGTCCTACTCGGGCTGCTGCGGGTTCTGGGTCTCCGGCCCGGATTTCGACTGGATCCCGGCTGCTTATAAGATCAAGGCCGACAATGGCAAGGTCTACAACCGTATGACCACGGTCAACGGACTCTTCACCGCCGGCGACGGCGTCGGCTGATGAAGGCCACCCACGAATACGGCGCCGGAACCGCCGCCTATTACATAACGACCCCGAAGAACCTGGAAATCCTCATGGATATGCTCAAAACGATGCGGGAAGACGCCGAAAAAATAGCCGGCGGCGATCTCCACGAACTGATGCGGTCGTGGGAAATCAAGCACTGCATCTGGACGGTGGAATCCCATCTGCGGCACATTCAGTTCCGTAAAGAGACCCGGTACCCCGGCTTCTACTATCAGGCCGATTACCCGAAGCAGGATGATGCGAATTGGTTTTGCTTCGTCAACTCCAAGTTTGACCCGAAAGCACAGAAATGGGATATATTCAAGAAAGACCACATCAAGATTATCCCCTAATCGAGGAACGGCTATGAGATAGTCGGCAAAGATGCCTCCAGGTGTCGACAAACACCTGGAGGTTTTTGTTACGATCCCCGATTATGGGTGGTATATGAGAGGGGATCGACCGGGCCGGTGGATCGCCCGTCGCCTATCACCCATCACCCATTCACCCTAAATTACGCAGGGATGGCATGACAGACAATAAAGGAGCCCCGGGAGGCGGCATCAGCGGCCTGACAACCACTCTGGAAGCCGCCGAGGTGGGGTACGAGGTGTTTCTCGTTGAAAAGAACCCCTATGTTGGGGGGAGAGTGGCGCAGTTGAATCAATATTTCCCCAAGCTGTGTCCGCCCACCTGCGGCCTCGAAATCAATTTCAGGAGGATTAAAGACAACCCCAATATCAAAGTCTTTACCCTGGCGGAGATCGAGAAGGTAGTCGGCGTTCCAGGTAACTACGATGTCACGGTGAGGCTGAATCCCCGCTACGTCAACGAAAATTGCACCTGTTGCGGGGACTGTGCTGCGGCTTGTGAAACAGAAATTTCCAACGACTTCAATTTCGGGATGAACCGACATAAGGGCGCGTATCTCCCCTTCGAGATGGCGTTTCCCGCTCGGTATGTGCTTTCTCCCCAAATCATCGGTACCGAAGACGCTAAACGGTGCAGGACGGCTTGCAAATACAACGCCGTTGATCTCAACATGATTGAAACCATGGGCCCCAACCCGTTCAAGGGATTTTAAGGAAACCGCGCGGAATCGCCAAATAAGAATAGGAGGTATGGAAATGGCAAATGCGTACCGTATTGCACCTGACATGAATTTTATCAAAGAGATCGGCAAGCTGGGCGGGCAGGATTTGAAAAAATGCTTCCAATGCGCCACCTGTTCGGTGGTCTGCCCTATTTCGACGGACAACAAACCCTTTCCGCGAAAGGAGATGATCGCCGCCTCCTGGGGCCTGAAGGACAAGCTGGTGAGTGATCTTGACATCTGGCTGTGCCACAATTGCGGAGACTGTTCCACCCTGTGCCCGAGAGGGGCCAAACCGGGCGATGTCCTGTCCGCCATTCGATCCTGCGCCATCGGGGAATATGCGACCCCCAAAGCGTTGGCCAGGGCGGTCCGGGATCCGAAGATGCTTCCGATCCTGTTCGCCGTTCCCGCTGTCATTTTCCTGGCAGTGGGGCTGGTCCTCAAGCTCTTCGGCATCCATTGGCTCAACTTCGGCCCCGAAGGGGACTTTGTCTGGCAGGCCCAATACATCAATAACTACCTGGTGGATATCATCATGCTCCCGACGGCGGCCTTTGCTGTAGGCGTTTTTGCCCTCGGCCTGAAACGGTTTCTCACCGACATTCATCAAAGCGCCGTTGCCGAAGGGAAAACCGATAAAACAAAAATCGACCCCATCGGTTTCATCAAGGCCCTGGCGATCGTTATCCCCACGATTCTGAAACATGAAAAGTTCAACGAATGCACCGAAAACCGGGAACGATCCACCTCACACATGATGGTCCTTTTTGGGTTCATCGGTCTGTTTATCGTGACCAACTGCTTCTTCATCGCGGAGTGGATCTTCCATATCGAAGGCCCGTATTCCCAAATCAATCCGGTGAAATGGCTGGGTAACGCCGGAGGGGTGGCCCTGGTCATCGGTTCGCTCTTCCTGATTAAGAATCGGCTTTCTAAAAAGGACCAGGTGTCCGGATACTGGGATTGGTATTTAGTAAGTCTGGTCCTGATTCTAGGCCTAACCGGACTTCTCACTCAGATGTCCCGACTGGGAGGTTTGGCAGGACTCTCGGTATTCCTCTACATCATCCATCTCATGTGCGTCTGGTGTCTGTTCGCCTATACGCCTTTTTCCAAGCTGGCTCACATCGTCTATCGCACGGTGGCCATGGCCTATAACGAGTACTCAGGCAGGAAATAAGCGCCGGCTATAAAGCATGAAAAAAAGGAGGCCGAACGGCCTCCTTTTGATTTCAAGGGGCTGCACGAGGATTATTTGTGCGGCCCCTTTTCTTATCGGAATTTTGAGGTTTCTACTTTTGCCCGGTGGCGGCGCCGTGAAGTTTGATCTCCACTTTTTCGGTGAGTCCCGCGTAATATTCGCGAAGGATTACCAGGACCTCATCCCGTCCAAAGTGATCGGGTACCTTGCCGCTTTCCGAAAGGAGTTTCCGGAGCATGGTTCCGGAAAGGAGCACACGATCCTCTTTTTTATGCGGACAGGTTCTCAATGAAGCCATGCCGTCGCACTTGACGCAGTAAAAAGTCCAGTCAATCTTGAGGGGTCTGCACATCAGGGCCTTTCCCGGTTCCGGGCAGGCTGTTGTGGCATAGGGAATCTTGTTGAAAATGGTCTGGGCTTCGAACATGCCGTAGAAGTCTCCTACGCCTGCATGATCCCGGCCGATGATCATCCGGGAGCACCCGTAATTCTGCCGGAATGTGGCATGCAACAGCGCTTCCCTGGGCCCGGCATATCGCATATCCAGGGGGTATCCGCCCTGGAGCACCTTGTCTTCGACAAAATAGTTTTTTACCAGCGCATCGATGCATTTAACCCGGACTTCGGCGGGGATGTCTCCGCGCTTCAGGTTTCCGACCAGCGAATGAATGAATACACCGTCGCATACCTCCACGGCGATCTTGCACAAATATTCATGGCTGCGGTGCATGGGGTTTCGAAGCTGAAGAGCGGCAATCTCACTCCACCCTCTTTGCTCGAAGATCTTCCGAGATTCGGAGGGTCGCATGTAAATACCGGCGTATTTGGTGGGATATTCCGCTTCGCTGAGCACCTTCACCGGTCCGGCGAGATTATACTCTTTTTGCTTCATCACCATCTGAACGCCGGGATGATCTTTCTCGGCGATTTTCCAGAATTCTTGCGCCGTTTTAGTACCCTCGCCCATGAAGATCTTTTCGCATTCATACCGTTTGTCGGCTTCGGTCATCGCATACTTTTCGGCAACCTTCATGGTGGCCATGATCTCCTTGCGTTCGGGATCATTCAGGGCAATCTCTTGCCCGACTTTAATGGCGTCCACATCCGCCTTGGAAACGTCCAGGGTGACCGGAACCGGCCAGAAGGTACCATCGCTCAACAGGAACTTGTCACAAACGCTCTTCCAGTCGGCTTTGGTCATAAATCCGGTCAGGGGGCTGAATCCCCCGATCCCAATCATGATAAGGTCCCCCTTGACCCGTGGAGAAACCTGAACCTGTTTGAGCCCTTTGGCCTTTTCCTTTTCCGCCTTCAGCGCCGCCCCTTCGAGCAAGCAGATGGTGAGCCCCTTGCCGCCATGTGGTGGGATAAGTTTTGACATAAATTTTCTTCTCCTTTCAATGATGTTATTCTCCTGATCTGTTTGCACAGATTGAGCCTTGATAAGGTTTAAGCGAAAAATTATATTTTATAAAAGAATCTTTGTCAAGAATTATTCATTTTAAGGTTATTCCGGCATATTCACCTGCGTAAACAGAAAATGAGAGGTCGGCCGCCTTTTTGAAAGAAAAAACCGCATCATCGGCAGTGACCGTGTCAGGAACCGTACCTGCTCCCTGTTGAACGCTGCCATGCACCCTTAAGCAGGCCGCTGTCTTTTTTCGCCGTTATTTCTTTCTTGGATGGGCGACCTGGGCGTCCCATGCAAGTTTAGAATTAGAACCCGAAATCGCCTTAGCGTTCAAATATCCTGCGGAGATTCCAGTTGTCGGGCATATTCCGCTTCCAGGATCTCTTTTTCAAGACACAGTCTTTCCAGGTCTCCGAATTGCCGGTCGACCTCCCGGCGGCAGTGATTGGTTTCGATGGAGAGTTCGGCAATTCGCTTTCCATCTTTTTCCTGCGAGGCGCATATCAGATCGGCCTGCATCTTCTTCACTTTCGATTCGAGATCCTCGATCCGCTTTTCCGTTTCGGCAATCGCCCTCAAGAGGGGTTTGAGGCCTTGGGAACGCTCAGTGATGATCCTGGATCTTTCTTTTCGGAGCGCTTTTTTATCCCTTCGTTCTGCGGCGGCATCGTAGGCATTGGGGGCATCGGGACGGAAAGCCGAAGGTTTTTCCTCTGTCTGGTCTTCCCATCCGCCTGCCTCCAGGAATTCCTGATAACCGTCTTCGAAGAGGATCACCTGATCTTTTTTAAAAACGATGAGCCGGTTAGCCAATGCATGCAGGTACATTTCATTGTGCGTCACCAAAATCACCGCTCCATCGAACGCGTCGATGGCGGCCAGGAGGGCGTCGGCGGATTCCATATCCAGATGATTAGTGGGCTCATCCAAAAGGAGCAGGTTTACCGGCAAGGCTATGACTTTACCCAGAATCACCCGAGCCTTTTCACCGCCGGACAGCACCGCAATTTTTTTCAAGGCGTCGTCGCCCTCAAAGAGCATGGCCCCGCAAATGTTTCGGGCCTTCTGGTAATCTCCATCGCCGAGACTTAACTGGACTTCCTGGGCCACTGTAAAAGAATCCTGCAGGCTATGCACATTCGTCTGTTCATAGAAACCGACAGCAGCATCCGGATGATACGTGACATCCCCGGACTGCGGTACCAATTTTCCGGCTAAAAGCTTCAACAGTGTAGTCTTGCCCTTCCCGTTAGGACCCACGACACAAATCCGGTCCGCAGAATGAACAGAAAAATCCAGGTCATGGAACAATGGGTTCTGACCCGGGTACGCAAAGGACAGCTCGTTGACGCTCAGCAGTTGCTTACTCCGGAAAGACCGGTAATTGAAGCTAAACTCCAGATCGCGAATCTTTTCCAACTTCTCTGTTTTTTGCTTTTTGGATAGGGTCTTGATTCGGCTTTGAACCAGGCCGGCCAACCGGGCCTTGGCCCGAAAACGGGTGATGAATTGCTCGACCTCTTGTCTTTTCCGCTCATCTTTGATGCGCGTCTTTTCATGGATCTCTTCTTCCTGGGCGATCTGGGCGTAATATTTTCCCGTGTTCCCGGCGATCTTTCTCACTTTTTTCCGATGAATTCCCATGGTGTGGGTCACGACGCCATCCATAAACCCACGATCGTGAGTAATCAGGATCAGCTCCCGCGGCCAATCCGACAAAAAACGCTGAACCCATCGGATGGAAGTGATGTCCAGATAATTGGTGGGCTCGTCCAAAAGGAGCAGATCCGGTTCCGATACCAGCGTTTTCGCCAGGTTCAGTCGCACCTGGAACCCCCCGGATAGAATCTCCGGTCGGCTTTGCATCTGTCGGTCGGAAAAGCCCAGGCCGGCCAGGATCTTTTCCACTTTCCAGCGGTGATCCTTTTCATTTGCCGGAAGCCCCCGCATCCCCTCCGCAAGCGTCGTATCTTCCACAAATTCAAGCTGCTGAGCCACATGACCGAACCGGTAGTTTTTGGGGATGGAAAGAACTCCCCCGTCGTAGTCCTCCTGACCGAGGATGATCCGAAAAAGAGTGGTCTTCCCGTGCCCGTTTCGACCCACCAGCCCCACCCGCTCTTTGGGGTTGATCTTGAAGCTGATGCGATCGAACAGGATCCAGGATCCGTAGCTTTTCGTCAGATGTTCCGCTGCGATCATATCCTTTCCTCCGGATAACCCGTAAAAGCTACGCAGCGAAAATTGATGAAACCGTAAAAACTCAAAATTAGGATGGCAAAGTAAAAAGCTTCAGATGCAAGGCGCGCAAATCCTGAGGAATGAGGCGTACATATAGGTACGCCGCAATGATTTACCCGGTTGAATCCTGCAAAGCAGAGCCGCAAAGCGGCATTCAACCGGGCAAGGATGCAGCGCAACGCAGCAGATGGACTTTTTACGAAGCCATCAAAATTCATAGTCGGACATCTCATGAATGCCTTCTCCTTTTCATTTCGGAATCAGGTCGATCACCGTCACCTCCGGGGGGGAAAGAATCCGCATGGGCGGACCCCAGGTCCCGGAGCCCCGGCTGACATATAAAAAACCATCGCGGGGAAGGGAAAGCAATCCGGCATCGATGGGGTAAAGCGCCCTGATGATCAGGGAAAAGGGAAAGATCTGTCCTTTGTGCGCATGACCGGAAAGCTGCAGATCAAAACGCCCTATGCTCTTTGGGTTCAACACGGGGCGGTGCTTGAGCAGCAAGACGAAACGGCTGTCTGCCTCTGAAGACAGAACCTGGTCCTCCGATCGTGTCGGGATACCCGGGAACCGATCCGCCGTCGGATCCTCGACGCCCACCACGCGCATTATCCCTAGGACATCCCTTTCGTCTCCCCGCAGCAGGGTGAACCCGGCTTGCTCGGTGAAAGCCATAGCCCTTTCGATGCCGGCATAATATTCATGGTTTCCGGTGACGGCGAACTTACCATACGGGGCGTCGATGCTGCGAAACAACCCGGCCATCCCGGAAATGTCATCGATCTGGCCATCCACTAAGTCCCCGGTGGAGACCAAAATATCCGGCTTTTCCGCCGCCGCCTTTCGAAGGATGCTTCGAAGCAGGGACTCCCTGACCATGAGTCCCAGATGCACGTCGGATATCTGGACGATTCGGATTTTGCTTATAGCAGCCGGCATTTTCTGGCTCCGGATCACCACATGATCCGTACGGATACGGAGCGCCTCGAAATATCCAAAGGAAGCCAAAACCACGGAAGCGGCGGCGCAAAACCAAAAAGCAACCCTGCGGGAAAGCATCCTGTTCCACACCGGTTTGCCACGGTTGAAGAGTCTCCATAAAAACCCGGCGATATCGAGGCATAGATGAAGGCAGATAAAAAGGAACAACACGCCCATCCATGTGTATCCCACATACGCCAGACTGACGGATAGCAGCTCCGATGATACCCTTTCGGACAACCGGGTGAGCATGGGGCATAAAACCATAAAAGCCAAAAACACAAAAAGGCCGACGCCCGATCTCCGGCTCAACCGGAATGCGTTTTTCACCTTGAAGAAGGTATAGGCGTGCAGCAACCCGTATATCGACAAAAAGATTGAAAGAAAAACCGACACCCGCATCTGATCACTCTAAATAAAACCCCTAAAAAGACGGTTTAAATCATCCCCCCGGTTCCACGGACTTTTCGAAGTAAAAATAATGATATTTGCTAAAAAAACGCTTGACATACTGTATATAGTATAATAACAGCCTGTTTACCACAAAATAAAGGATAGAAAAAAGTACATTTTTTTGCTTAAGGGCACGGTCGTCATCACCATCCACTAACCCATCAAGGAGGTTGCCATGGCAACAGCAAAAAAGACCACAACGGCCAAAAAAACCACCACTGCTGCCAAAAAGAAGCCCGCTGCTAAAAAAAGCACCACCAAAAAAAGCACCACTACTAAAAAGAAATAGCCTTCAAACAGCCCTTAAGTGAGAAGCGGGGAGGCAGATGCCGACCCGCTTTTTTTTATCCTCTATCTGCTTTTGTCAAGAGACGATCGTTTATCCCGAGATAGACGACAGGATCTTTTCTTCCACCGGAAACTGACAGTCAAAAACATTCGGGACCTTTTCACTTTCAACTTGTCAATCGCTGTCTTTTCATACTATTTTTTTCAGGCATCGCTTTAAACGCGTTTATCGACTTCAATCCAAACGTAGACCTTTCCCATGCATAAGGAGAGCAATTTATGAAACCACTTGTTTTTCTCATCCTTTTTTCGGTGGCGATAGGGTCTGCAGGGGCGGGGTCACAGGCGTTTGAGAAGGACCGGATCGAAACGTCCGCCGGCGACCTTGAGATCACTTTCATCGGTCATGGAACGCTCATGTTTGCCTTCGAAAAAAAAGTGATCCATGTGGACCCGTGGGGGAAGCTGGCCGATTACGCCGCGCTTCCCAAAGCCGACCTGATCCTTGTCACCCACAGCCACGGCGACCATCTCGACCCGGACGCCATTGCGGCCGTTTCCACCGATAAAACCGTGTGCGTTTTCGCCCGCAATTGCGTCCAGACGCTTAAAAAAGGGATCCCCATGGGAAATGGGGATGTAAAGACCGTTTGCGGACTGACTATTGAAGCAATCCCGGCTTACAACCTTGTCCACAAAAGAGATTCCGGCGCGCATTTTCACCCCAAAGGAAACGGAAACGGATATCTGATCACCTTTGGAAATAAACGCGTTTACGTGGCAGGTGACACCGAAAACACCCCGGAGACGAAGGCGTTAAAAGACATCGATGTGGCTTTTTTACCCATGAACCTGCCTTACACCATGACCCCGGAGATGGTGGCCGACGCAGCCAAGGCCTTCAGGCCTAAAATCTTGTATCCATATCATTTCAGTGATACGGATCCTAACCGGTTGGTGGAATTGATGAAGGATGCCGGGGAGATCGAGGTGCGCATCCGCAGGATGCGGTGAAATTCACGTTCTGCGAGTTCTTCGAAGTCCTTGCCGCCGATCCGAGGGTTTACATGCAAAAGAGTACCGAATACCTGAAGACACGCATTGACAATCCCGCATCCGGCTTATAGGCTGCCAGTATCGGTATTCCCATTCATGATGGCGGAAAGGAAATCAAAATGATTTATCACATTCTTATCTCTCTGGTGCTTCTAGCGGTCACGACATTTGCCGCATCGGCTCAGGACTCCTCCGTCCTGAAAACCGACAAGGCCAAGTTGAGCTATTCTATGGGGGTCAGCACCGCAAAAAACATGAAGCGTTTTTCTGAAATACACACTTTAGATCTGGACACCGCCCTCATCGAAAAAGGGGTCAGGGACGGATTTGCCGGCAAAGAGATGCTGCTGACCGAAAAAGAAATACAGGAGGTCCTGGCCGGGCTTCAGAAAAAGCTGACTGAAAAGCAACAGGCCGAAAGGGCCGAACAGGAAAAAAAGATGAAAGATCTTGGAGAAAAAAATAAAGTAGCGGGCAAAAAGTTTCTCGATGAAAATCGGGGTAAAAAGGGTGTGAAGACCAACCCGAGCGGCTTACAGTATCAAGTAATCAAGGAAGGGACCGGCAAGATTCCCAAGGAGACGGATCGGGTGACCGTCAACTATAAAGGAAGCCTCATCGACGGGACGGAGTTTGACAGTTCCTACAAAAGAGGAAAACCCGCCACCTTTCCAGTCAATGGCGTCATCAAGGGGTGGACCGAAGCCCTTCAACTCATGAAAGAAGGCTCCAAATGGCAGCTTGTTATCCCGCCCCAGCTCGCTTACGGCGAGTCCGGAACACCCGGAGGCCCCATCGGTCCCAATGCAACTCTGATCTTTGAAGTGGAGCTGATTTCTATAGCCCCATGATCCGATGCCGGGTTTCGTTTTCTCCCGACAAATCGCCTCAAGCGGTTCAGGAAACGGTGGAAGCCCTTTTTTGATATTGGAGGATGGCTTCCACCAGACCCGGAATGGTAAACGTTTTTGCCGTGATGTCAACGGTGAATCCCAGAGTCCGGGCCGTGTCGCTGGTGATCGGACCGATACTAGCCACCTGCACCCCCTCCATGAGGGCTGCAAATCGATCTTCGGGTAAAAGGGCCTTAAAATGCTTCACCGTAGACGAACTCGTGAACGTGATGATGTCCACACCCTTTTCACCCAGGAGGCCGAGGATGGTCTCGGCGCCCTCTCCTGCCGCTTCTGTGCGATAAACGGCGATATCATTCACCTTCGCCCCCATCTTCCTCAGTTCTTCAGGAAGGATTGACCTGGCTTCCCGGGCCCTGGGAAGCAGAACGGTTTTCCCTGAAAGGACTTCTTTTGAAAACGCCTCAATAACGGATTCGGCGCGATAGCTTTCAGGGACAATGTCGCTTTTAAGCCCGAATTCAAGTAGCTTCTTTTGAGTGGCCGGGCCGATCACGGCAGTCTTTACATGTCCTAACACCCGGACATCTTTTCCCTGGCGAAAGAGACGCTCGAAAAAGGCGGCGACCCCGTTGACGCTGGTAAATACCAACCAATCGTAATTGGATAGGTGTTCGATGGCGGTATCCAGCGGCTCGAAGTCGTCAGGCGGCACAATCCGGATAGTGGGATATTCCAGGCAACGCGCGCCAAGCCCCGAGAGGGCCTGCACCAGATCGCTGGCCTGCTCCCGGGCACGGGTCACCACGATGCGCTTGCCGAAAAGCGGCTTTTTTTCAATCCAGGCAAGCTTTGTCCTCAGACTCACGACTTTTCCCACAACAATCACCACCGGGGGCTTCAAAGCGGCTTTCTCCGCCGTATCGGTGATGGTTTCGAGGGTTCCGGTCACGGTGACCTGATCCGGCGTGGTTCCCCAACGGATCAGGGCGATGGGGGTACTCCCGGGCAGCCCTGCCGTCGTGAGCCGTGAAACAAGGCCTTTAAGGTTCTTCATCCCCATTAAAAAGACCAGGGTCCCCATTCCCCTGGCAAGCGCTTCCCAATCGATACCGGAAACCTCTTTGGTAGGGTCCTCGTGGCCGGTAACAAATCCCACCGTCGAAGTGAACGCCCGGTGCGTTAAAGGAATGCCGGCATATGCCGGTGCTGCAATGGCCGAAGTGACCCCCGGAACCACTTCATAAGCGATACCGGCTTCCGCCAGGATTTCTGACTCCTCACCGCCTCGGCCGAAAATGTATGGGTCGCCACCCTTCAGGCGGACCACCACGAGACCCTGGGAAGCCTTCTTAGCGATCAATGCATTGATCCCCTCCTGGGAAAGGGTGTGCTCCCCTCCCTTCTTACCCACATACAGGATCTCCGCCTTTTTAGCGGCATGGGAAAGCAGGCTGGGGGCCGCCAGAAAATCGTAAATGATGACGTCCGCCTCCCGGATGCACTCCAGCCCTTTGAGGGTGATCAGTCCCGGATCCCCCGGACCCGCGCCCACCAGATAAACCTTACCTTTTTTCTCCATCTTTGATCTGCGCTAAAACAGTTTTGAGAATTTCCTTTCCGCCCGCTTCGAGGAGCCGATCGGCCAGGCCGTATCCCACCCGCTCCGGGGCCTCTTTCGGTCCTGAAAGGTTGTCTTGAATCAGGCGTTTTCCGTCAAGATCGGCGATGAGCCCGCAAAGGGAAACGGTATCCCCCGAAACATTCCCGGCCGCCGCGATAGGGACTTGGCAACTCCCCTCCATACGGCTTAAAAACGCACGCTCCGCCTCTACCCCGACCCTTGTGACCGGATGGTTCAGCCCTTCGACGAGAACGGCGATTACGGGATCGTCTTTCCGGATCTGGATGCAGAGAGCGCCCTGTCCGACGGCGGGAAGCATCACCGATAGATCCAGGTATTCGCTGATATGATTTTCCAGGTTCATGCGCCGCACCCCGGCCGCGGCCAGGACGATGGCATCTAGGTTTTCCGTCTCAAGCTTTCGGATCCGGGTATCGATGTTTCCCCTCAGAGGCAGAATCTCAAAATCCGGACGCCGATGCTTCAACTGGACGGACCGTCGGAGGCTGCTGGTGCCAATGCGCGATCCCGGCGTCAGCTCGGCCAGGGGCTTGCCGAATCTTGAAATGAGCACATCCTGGGGATTTTCCCGCTCGGGAACAGCACCGATTTTCAGGCCTTCGGGAAGCTGGGCCGGCATATCCTTCATGCTATGCACGGCCAAATCGATGTGTGATTGGAGGAGGGATTCTTCGATTTCCTTGACAAAAAGTCCCTTCCCGCCCACACGAGAAAGGGGAACGTCTAAAATTTTATCCCCTGTGGTCTTGATCGTAACGATCTCGATGGTCAGTCCGGGATGAACAGCCTGGAGCGCGGATCTGACCCACTCGGCCTGCCAGAGGGCCAGTTTGCTTCCCCGGGTTCCGATCTTAATGGGATCCGGCACTCTTATCCGCAGCTCGCGCAGTTTCCTGACGAACATCCGCTGCACGAGGATCCGGCCGACTTGGATACAGTCTCTCCGCTTTTCCCTTTGCTCAGGAATCCACAGGCAGACATGACACGAGAAACCTTTTTGCTCCGGCAAGAGGGACAAGCATCCGGCCCATCTTTTCCGATGACTAGGTATTCAAACTTTTTGTTGCAGTCATTACATCGATATTCGTAAATCGGCATGGGTCTGCTCCCTTTCGATTATCCTTTTTGGGCTCTCCTATTCGCGACGCCGTATCTTTTTTACGATTTTATCAACAATAACCATCGGCGCGTTTTTCGCAACCAGTTTCAGTCTCCTTCAGGAATCTACCAGAAATCACGGATCAGGCGTTGCATGGTCAGGCAACGGGAAAGCCCGTCTCCCGGGCCGTCGTGTTCCACTGCCAGGATTCCGTCAAAGGCGCTTTCCTTCAATATCGCCAGACACCGGTGAAAGTCAACCTCCCTTTCCTCCGAGCTTCCCCCGGTTTTCAGCTTGGTATGGGCAAGGAAAGCCCTGGGCACAAGTCGCCGAAGCCCTTCGTACCGATTGACATCTTTCGGGAAATTGGCAAAATCCGGACAAGTGCCTAATCGGAGGAACCCCACAGCGTCAATAACACTCAGGAGGGTTTCCGGCTGCGCGCTGATACCCCAGTGATTTTCCACCGCAAAAAAAAGACCTTCGGCCTCTTGATCCTCAACGATCTGCTTAAGAGATATAACGGCCCTGCGCATCTTCCCTTCAAGATTGAAAACCCGTGACGGCATGTTCTTTCGAAAGACGTGGGCGATTCCCGTCACCAGACCGGAAGACAAAAGCTTTTTAGCAAAAGTTAAAAGCCCGCTCCCAAGGTTTCCCGGCACCTTCGGAGATGGGGCGCGTTTTTTTGAGCCAAACAGAATGTTCTGGATGCTGAGCATTTGTCCTCCCAGCCAGATCCGCATACCTCGGGCACCCAGAGCCTTTGCCGTTCGCGTCATGGTCTTGGCATATTCAACCTGATCCGCCAGGAGCCGCTCCGAGGAAAGAGTCAAATCACAGCCGATATCCAGTACGACTCCCAGGCGCATCCTTTCACACAAAGCGGCAAAATCGGCAAGGGCGGCATCGTCGCTGCCGCCAATCAACCGATCGGAAATCTCGATCCCCTCAAAACCGTAACGCCGGACAAATCCCGGTAATTCGGTCAGCGATAGACGGAGTCGCCGGATAAGGTTTGTTATGCTTCCGGCGATCAGGTAGATTTCCATGGGGTATCGACTGCGATTCAGCTTCCGAGGGCTTCGATGATGCCAGCAGCCAAAAGCGGTAGCATGATCTCGTGGTGTCCCACAAGAGCATACCCCCTGCCGCCGTCAGCGGTGGGACGAACAACCACGTTGGTCATGGGTCGGTAGTGACGGATAAAGTCCATGTTGACGGTGGTGAACCGTTTCACCGGATATCCCAGGTTCCGGACTATCGCCAGGGCCTTGAGGAAGACTTCCGGGAGAATAACCGCGGACCCCACGTTGAGGTAAACGCCCCCTTCCAGCGTGGCCATCACGGCGACAAAAGTCTCGAAATCGGTATACGTAGCCCGCCCGGTGCGTTCCGGGTCAAAGGCCGGATGCATGTGGACGATATCGGTTCCAAAGGCCACATGCACCGTGACGGGGATTTTTAAACGGGCGCCGGTGGCCAAGATGGAAAGATCCCGGTATGGAAGCCTTTCGGTCAGTATGGCTTCGCCAACCCGTTGTCCCAGTCCCCCGGATTTTTCCCGAACGACCCGATTCAGGAAATCACCGGTTTCCCGGACCATTCCGAAGGTGCCGTTGCTGAGGGAGACCCCCACATCCTCGGAGGTCTTTCCGGCCATGGCCACCTCCAAGTCATGGATAATCCCGGCTCCGTTTGTAGCGACGGCCGAAATCACCCCTCGCTCCATCAGATCGATGACGATGGGGTTCAGACCCACCTTGATGACATGGGCGCCCATACCGAACAGAACGGTCTTTCCTTGAGTTGCCGCACCGGACACGGCGGCGACCACCTCACGGATTTCCTTTCCCGCCAGCATATCGGGGAGACTCGAAAAAAATGCGCTAAAGGTGCTTCCTTTGGAATACGTTCGAGCAAACTGCTCCGTCTCGACCTTACTGTTCCTTTCGATCAGGGAATAGGTCCGGATCCTCTTGAAATCGACCGGTTTAAATGGGTGTGCCATGGGGTCGCTTTCCATGTTCATCAAAACCGTTCGGGAAAGAGGATCCGATCCACCAAATCGCACAGAATGTGCGCCATGGTGATATGGGATTCCTGGATCCTGGCCGTGACCCCGGACGGGACGCAAAAACACAGATCCGTGACCTGGCTCAGTTTCCCGCTGCTTCCGGTCATCCCTAGCGTAATCAGGCCCATTTGGCGGGCCGCCTCCATCCCCTTGAGGACATTGGGTGAGTTTCCGCTGGTGCTGATGCCCCAGACGATATCGCTTTTTTTCCCGATGGCCATGACCTGCTTGGCAAAGACTTCATCGAAAGCGTAATCATTTCCGATGGAAGTCAATATCGAGGTGTCGGTGGTCAAGGCCATGGCGGCCAGAGGCGGTCGTTCCACCTGGAACCGGTTCACGAATTCCGCCGCAATATGCTGGGCGTCGGCAGCGCTGCCGCCGTTTCCGAAAATCAGAATTTTATGGCCGCTGGAAAGACATGTCGCCAAAAGGTCAGCACCTCGGATGAGACGGGTCAGGTTTTCCCGAATGGCGCCGGTTTTAGTGGTAATGCTGTCTTGAAGCGTTTCCAGGATGTGGCTTTCAAAATCCGCCGTCATTGGGGGTTTTCCTGTCGAGCTTCCTGGATTTTATTCAGCAAGGCCGTTGCATCGTATCCGAGTCGAAGGGCCTCGGAAAGTGCTTTTTCGGCATCCTGGATCCGATCTTGATGGTAATAGAGCATGCCCAGGCGATACCGGAACAGCCCGTCTTCCGGGGCGATTTTCACACTCTGTTCGCAAAAGGTCAGGGCTACTTCCGGGTTTTCTCCAACCTCGTTGAAAAGATATCCCAAAGCGGAAAGCGACGCCGCATCATTGGGATTGATTTTGATGGCTTTTTTAAAGGTTTGGATGGCTTCATCGATTCTTCCCATCCCCATGCAGCATTCTCCCAGATATCGGTTCGCCGGGCCGGATGCCGGCCGGAGGGAAACGGCCTTCTTAAGATAGGGCTTCCCATCCCCGGGCTTTTCCTGCTCGACATAGAGGCGGCCCATTTGAAACAGGGTTTCGAAGTGGTCTTTTTGGATGTCCAGGACCTCCTGGTACCTTTTGAGGGCTCGTTCTATATCTCCCCCCGCCTGATCGGCCAATGCCAGGTTATACAAGGTCATGACTTCACCGGGATCAATCCATAAGACCGTCTCAAAACACTCCACAGCCCGGTTCAAGTCCCCCGTTACCGCATAACAGACTCCCAGGCTGTTGAGTACGTTGACATTCGTGGGCTCGATTTTGAGCGCCGCCTGATATTCCCGGATGGCGCCTGGCATATCCCCTTCCTGGTACCGGTTGTCGCCGCTGATGTTGAGACTTACGGCATCAAAAGCGACACGGCTCCCGGGACCGAAAAAAGCGGCATGATCGATGGCTTTCCTGGCATTTTCAAAAACCTGGGCCTTGGAAAAATTGATCATGGGATACCGGGCGCAACCCATGGAAACGGTTTCCCGGCGGCGCCGGCTCAACTGTTCCTGAACGGCGCTCCCCATTTCCATGCAATCCAGATCGGTTTTACCTGGGAAAAAACTGCATAAGATATCCGATTCATACGACCCCCATCCGGAATCCCCATCCTTGCAAAAGGGCCTCAGGATTTCCACGAGATCCCTTACCTGTCCTTCCCGATCCGAAGCAGGATCCGCCTCTCCCTCTTTGATAGGGTCCAGGCGAATCATCAAAACCCCGAATGACCGGGCATCCCCAAGGCGACGAAGAGCATACTCGACGAACGGTTCCTCGAAGGTTGTTTCAGGGAAGGTTTTTTTCAAAAAAGCCGTGAGGATGAAATTATCGAGTCCTCCCTGGGCCTTTTTGGCCTGAAAATCGCTTTTGGACAAAAGAAACGACCCGGTCGCTAACTTTTCTTCAAAAGAGATACGTCCGCCGTCAGCCATCCTCAGGTCCTTTGGAATAGATCTGAAAAAGCATTTTTAATAATGGGAATCTCCTCGTCCTGAATCGTCCTGGGATCCAGAATAAAGAGGTCCGCTTCGATTCTGCCGATAACGGGAAGTTCCGTTTTTTCCCTCATGAACCGTTCCAAGACGTTTGCCGACATCCCTTCAATCCGGATGCCGAGGCATTTCGAGGGAAGATTCAGCATGGGCAGAGCACCGCCGCCCACCCGGGAGGAAAGATCCATCAAAATGACCCTAAGACGAGGGGAACCGAGTTTTTTGAGCTCCCGCTGCAAGCTTCTGGCCCGCTTCGTGATGTCCTTTAAAGAGGTGGTGATCATTTTCAATGTCGGAATCGATGCGACGGCGCTATCCTTATCCCGGTACAAAGAGAGGGTGCTTTCCAGGGCGGCAAGGGTGAGTTTGTCAATCCTCAAGGCCCGGGTCAAAGGATTCTTCTTGATCCGGTCCAGGAGCTCCTTTTTCCCTATGATGATGCCGGCTTGGGGACCACCGAGAAGCTTGTCGCCGCTGAAGGTAACTGCGTCGGCTCCTGCGGCGACGGACTCCTGCACCGTGGGCTCCTTCATCAGGCCGTATTTGGAAAGATCGATGAAGGTCCCACTGCCCAGGTCCTCCATCACCGGAATGTGATAGGTTCGACCCAATTCCACGAGTTCGCTTAAGGAGACGCTTGCCGTAAATCCCACCATGCTGTAATTGCTCTGGTGCACCTTGAGGAGGAGGCCTGTCTCATTCTCGATAGCTCCCTCGTAGTCATGGCGGTGGGTGCGGTTGGTGGTGCCGACTTCTTTTAAGATGGCTCCGCTTTTGGCCATGACATCCGGGATCCTGAAAGACCCGCCGATTTCCACCAGTTCCCCCCGGGAAACAATCACTTTTTTTCCACTGGCCAGGGTCTCCAGACAGAGGAGGACCGCCCCGGCGTTGTTGTTGACCACCATGGCGGCTTCGCCTCCGCTGATTTCGCATAAAATCTCCTCGACGGCGGCGTACCGGGACCCACGGATCCCTTTGGAAAGGTCGAATTCGAGGTTGGAATACCGGGACCCAATCGCAACAAGATTTTTTACGGCCATCTCGGAAAGGAGGGAACGGCCCAGGTTGGTATGGACCACGACACCGGTCCCGTTGATCACCCGCTTGAGTTTGGGCGAAAGACGTTGCTTTACATGCTCCCGGATCCGGTCTAAAAGTGTCTTGATGTTCAGGTCGTCAGAGCCGACGGTCGCCTCCTCAGACAGAATCTCTTCACGGAGGGATGCAATGACCTCTCGTAAGCTTTCAGTTAAAAGGATCTGGGGGACCGCAGCGAAAAAAGCTTCAGCCCGAGCCGCCTCAAGCATCCGATCGACTCCCGGCAGCATCCGTAACAAATTCTGCTGTTTGCTTCCAAGACCCATGATTCTAACGACCAGCTATCATTAATACAAATTTTTTCCTAATATGAAAAGTACATATCATCATCTGCTTGACTCCTTCAATAGATTTTTCCTTGACCGTTTTTATATGAAAAAGCTTTCCGCATCCTGTGTTTTGTCCTATCTAGAAGAATCTGGTTCCTATTTTCCCTTTTGAGCAACGCAAAGGGCGATAAAACATTGGGCGATGCGTCTAAGAAATCCATGGCTTCACACGAAACGGTTTTCATTGTAAACCCTCATGCAGGCGGAGGATCCACAGCAATACGATGGCCCCGGATTGCCGTTAAAGCCAAAAGGATCCTCAGTGAATTCAAGACCGTCCTCACCCGGCTCCCCGGCGATGCCACCACTCTGACCACTGCAGCCGTCGTCGAGGGGACCCGGCGATTGGTGGTAGTCGGCGGGGACGGAACCTTGAACGAAGTGATCAACTCCCTTATGGCCTTTGACCGTGAACTTCGGGAAAGGGTTTGCATCGGAATCGTACCCAACGGAACCGGCTGCGATTTTGCCAGAACCCTTTCTATCCCTAAGAATATCGATGAAGCCCTTACCCTGATCCAAACAATGCCGATAAGACCCATCGATGTGGGCCGAATCATCTTTAAAAATAAGGCAGGCCGGAGGTCGCACCGTTTCTTTGTAAATGTAGCAAGCTTCGGCCTCGGGGGCGAGGTGGCACATCAGGTTCGGAAAGCGCCCCGATCCCTGGGGCCGGCTTTCGCCTTTTTTTGGGCCACAATGATTGCTGTCTTGCGTTACGGAAAAAAACATATCCATCTGAAAATCGACGAAAACCCTTCTGTTACATGGCGATCATGGAACGTTGCGATTGCCAACGGCAGATACCACGGAGGAGGCATGCTCGTGGCGCCGGATGCTCTTCCTGACGATGGGGTCTTTCACATCACCGTGATCGGCAACCTCCCTTTGCACCGGATTTTTTCTAATTTGACGCATCTGTACAACGGGAGGATCCACCAGGTTGAAGGGGTGGCTGGATTTACCGGTACCCGCGTTGAAGCCGCTTCGAACCAGCCTGTCCTTCTGGATATCGACGGAGAGGGGCCGGGCACTCTCCCGTCGATCATGTCGCTCATCCCGGGCGCCCTGAATCTGATCTGTCCGAAAGATCCACGCGGCCCGTCACTGAAAGGAGAAATCTCAACATGAATCCCCAACGGCCTGAAGATCGGATCATTTTTCCGCTGGATTTTTCCTCCGAAAAAGAGGCCATGGCTTACGCCCGGATGCTGTCGGGGTCGGTGGGTATGTTCAAGATCGGCCTGGAGCTATTCTTCCGTTGCGGTCCGGCCATCGTCCGATCGGTTTCCAGCCTCGGCCCGGCCCGGGTCTTTCTGGATCTCAAGATTCACGACATCCCCGAGACGGCATCCCGCGCCGCCCGTGCTCTTTCCGACCTTGACGTGTCGTTTGCCACCATTCATTGTGGCGATTCCATGGCTATGCTCGAATCTGCGGTGGCGGCAAGCCGGGGAAAGGTACGCCTCTTGGGAGTCACGCTCCTGACCAGCATCTCCGGAAAAGATCTCCAGGAGGCCGGATACGGATCCATGTATTGCGAAGACACCGGCCTCCTGGTTTTGAAGCGCGCCGCCATGGCCAAAACAGCGGGATGCGCAGGAGTGGTCTGTTCCGGCTTAGAGGTCCGGCGTATAAAAAAAATCCTGGGCAAAAGATTCATTGTCGTTACGCCCGGCATCCGCCCGCCCTGGGAAGCCCTTCCCAAAGACGACCAAGTGCGCATCGTCACCCCGGCTCGGGCGATCCGGGAAGGTGCCGATTACCTCGTGATCGGGCGTCCTATCCGGGACGCAAAAGATCCGAAACTCGCCGCCCTGCGCATCGCCGAAAAGATCCGGGAGGCGCTGGAAAGCCCGGGGCAGCCCTGAATAAAATCAGCCAGGTAATTCGGTGCGATCGAATCGACTCAAAGGGGTCGGAAAAACCGGTAGGCGAAAAAGCATAGGGCTGCAATCGCAATTTCCAGGGCGACGACCAGATGATCCGGGCGAAATCGTTTCACAGGGCTTTTTGCCGTTCAAGATCGCCGATGAATCCCCGGATGCTGTTTTTCATAAAAAAGCGTTCCCGGTCTTGAGCCGCTATACCCATTTGGGATAATCCACGGATCCAGGGATCTGTTTGCAGGAGCAGGTCAAGGCAGTTCTCCACGGGATCCTCCAATGCATCTTGGTCCAGGGTTTCCCGGACGCAGCGCGCCCAAAGCAACAGCTGCCTTTTATGGGCGTTCATCAGACGGACGGCATCCGAATACGCACCGAAGTGGCCGCAGCAGAGCCTTTCGGGTTTGAGGGCGATCAGCCGATCGAGGCTTTCAATGAAGG
>Ga0066636_10000500_pt1 | contig 21959 bp, 18 predicted proteins | sample CryGeyCG2014_080_2_FD_62736 | JGI IMG/M metagenome (GOLD analysis project Ga0066636, IMG submission 62736) | Groundwater microbial communities from aquifer - Crystal Geyser CG07_land_8/20/14_0.80 | ecosystem: Environmental > Aquatic > Deep subsurface > Groundwater | place: USA: Utah: Grand...
GAAGGAATTCCGGCAAGCCCGAGAATTGCGCTGATCTTTCCTTCATTTATTTGGCCGCCTCGCGCAAGATTTTCATCTATCGAATGAAGTGAAATCGGAGCAGAAATGCCGTTAGTATAAATGCCACGGGCATATTCCATGGCTCTCCTCATTATCAAAGCATCCATCACGGTTCTGCCGTCATCCGAAAAAGCAACTGCTCCTTCTTCAAAAAGCGATGCCATATTCGTGAGACTTTTTCCCTCCGATTTTTGTGTGATTGCCGCAATTGGATAGACCTTAGCAAATCCCGCACTCTTGGCACGCTCTATGATGTATCTGACTGCTCCGACAGAATCGACTGCAGGGTCAGTGTTCGGCATACAGCAGACTGCAGTAAATCCTCCATACACGGCAGACAAAGCTCCGCTAGCGATAGTTTCTCTGTCCTCCTGCCCGGGTTCCCTAAGGTGAACATGCATATCTACAAAACCGGGACAGACCCAAAGCCCTTCTGCATTAATTACTTTCGAGTCTTCGGCATTTAAACTTTTTCCTATTTCCGAAATCTTTCCGTCGATTACGGCTACGTCAAGAATTTCATCGAGATGTGAAGCCGGGTCCAAAACTCTTCCGCTTTTAATTACAATTTTTTCGTTCATCATGTCCTCACAATTTTCCTGCCAAGAGGTAAAGAATACTCATTCTGACCGCAACTCCGTTTGTAACCTGATCGAGTATCACAGAGCGCGGCCCGTCTGCAATTTCGGAATCGATCTCGACTCCGCGGTTGATCGGCCCGGGATGGAGCACAACGCAATGTTTTTTTGCCAGCGATAATCTTTTTTTATTGAGTCCGTATCGATGAGAGTATTCGCGCAGAGACGGAAAGAAAGTGCTTTCCATGCGCTCCTGTTGGATTCTAAGAAGCATTACCGCATCAGCGGAAGGAAGAGCAGAGTCGAGATCATATTGAATCTCGACACCGGGCATTTCGAGTCCTTGAGGCACAAGAGTTGGAGGACCGACGAGCGTCACTTTTGCTCCAAGCTTAGTGAGCCCCCAGATATCGGAGCGAGCCACACGCGAATGGAGAATATCTCCGACGATGAGAAGGTTCAAACCTTCAATGCTTCCGAATCGTTCTTTCAGAGTGAAAATATCGAGAAGTCCTTGCGAAGGATGCTCATGCGCTCCGTCGCCGGCATTGACGATTGCTGATCGAACTTTGTGTGAGAGCAGTTCAGGCACTCCGGAAGATTTATGCCGAACCACAATTATATCGCATGCCATTGCCTCGAGATTTCGCACGGTATCGATAATCGATTCGCCTTTTGTTGTGCTCGAGACGGAGACGGCGATGCTTACGACATCTGCCGAGAGCCTTTTCGCGGCAAGCTCAAAAGAGTTTCTGGTGCGCGTCGATGGCTCAAAGAAGAGCATGACAACTGTGCGGCCTTGCAGAGCCGGAACTTTTTTTACGCTCCGAGTTCCTTCTTTAGACGCGATGAAAACTTTTTTCATCTCACGCGCAGTTTCAAGAATGAGTTCGATCTCTTTGCACGTTAATTTTTCAAGAGCTATCAAGTGCCGCGAATTAAGCGCAGAACTTTGTATTGAAGAACTGTTGAAATTATCAGATGTTTTGTTCAATTATCTTCACCTCGTCTTTTCCATCAGTTTCATTGAATAGAACAGATACGTAGTCGAGAGGAGAAGTTTCGATCTTCATCCCGAAATAGTTTGCTTCTATCGGAAGTTCTCTATGACCTCTGTCGACGAGTACTGCGAGTTTAACGCATTTGGGTCTGCCGTAATCGGAGAGCGCATTCAGAGCGGCGCGCACGGTTCTGCCTGTAAAGAGGACGTCATCGACAAGAATAATCGTTTTGCCTTCAACTTTGAAATCTATCTCGCTCTCTTTTACAACCGGCCAATCAAGCACTTGATTAAGATCGTCGCGGTATAATGTAATGTCGAGCCGCCCCATTGCAGGAGTTTTATTCGTTTGAGCTGAATAAATTTCAGAGAGGCGTTTCGCAAACGGAACTCCGCGAGTCTGAATTCCGACAAATGCGATATTCTCGTTCAAAAGCCTTTTCGAAATATCAGCTCCAATTTTGCCGATTGCTTTTTCCATGCCTATTTTATCCAGAAGAGTTACTTGCTTTTTAATATTCATCTTTTTCTCCTGCCGATATCTTTTCGATAATGCATTCCTTCGAATGTTATCATCGAAACACCATCATAAGCATTTTTTATGGCTTCTGAAAGAGTTTTACCTTTTCCTGAGACTGATAGAACTCTGCCGCCTGAAGCGACAATTCGATCTCCTTCGCGTTTCGCACCTGAAATAAAAACAAGCGGTTCGGCTCCGCAAATTTCTTTATTCCAATTTTCAATTTTGCAATTTTGTGTTAATCCTTTTATCTCGAATCCGGTTTCGTAATTGCCGGGATATCCTTTCGATGCAAGCATTACGCATGCGCTTGCCACAGAAGATATTCCGAAGTGAACTGGCTCCAATCTGCCTTCTGCGGCGCACAAAAGCCCTTTTGAAAGATTGCCTGCTACTCTTGGAAGAATCGCCTGAGTTTCAGGATCTCCAAATCTCACGTTAAATTCTACCACGAAAGGTCTGCCGTCTTTAATCATCAACCCGACATAGATGACCCCGCGATAATCTATATTTTCTTTTTGAAGAGCTTCGGAAAGAGGAGCAAGTATTTCTTTTTTTACTTTGGAAATGACTTCGTCCGTAACTGCATGAGCAGGGGAGACTGCGCCCATTCCACCTGTGTTTGGACCTTGGTCATTATCAAAGACTTGTTTGTGATCTTCAGCGGAAGGAAGAATAACAAAATCCTTTCCGTCGAAGACAGCAAGTATTGACGCTTCAGTTCCTTCAAGAAATTTTTCAATGAGAACTTGCTTGCCTGATTCTCCAAAACTTTTTTTTATGAAGATAGTTGTAAGACTCGAAATAATTTCCTCGCGACTGCGAGCAATAGTCACGCCTTTTCCTGCGGCAAGACCGTCAACTTTGATTACTATTGGCGTCTCCGAATCATGTTTGAATTCCCGCGATTCTGCAATTGATACAGCTTCATCAAAACTTTTTGCAGTCGCCGCAGGTGCCGTCGGTATTCCGTATTTTAGCATGAGATTTTTTGCAAATACTTTACTGGCTTCGAGCATAGCACCTTTTTGACTCGGCCCGAATACGAGCAGTCCTTTTGCGCGCAGGCGGTCACCAAGTCCGTTTGCAAGCGGTGATTCAGGGCCGATTACAACGAGATTGGGTTTTAAAATCTCGGCGGCAATTTCAGGTGTTGCATTTGTAATATTTTTACCCCAACGTTCAGTGCCTGCATTGCCAGGGATCGTAAAGACTTCAGTGCCGTAATCAAGAGAGAGCCGCCATGCCAGAGCATCTTCACGTCCACCCTGCCCGACAACTAGAATCTTCACCTAATCAAACCAATCCTTCGGTAAATTTCTTCAATACTTTTTTTTAGCCAATCAAAGTTGAAAAGGTTATTCAGCTCGCTTTCAGAAATAGGAAGTTTACCTTCGGGAAAAGTAATCTCATTCAACCGCTCCGAAAGTGTTCCACCCTCATTCAATACTTTCATCGATGCAGTTTGTATCCACTCATAAGCAATTTTTCTTTCGACTCCGCGCCGCATCAGTTCAGTGAGGATGCGTGAAGAGAATACAAGTTCATTACTTTTTTCAAGGTTCTTGCTGATACGTTCAGGAAAGACAGAGAGCCCATTTATTATTTGCGTCATTTTTTGAAGCATGTAGTCTATGAGAATAAACGAATCAGCTAGAATAATTCGTTCTGCGGAAGAATGAGAAATATCACGTTCGTGCCACAATATTTGATTTTCAAAACCTGCACCCGCGTTGTTGCGGACGATTCGAGCGAGCCCCGAAATTCTTTCACAAAGAATTGGATTTCGTTTGTGAGGCATCGCAGAAGAGCCTTTCTGCCCCTTTCCGAACGGTTCTGCTGTTTCTCCGACTTCACTGCGCTGGAGGTGTCTGAACTCAACCGCAATTTTGTCGAGCGTCCCCGCAAGAATTGCGAGTGCGGACAGAAGCTCAGCATGAAGATCGCGCTGGATGACCTGCGTTGCCGTTCCCGCGCGTTTCAGCCCGAGAAACGAAAGAGCTCTGGCCTCCAATTCAGGAGTTGTTTCCGAATAGGTTCCTACGGCTCCGGAAAGCTTTCCGACAAGTATTCTCGATTTTGCGGAAAGAAGTCGTTCGCGATTGCGATTCATCTCATCCCACCACACAGCGAACTTCAATCCGAATATTGTCGGCTCGGCATGCATGCCGTGAGTTCTTCCAATGCAGATCAAATCTTTGTGAAGCAATGCGCGGTCACGAAGAGCGGACAAAAGTTTTTCTAAATCATTCTCAAGAATTGCAAAAGCTTTTTTGAGGGTCAGAGCTTGCGCTGTGTCCACAACATCGGTTGAGGTTAAGCCGAGATGAATATATCGAGAAGCCGGACCGACTTTTTCTGCGAGCGATTCGAGGAATGCTATCATATCATGATTGGTAGTCTTTTCGATTTCACGAATACGTTTTACATCTATCGAAGCTTTTTTCTGAATTATCGAAAGCTCATTGCGAGGAATCAAAACGGCCTCAGCTAGAGCTTTGCAATGAGCAATTTCGACTTCAAGCCAACATTCAAATACCGCATCTTCATGCCATAATTCGCCCATCTCAGGCATTGTGTATCTATCAATCATTTTCTTCCTATACTCCATTCGATACCGTTTCCGGATTTAACTTTTCCGATAATTCTAACAATTTCACCGTGCGATTCCAGAAGGCTTGCGGCTCTTTCAACCGAAGATTCAGGCAGAACAAGAATCATTCCTATTCCGAGATTAAAAGTTTTCCTCATCTCTGCTTCTTCGATCTCTCCGAACTCTTGAATGAGTCTGAAGATTTCAGGAACGCTCCATGAATAACTGTCAATCTCTGCGCAAAGCCCTTTGGGAATTGCCCTGCAGAGGTTGCCCTCGATTCCTCCGCCAGTGATGTGCGCGATCGAGTGAATTTCCGTTTCAGCAATAGCATGGAGAACTGATTGAACATAAATTCTTGTCGGCGCCGCCAATAGATTTTGAATTGAGTCGGTCATTTTATCCGCCATTGCGGCGCGCGCAAGCGAATAGCCGTTGGAATGCAGACCTGACGAGCCGAGCCCTAAAAGAATATCTCCTTCTCTGACTTTGTGCGCACCGAGCCGCATTTCATCATCGACAATGCCGACTGCGAATCCGGCAAGATCGTAATCGCCTTCAGTGTAAATGCCGGGCATCTCGGCGGTTTCTCCTCCGAGCAGGCGGCAGTTTGAAATTTTGCAACCCGCAACGATGCCTTTTATTATCCTCTCGATTTTATTCGGATCAATTTTTCCGGCCGCAATATAATCGAGGAAAAAGAGCGGCTTTGCTCCGGAGCAGAGCACATCATTCACATTCATTGCAACAAGATCAATACCGATGGTATCGACCAAATCCGCATCGAGCGCAATGCGGATTTTGGTGCCTACACCGTCGGCTCCGGCAACAAGAAGCGGCTTTTTGCATCCGGAAAGTTCGAGCGGAAAAAATCCGCCGAAATCTCCGATCTCAGGGACAATCTTCTTTATTCGGCTTACGACTTCATCTCCGCGTTCGATGCTCACTCCGCTCTTTTCATACGTAAGCATTATTCATCATCCTCCCTTCGTGCATCAATTTTGCTTTCATCAGAAAACTCTACTGGATAGTTTCCGTCCATACATGCGGTGCAGTAGGAGCAATTGCCTGTTATATCGAAGAGATCCTGAACCGAAAGAAATTCGAGCGAATTCACTCCGATCTCTTTTTTCATTTTATCAACTGTCAGGTTGTGAGCTATGAGCTGATCAATTGAAGGAGTATCGATTCCGTATCTGCACGGATGCGTCCAGGGCGGGCAGATGATGCGCATGTGGACTTCTTTTGCTCCGGCTTTTTTGATGAGTCTGACTATTTTTTTGCTTGTAGTTCCCCGTACGATTGAATCGTCGACGAGAACAACTCGTTTGCCTTTTAGGGTCGAAGCGACAGGGTTATATTTTATTCTTGCTCCGAAATCTCTAATCTTCTGATCAGGCTCAATGAAAGTTCTCCCGATGTAATGAGATCGTATCAGCCCGAATGAAAATGGCAGTCCGGCTTTTTTTGCATAACCGAGCGCTGACGCGTTTGAGGAATCCGGAACAGAGATGACAACGTCTGCGTCGGCAGGGTGAGTCTCAGCAAGTTTTTCGCCGAGCTTAACTCGGATTTCGTGGACCGAATTTCCAAAAATGAAACTGTCCGGCCGCGAGAAATAAATAAGTTCGAAGAGGCAGAGAGATTGATGCGCCGCCGGCGCGAGGAATCTGGAACGAAGTCCGCTTTCGTCAATAAAAATAATTTCGCCAGGTTCGACTTCACGAATAAATTCCGCTCCAACTAGATCGAATGCGCATGTTTCAGATGCGGCGATCCATCCTTCTCCGAGCTTTCCCAGAATTAGCGGCCTGAATCCGTTGGGATCGCGCGCAAGAATAATTTTGTTCTCACTCATCATGACTAAAGAAAATGCGCCTTTCACTATTGAAAGCGCGGAGATAAGCGCATCTTCAAAATTGCCGACATTACGCGCAAGAAGATGAAGAAGAACCTCAGTGTCCACGCTTGTATGAAAGATAGCGCCTGTCCGTTCGAGGTTTTTTCGAAGCTCGAGCGCGTTGACGATGTTTCCGTTGTGAGCCACTGCGAGACTTCCTCTGCGGTAAACTATCTGCAGAGGCTGACTGTTTTCTATCGATGTGCCTCCTGACGTAGAATATCTGACGTGACCTATTGCGGAGTTGCCGGGCAGAATCTGAAAGTCGCTTTCTTCTCTGAATACTTCGTTGACAAGCCCCATTCCTTTTTTTATGCAGAGACGGCTTTCGTGAGAAGTGACAATGCCGGCGCTCTCCTGCCCGCGGTGCTGAAGAGCGTATAACGCGAGATACGCAATTTTAGAGGCGGAGGGAACATTATACAAAGCGACAACTCCGCATTCGTCTTTGGGAATTACATTCTTGCATTTTCTTTTCGATCGGTAGCCGCAGGCTTTAGCCTGCGTTTTTAACGCATGCTTATTATCTTCATTTGATTGAATCATCTTCTTCATTTCGATCTCACGTCAAAGAGCTGATACAGAGTATTAGACCATGCATTCTTAAGTTCGGCTAATTTAATTGAAATAGTTTTATCGAACGAAAGAACGAAACCTTCGAGCTCGCCGATTTTTCTCGCAGGAACTCCGGAACTAGAAGCTTTGTTAAGAAGCGCTTCGAGAGATTTTTCTTCACATGTCGCGAGAATGAGACCAGGAGCTTCTCCGAAGAGCGCGATATCTTTTCTGTTTGAAAAAGGCAGATTCAGTTTCATTCCAATTCCTCCTGCAATTGACATCTCTGCCGCGGCAACTGCAAGTCCGCCCTGCGAAACGTCGTTTGCTCCAAGAATAATTTCTTTTTCTATCATCTCAACCATAAATCTTTGCAGTCTCGATTCAAGAAGCAGATCCGGCATTTGAGGTCTGCCGGCCAGGCGGTTGTGAATTCTAAACAAATATTCAGACGCATCCAAAGTTGGATTAGCATCGCCGAGGAGAACAACGGATGAACCTCGAGCCGCGATACCGATTGCGCGTTCGGGTCGGTCGATAATTCCGACCATGCCGATAACTACCGTTGGAAGAATCGGTATTCGCTCGCCTTTGAAATTCACGCTTTCATTGTAGAGCGATACATTGCCTCCGGTGACCGGCGTATCGAAAGCTATGCATGCAGTTGAGATGCCTTCTACCGATTCTTTCATTTGCCAAAATATTTCCGGCTCGCGAGGATTCCCAAAATTCAGATTATTTGTAATTGCAACGGGACGCGCTCCTGAGCATGCAATGTTTCTGGCGGCTTCTGCTACAGCTTCTATAGCTCCGCGGCGCGGATCGAGGAATCCTGCTTTCGCGCACGAATCCGTCGTGACAGCAATGCCCTTAGACGAACCGTCGACAGTCATTACTGTGCTGGAACTGCCGATAGTTTTCAAGACAGTGGAAGTGCCGACCATGTGATCATACTGTTCGAAGACCCAAGCGCGCGAAGAAAGTTCCGGAGACGAAATTAAATCGAATAGAGTTTGATTTAAATTTGAGGGAACCGGTATCGATTCGACATCGAGCCTCCAGCGGTCTTTTAGATCACTCGGAGCTTTTCCCTCGAGAGAATAAATCGGAGATTCGTTGGAGATGCGAGCCGCAGGTATCTCGGCAAATATTTCTTCATCTTCATTTTGTTTTTTACTTTTGACAACCATCATTCCGTTGGAACTTATTTCGCCGAGAATTGTCGCGTTCAGTTCCCATTTCGAAAGAATTGCTTTTGCTCGATCAATATTCTCGGGCTTCACAACTGCGAGCATACGCTCTTGAGATTCAGAGAGCATGATTTCGTATGGCGTAATACCTTTTACGCGAAGCGGGACTTTATCAATATTGATCTCTATGCCCGTGCCGCCGCGCGCCGCCATCTCGCATGAAGAGCAGGTAAGTCCTGCGGCGCCCATGTCTTGAATTGCGGATACTACGCCCTCTTCGATTAATTCCAGAGTCGCCTCCATGATTCTTTTTTCCATGAACGGGTCGCCAATCTGAACGTTCGGCCTGCGGTCTTTTTCTTTCCCATCAAAAACATCGGACGCGAAAGTTGCTCCGTGAATGCCGTCGCGGCCAGTGGAATTGCCGTAGTATAAAACCTGTTCGCCGGGGATTTGAGCTTTAGCGTTTGCGATTCGATTTCGTTTACCAATTCCAACTGCCATGACATTCACAAGACAGTTTTTTTGATATCGGGAATCGAAATGCAGTTCGCCCGCGACAGTCGGAATGCCGACACTATTTCCGTAATCAGAAATTCCTGCAATAACACCGCGCACAGTTCCTCTCAACGAATTTTTTTCCTGCTTCGAAAGCTTTTTTTTATCATTGATCGATGGATCACCAAAATGAAGCGAATCCAGAAGCGCTATAGGCCGTGCACCCATTGTAAATATGTCTCTCAATATTCCACCGACGCCGGTTGCAGAGCCTTGATAAGGTTCGACCATTGAGGGATGATTGTGTGATTCTATTTTGAAAACTATAGCAATATTTTCGTCGAGCGCGATTACACCGGCATTCTCGCCGGGGCCTTGAATTACTTGTTTGCCTTTGGTGGGAAGCTTTGCAAGAAGTGGTTTTGAACTTTTGTATGAGCAGTGTTCAGACCACATGACGGAGAATATTCCGTATTCAGTCCATGTAGGTTCTCTTCCGAGTATTTTTCTCGCGAGTTCAATCTCTTCTGCTGTCATTCCAAGTTCAAGAGTTAATTTTTCATCGCTGATTACATTCATTGTTTTGTCTCCAATGCATTTATCATCGATTCGAAGATGCTTCTTCCGTCAATACTTCCTGAAAGATAAGTGACTGAACGTTCGGGATGAGGCATCATTCCCATTACGTTGCCTGTATCGTTGATGATGCCTGCGATATTATTTATCGAGCCGTTGCAGTTCTCATTATCGGACGCGTATCTGAATACAATTCCGCCGCTGTCTTCGAGTTTTTTCAGTTCATTATTGTCAGCGTAATATCTGCCTTGTCCGTGCGCGATCGGTAGTGAAAGCTCTCGCTTGCATGCAGAGGTAAATGAAGTGTTAGTGCGTTCGCAGATCAGTTTAACATATTTGCATACGAATTTAAGAGAGTTGTTTTTCAGGAGCGCTCCGGGCAGAAGTCCTGCTTCGACCAGAATTTGAAATCCGTTGCAGATTCCGATTACCAGTCCGCCTTTTCGCGCATATTCGATTACAGAGTTTACGATAGGTGAGAATCTCGCAATTGCGCCTGCACGCAGATAATCGCCATAAGAAAATCCGCCGGGTAGAATTACAGCTGAATATTTTTCGAGAGATGTCGACCGATGCCAAACTGATTCGGTGTTTATTCCCAGCGACTGAACAGCCTTTACGCAGTCTCGATCACAATTTGATCCGGGAAAAGTGACAACGGCAAAAATATTTTTTTTCTTCATGACAGCTTCATCTTTTTTTCATTTTTCAATTATTTCGCACGTTCTCTGACGCGTGGCGTCCATTGACGTGTGGCGTCCATTGACGCGGAGCACCTGTGTCTCCATGACATCTCCCGTTATATTTGAAATTGCAAATTGGAAAGTGCAAATTAAAAATTTTATTTTTCCAATTTTCATTTTTCAATTATTTCGCACTTTCTCTGGTAGAGGAGTTAGGGCTTGTATTGAAAAAGTTTCGACGAGCGGGTTTGACAGCAATTTGTTCGCAATCTCATTCAAACGACCTGAATCCTCTCCATTATTGATTTCGACAAGAAATGACTTTCCTGCTCGAATAGAAGCAATTTCTTTAAATCCCAGCGAATGCGCGGCATCGAGAATTACCTCGCCTTGCGGATCGAGAACTTCATCCTTCGGAAGAATGATTACGAGATATTTCATAGCGACGGCTCCTTTTTTGTGATGAGTCGAAATGCTGTTTTGTAGCGTTCTAGTGTCCCTTGAATAATTTTTTGCGGAAGTTTTGGCGCTGGAGGTTCTTTGTTCCATCCGGACTCTTCCAGAAAGTCGCGCAGGAACTGCTTGTCAAATGGATTTTGAGTCCTTCCAGGCCTGTATTCGGATTTGAACCAATATCTCGATGAGTCAGGTGTCAGAACTTCATCGATTAAAATAATTTCGTTGTTTTTGTCGAACCCAAATTCGAATTTTGTATCTGCAAGAATAAGCCCGCGTTCCAAAAGAAATTTTGCGGCGGACAAATAAAGTTTTATTGACAAATCTTTCAGCTTTCCTGCAAATTCAGTTCCGATTTTGTTGGACATCTCGTTGAATGAAATATTTTCATCGTGACCGCTCTCTGCTTTTGTCGCCGGCGTGAATATCGGCTCGGATAATTTTCCTGATTCCTTCAATCCCTTGGGCAGAATTGTTTTATTCACTGTCCCAAAATTTTTGTATTCTTTCCATGCGGAGCCTGCAAGGTATCCCCGCACTACGCATTCGAAATCGATTCTTTTCGCTTCCATGACCATCATTGATCTGCCTGCGAGTTCTTCAGTGTGCTCGCAAAAAGGCGAAGGATATTTTCTTGGATCGGTTTCGATTAAATGATTCGGCATGATGTTAGAAAATCCTGGAGCGTTAAGAAACCAAAATACCGAGAGCTGTGAAAGGATTTTTCCTTTTCCGGGAATCGGTTCGGAAAATACTACGTCGAATGCGCTTATTCGGTCTGAAGCGTTAATGATCAGCTTATCACCGAGAACATAAACGTCGCGGACTTTGCCTCGATAATTCGGAGCTGGAAGAGTCATCGTTTATTCCTCCGTCTTTTTTTTGTTATGAAACTCGAAGATGATGATTTCAAATAAGAGCTTACACCATCTTTAACTAATTTTTTGTCTCTAGCTAAAACATTGCGGCGCATCTCGGAGCGCATCTCTTCCAATTGCTTTTGAATTATTGGATACTTCAACGCTAAAATTTGCGCCGCAAGAATTCCGGCATTCTTTGCGCCAGGTTTGCCGATTGCGAGACTTGCTACAGGAACGCCCGCAGGCATCTGAACGATCGAATACAGGCTGTCTATTCCGTAAAGAGAAGTAGTCGGCATGGGCACAGCAAGTACCGGCAGAGTTGTTTGCGAAGCGATCGAACCGGCAAGATGTGCGGCTCCGCCTGCTCCGCTTATTATCACTTCTATTCCGCGGTCACGCGCAGTTTTTGCGTATTCTGAGGCTTCGTCAGGAGTTCTATGCGCAGAGAGAATGCGGACTTCATATTCGAGATTGAATTTTTTAAGAACCTCTATAGTTTCATTCATTATCGGGAGGTCGGTATCTGACCCGATAACAATTCCGATTTTTGGCTTACGCGAAGATTTTTTATTCATTGATAATTCCCAATATATTTTATATTGACTACTGTTCGAGTGTAATTGCAAGTGCAGGCGAGGCGCCTCCAAAAAAAAGTTATTGATTTAAATGGAGGCACGTGCGCCCACGCACGTGATTGACAAGCAGATGCTTTTTCTTTTTTCATTCCCATTCGATTGTGGCCGGCGGTTTCGATGAAATATCGTAAACTACTCGGTTCACTCCTTTTACTTCGTTTATGATTCTATTCGAAATCTTTTCAAGAAGCTCAGGCGGAAGTTTCGCCCAGTCCGCTGTCATAAAATCTTGTGTCACTACTGCGCGAAGAGCAATAGTCTCTTCATACGTTCTGAAGTCGCCCATGACTCCAACACTCCTTACCGGAAGCAGAACTGCCAGCGCCTGTGAGACTTTGTCATACCAATCCGCATTTCTCAATTCGTCAATGAATATCGAATCCGCCAATTTCAAAATCTCGAGTCGCTCTCGTGAAATTGCTCCGATGATTCTAACGGCTAATCCAGGTCCGGGGAAAGGATGCCTCTTCAAAAGTCCTTCTTTGATTCTAAGCTCTTTTCCTACTCGCCGCACATCGTCTTTGAAGAGCCAGCGCAACGGCTCGATCAGTTCGAATCCGAGTTCTTCAGGGAGCCCGCCGACATTGTGATGAGTTTTAATTGTGGCGCTCGGACCTCTATTCGGCGATTTGCTCTCGATGACGTCGGGATAAAGAGTTCCTTGCCCTAAAAACTTTACGTTCTTTCCTATACCTTTTACAACCTCAGTAAAAGTTTCCACAAATGTATTACCGATTATTCTTCTCTTTGCTTCAGGATCCGAAATAGCTTCTAATTTAGATAGAAATCTCGCGCTCGCATCACAAACTCTCAGCTTGATTCCGAACTCTTTGTTAAAATTTGTTTCTACTTCCTGCCGCTCGTTTCTTCTCAAAAGCCCGTTGTCGATAAAGACAGGTATGAGTCTGTCTCCGATTGCTTTGTAAAAGAGCAGAGTTGCCACAGTTGAGTCAACTCCGCCTGATACCCCAAGAACGACTTTTTCTTCGCCGACGACATTTCGAATTGATGAGATGCTTTCCTCAATGAATTTTCCGGCCGTCCAAGTCGGAGCGAGACCGCAGATTCGAAAAAGAAAATTCGAAATGATTTGCTTGCCGAATTCAGTGTGAGTCACTTCAGGATGAAATTGCAGTCCGACAATTTTAAGACTTGAGTTTTCTATGCCGACGCAAACTCGGTTGTGATCGTTCGCGGAAAATGCCAGAAGTTTCCAGCCGGGCGGAGCTTTTTCGACTATGTCGCCGTGGCTCATCCAAACAGAAAATTCTTTTGGGACGGCTGAAAAGAGCAAAGAATCTTCAACAAGTTTAATTTTTGTCTTTCCGTATTCGCGATTAGAAGACGGAGAAACTTTACCTCCAAGCGAGTGCGCCAACATTTGCATTCCGTAACATATTCCGAGTAATGGAATTTTGCCTTCGAGAAGCTCCGGATCGCATTTTGGAGCGTTTTCATTCCATACACTTGCAGGGCCTCCGGACAATATTACGGCTGAGACTTTGCTTTTTTGCAGTTCATTTAGAGTGGCATCGTAGGGACGAATTGTTGAGAAGACACCAAGACTGCGGATGGTTCTCGCTATGAGCTGAGTATATTGCGAGCCGAAATCGAGAATTGCAACTTCAGTCATAATCAGTTTTTTCCCATTCCAATGTGTTGAGTTCTTTGAGCAAGCTTGCCTTCGGTTTTTATTGCCGGTGCGATGATGAGCTCGGTCATTTGAAATTCTTTAATGTTCTTTGCTCCGACAGACCCCATGCATGTTCGTATAGCTCCGACTATATTTTGAGTTCCGTTGTCGAGAGTAGCCGGCCCGAAAAGAATTTGCTCCAGAGAGGAAGTGATGCCGACTTCTATGCGCGTGCCTCTGGGGAGATTCGAATGAGGAGTTGCCATTCCCCAATGAAAGCCGCGGCCTGGAGCTTCTTTAGCTTTTGCGAAAGCTGAACCGATCATGACAGCGTCTGCTCCTGATGCGAATGCCTTGCAGATGTCTCCGCCTGATGTCATGCCTCCGTCCGTAATTATCGGGACGTATCTACCGCTTTGTTTGAAGAAGAGGTCTCGCGCCGCGGCAGAGTCAACGGTCGCAGTGACCTGTGGAACTCCGATGCCTAGAACTCCTCGAGTCGTGCATGCCGCGCCGGGCCCGATTCCAATAAGAAGCGCGCTGGGTCCTGCCGCCATCAGTTCCAGAGCCATTTCGAATGTGACTGAATTGCCGACGATGATCGGAACCTTTGCATTCTTGCAGAACGCGGCAAGATCAAGCGTTTTGTATGCGGTCGAGATGTGCCTCACAGTAGCAACTGTGGATTGAACCACGAAGACGTCAACTCCAGACTCGATCGCGTAATTGTAATACTCTTCCGCTTTTTGTGGTGTGGCAGAAACTCCTGCAACTCCTCCGGCTTTTTTTATCTCTTCAATTCGCTTTTGAATTAATTTGGGCTGAACAGAAGGTTCATACAGCTTTTGAAGCAATTTCGTTGCGCGTTCGGGTGTTGATTTTGCGATATCATCAAGAATTTCGTTTGGATTTTCATATCGAGTCTGAACGCCTTCGAGATTTAGAATTGCAAGACCACCCAATCCGGAAAGTTCAATAGCGAATTTAGCATCTACAACTCCGTCCATCGCCGACGCAATAATTGGAATTTGAAAATTATTTTTTTCCAATTGAAAAGTAATATCAACTTCATCAGGATTTACAGTGCGCTGACCGGGCACAAGTGCCACCTCATCAAATCCATACGCTAATCTTGCTTTGCGATTCATTCCGATATAGTAAGCCATACTTTTTCCTCCGAGTGGGAAGTGCGCTCACTAAATACATGGGTATATTTATTTGCATATCCTTATATTTAGTGATAACGTTCTTGATTATGGCAACACATAATTTAGCAAAAATTTGGTTAGGTCAAGAAAATTTTTCTAAATTAATTTGAAACCTGTGGAAAGAGTTATACAAATGTAGTGATTTTTATATTGACTGATGCCATATATGCGGATAAGATTCTATTTGGAGTTCGGCGTATTATGCGTTGCATTATGCGCTGAAACTTCGAAAAAACCATTCGAGGGAGGATACTTGTGAAAGCGGAAATGATCGAAACAAACAATGCGGAACATCGTAATGCGGAACATAGTAGAGCGGGTCAAATTAAAAATTCGAAGGCTCTTAAAATTGAACGAATTTTTACTCGAGAGGGTGAAGATGTTTACTCGATGGTTGAGTGGAATTTTAGAACTGCGGCTATTACCGATGATTCTGGGAAAGTAATATTTGAACAGAAAGATGTGTCTGCTCCGGTGACTTGGTCGGATCTGGCCGTGAATATAGTTGCATCAAAATATTTTCGCGGCTCGATTAATACTCCTGAACGTGAAAAGTCGATTCGTTCTTTAATTTCGCGCGTTGTCGAGACCATCTCTAATTGGGGCAGAAAGGGTGGATATTTCTTTTCTGAAGAAGACGCAAAGACATTTGAAGATGAATTGACTTATATTCTCCTCTTTCAGATTGCGGCGTTCAACAGCCCGGTCTGGTTCAACGTTGGAGTCGAGCAAAAACCTCAGACTTCTGCATGCTTTATTAACTCAGTCGACGATACGATGGAATCGATATTGAATCTAACTAGAATTGAGGGAATGCTCTTCAAATACGGATCAGGGAGCGGAACGAATTATTCCTCTTTGAGGTCATCTAAAGAGAGCGTCAGAGGCGGCGGGAAAGCATCGGGACCTGTTTCGTTCATGAAAGGACTCGACGCGTTTGCCGGAGTCATCAAGTCCGGCGGAAAAACTCGACGAGCCGCAAAGATGGCGATACTTAATATTGACCATCCGGACATTATCGATTTTATTGAATGCAAATTGCATGAAGAGAAGAAGGCTCATGCGCTTATTGACGCGGGCTATGACGGATCAGTGAACGGAGAGGCATACGCTTCGGTTTTTTTCCAAAATGCGAACAATTCAGTGCGGGTTACCGACAATTTTATGGAAGAATATCTTGGCGACGGGCAGTATCAGACTCACTTTGTGACGACCGGAGATATAGCTGAAACCATGTCGGCGCGGGAAGTTATGCAGAAGATGTCGGCAGCGGCTCATGCCTGCGGAGATCCAGGAATCCAGTTTGACGACATAATCAACCGCTGGAACCCTTGCAAAAACTCAGGCAGAATTAACGCGTCGAATCCTTGCGCCGAGTATATGTTTCTGGACAATACGGCGTGCAATCTTTCTTCGATTAATCTTTTGAAATTCCATGATCCTCTAGGAGTCATTTTCGATATAGACAAGTTCATTCACACTGCGCAAGTCATGGTCACTGCGCAGGAAATTTTGGTTGATGAATCTTCGTATCCGACAGAAAGTATCGCCGAGAATTCGCATAGGTATAGACCGCTCGGATTGGGCTACGCGAATTTGGGTTCTCTTCTGATGCATTTAGGCATTCCTTACGACTCTCATCAAGGCAGAGCGTGGTGCGGAGCAATCACTACGTTACTTACCGGAACCGCTTACATGCAGTCATCTGTTATTGCCTCTGCAATGGGGGCATTTGATGCGTATGAGGAGAACAGGGAATCATTCATCAATGTAATAAGAATGCATCGAGATGAAATCGAGCGTATCGATATTTCATCCGAGACTGCGGAGCGAGCGGAAAAACTTTTTGATATTGTCGCAAAAGCCAGATCGGTTTGGGACAGCGCGTTGGAAAACGGAGCTCGATGCGGCTTCAGGAACGCTCAGGCAACAGTTCTAGCGCCGACAGGCACGATCGCTTTCATGATGGATTGCGATACTACGGGAATCGAGCCGGACATTGCTCTGATAAAATACAAAAAACTTTCAGGTGGAGGAACAATCAAGATCGCCAATAACAGTGTTCGGCCTTCGCTGAAACGACTCGGATATTCTGAAGATGAAATCAGAACGATACTTGCGTATCTTGACGAGCACGAAACAATTGAAGGCGCGCCTTATTTGAAAGACTGCGACCTTCAGGTTTTCGACTGCGCGTTCAGACCTTCTGCCGGACGTAGATTTATTGCTCCGATGGGACATCTCCGAATGATGTCTGCGGCTCAGCCGTTTCTTTCCGGCGCAATTTCTAAAACAGTGAATATGCCTAATGATGCGACTATCAAGGATATTGAGGAAGCGTTTGTATCGGCTTGGAAACTCGGTCTGAAAGCAGTTGCGGTTTATAGAGACGGCTGTAAACGAGCTCAACCATTGTCGACCGGCGCTGCGAAAGAAAAACAGAATGCTGCTCAATTAATTTCACAGAGGCCTTTACGAAAGAGATTGCCGGCGGAACGAAGATCGATTACTCATCGATTTGATATACAGGGTTTCGAGGCTTACATAACTGTCGGAATGTACGACGATGGAACTCCGGGCGAGATTTTTCTCAAAATGTCCAAAGAGGGAAGTACCTTCTCGGGGCTCACAGATACGATTGCGACCTTGACTTCGATTGCGCTTCAATACGGAGTGCCGCTCTCTGCGCTTGTTAGAAAGTTTAGCCATGTCCGTTTCGAACCGTCCGGATTTACGAATAACCATGAAATACCTATGGCAAAGTCCATCGTAGATTATTGTTTCCGCTGGCTTGCGTCGAAATTTCTTTCAGAAGAAGAACGTCATTCGCTCGGGATTTTGGATCGAAGAACATCTCTACCTCAAAAGGAAGAAAAAAAATCGTCCGACTGCTCTGATAATAACTGTTGTGATGAATCGCATTGCACTGAGACTCAACGAGCCGAGACTCAACGAGCCGCGGCTTTTAATTTGGAAACGGAAACAAATCAGGCGAAGACATTTCAGAACCAGTCTGATGCTCCGTTCTGCCCTTATTGCGGCTCGGTAATGATTAGGAACGCGAGCTGTTATCTCTGCTTGACCTGCGGAACTTCGAATGGCTGTTCATGATATCGGACAATTTGATTTGAATAACTCAAATGGAGCTCCACTTCGCGTCAGACTGCTGAATTATTTTGAACGGCCTACGGATATTTCAGTTGCCGCGGCAATGTCGTGCTACAGTTCCAAATTGATTGCGCCGCAAGATTTGAAAAAAGAAAGGTCTGAACTCGAGCGCAGAGCTAAAATCGCTGAGCGCACTTTTCGAGCGGGACACAATACGACTCGTCAGCATGCTCACTTTCAGTTTGCGCTTGAGGGCGTTTCGAGATTCTTCATCTGGTCGTTTCTGCACGACCATCCCTTTTATAACTCGGATCAAGTTTCTCAGAGATATGTTCATGCGAAACCTGAAAATATTTTTATTCCTGCACTGAGTCCAAACGGTAGAAAAAAGTTTTTGATGCTTGCAGAACGCGCATTCGATGCCTACGAGTATTTAACCAAACTTCTGTTTCAGTCTGCAGAGAATGCATATTACGGCCGTTTCCCTTCGAGAAAGAAAAGAGGAAATTTCGAAAAAGAAATATTGAAGAAGGCTCAGGAGGTTTCTAGATATCTGCTTCCAATTTGCTCGACTGCTCATCTTCATCATACTATTTCTGCTCTGACTCTGCACAGATACCGAAAGATGGCGGAGACGAGCGAGTGCATGGAAGAGGCTGAAAGAGTTATTCGCGCAATGTGTGAGGAAGTTGAAAGAATCGAACCGGATTTTTTTCGTTGTGATACTGAACCGTTTACGGCCGAATCTTCAATCGAGACAAGTTCGGTTTCAGGAAAAGATTCAGAATGGGTTCGAAGCTTTGATGAAAAACTGAATGGCAGAATAAGTCTGTTGGAAGGAATTTACGGCGGAGAAGATATTTTATGCGAGGCAGTCAGAAATGCTTTAGGCGCCACGAAGGAAGAACTTTCAGATGAAATTGCGTTATCTTTTGCGCTCGATCCGCAGTTCAATCCACTTCTTGCCGATTCTCTGAACCCAACGTATCACAGCAACCTTTCGCGCGCACTTTCGTTTATCAGGCTCACGTTCGTAAAGAAACTTTCTATCTCAGCCGACTCTCAGAATCAGCGGCACAGAATGATTCTTCGAGTCAGACCTCCGCTTGCGAAGACATTCGATTCGGACAAACCGGATTTTGTTATTCCTCAATTAATTGCGGAATCAAAAGCAGCTGAAGATTATTATGAAACTTATATGAACGAATTGTGGGACGGAATGCGCGAGCTTCTGAATGATGGAGAAGCGCTCTTAGCAGTGCTTTATCTCCTGCCGAACGCATTTCCGATTCGATTGCGAGAGTCTGGAGATTTGCTTTCGTTCAGGCATAAGTGGGCGATGAGACTCTGCTTGAATGCTCAGGAAGAGATATGGCAGGCGGCAAAAGAGGAGGTTCTTGCTGTGAGAAAAGAATTGCCGAAGATAGGAAAATATATTTCGCCGCCATGCTCATTGCGGCTTCTACGCGGGCTGACGCCGGCATGCCCTGAAGGCAAAGGGTATTGCGGAGTTCCGGTATGGAAGAAAAATTTATTCGAATTGAACAGAGTTATTTGATACAAGGAAAAGGGTGAGAAGATGAAATGTCCATTTTGCAAAACCGGTGAGACTGGTGTGATTGAGACTAGAGCATGGGACGACGGAACTGTGATATGGCGCAGGAGAGAATGTCACGACTGCGACAGGAGGTTCTCTACGTATGAGCGAATGGAGATGGAGCCGCTTGTTGTTGTGAAGAAAGACGGGACCAGGGAGATATTTTCGAGAGAGAAACTTTTAGCCGGAGTTTTTTCCGCGTGCAAGAAGACAAAGATTCCGTTGGAGACGCTCGAACAGTTCATATCGAGTATCGAGCGGACATTTCGAGATGAAGGCAGGCGGGAGATTCCTTCGATAGATATTGGCAAGGAGGTTCTTGCCGGATTGAAGTTGATGGATCCTGTTGCGTATATCAGGTTCGCGTCGGTTTACAACGAATTAGATTCTGTAGATTCGTTTCGGGAATTGCTTTCGGACTTTGGCGAAGAAAAGTGAATGAGTGGCGCTCAATGCGCGATGATAATTTATTCCGAATGATAGCCGCGCGATGAGTTAATCATCTTTGGAAAGGAGATTCGAAATGTCTAATAAAAGTGTAATCATTAAAGTAAAGAGACTGCGGGACGTACCGTTGCCGAAGGAGGCGCACGAAGGCGATTCAGGAGTCGACTTGTGCGCGGACGGCACTGAGGTTGTGATACCGCCTTTGGGCCGGGCATTGATTCCGACAGGACTTTCGTTCGAGATTCCGGTTGGCTACGAAATTCAGGTTCGACCTAGATCAGGGCTTGCGATAAAGAAGGGACTTACAGTTTTGAATACTCCGGGAACAATCGATGCAGGATACAGGGGAGAGGTCTGCGTAATACTCTTCAATGCATCTGACAAACATGTCACTATAAGCCCCGGTGATAGAATCGCTCAGGCAGTGCTTGCAAAGGTCGAGAGAATAGAATGGCAGGAAGCGGATGAATTGGAAGAAAGCGAACGAGGCAAAGGAGGCTTCGGCTCGACCGGGGAATAAGTTTAAGGGGTCAGGCTTGAACTTTTTTACTTTTTATGATTTTTTATTTGTGCGCGTATCTTCCGATAAGTTCGCCGTAACCGAGAATATGGTTTTCCATTGCGCTAAGCGCATCTTTTTTTGTAAAGCCGTTAGGCAATTGTAATACGGTATCCAGCGCATATATTTTGAAAAAGTATCTATGAACTCCAGATGGTGGAGCAGGACCGCCGTATCCGATTTCACCGTAATCATTAACTCCTTGGATCGCTTCATTATCAAGGGTATTGACTTTAGGTACTGCTTCAGAAATGCATGTGTCGGATGAAGGAATATTAGCTATCACCCAGTGCACCCATGTGCCGACAGGCGCATCAGGATCATCGCATATAATAACAAAACTTTTTGTATTTACCGGAATCTTTTCCCATGCAAGATAAGGAGAAATATTATTATTTCTATAGCTATAACGGTCAGGCATTAATTCATTATTCTTGAACCCATCGCTTGTCAGAACGATTTGAGAGTCACCTTTAGTCACTTCTTCATCCTCCTTTTCATGAGCAGAGCATGAAACTAAAATAGAAAAAATAATTGTTAATGCCAATAAAAATTTTAGCACACCAAATTCCTTTAAACATGATTATTTTTTCAGGGAAATTGTCAAATAATTTATTGCTCTGTATGCATCGTTGCCGAAGGGACACGATGTACCCGTGCTTTCCCAAAAAGTTAGTCTCTATTATTGACATCACATATCATTTCACCATACATTATCAAAGGGGAGGAAACTTCTCTAATGAAAGTAGCAATATCATGACATCTCAAGATCAAAAATCCGGTTCTGATTTCTTCATAGTTGACAATTCCGACGCCGATTGGAAGGTCCTGCAGTATCTTAAGGAATAGTGCGCTCTAGTTGTGTCAATAATTTTCTGCAAATTCGTAAGAAAAAAGTAACCTTTTTTTCTTTTCGCAGAAAATTATTGACACAACTCCGAGCGAGAATTCCGCCATCCGGAAACAGGAGCGAAAATGGTTTACGTTCTCGCGTGACTTAATCCGGGAAAAGTGCCATTGCAGTTCGCATTGAGTTCAGGAAGTCTGAACATTTAACCGGAGTCGTGCAAGTCCGGTATCATCCTTATTCCTCCCCCTCCCCAGCCGTGTACAATCCCAGGTCATCGAGCGCGGTTCTGATCTCCTCGGTCTTCTGGCGGGTCACACCCCCGGGTGGGGCGATTTCGATCTTGGCGGTTACGCGAAGTCCGTCGCTGCCACCGAAGGGGGAGAGGACTTTGAGGTAGAAGTTGTTCCACTTTCTTGCCGGCACTTCGCCTTCCCAACGGACGACTCGATA
>Ga0066636_10000503_pt1 | contig 21885 bp, 18 predicted proteins | sample CryGeyCG2014_080_2_FD_62736 | JGI IMG/M metagenome (GOLD analysis project Ga0066636, IMG submission 62736) | Groundwater microbial communities from aquifer - Crystal Geyser CG07_land_8/20/14_0.80 | ecosystem: Environmental > Aquatic > Deep subsurface > Groundwater | place: USA: Utah: Grand...
CGCGAAGCGAGGATTCGCTTCTGCGTGAAGCGGCTGCTTTCACAGCCCATCCCGATTTTAAGGGCATCATCGCCGATGTGGGCGGTCCCACGGCCAATATGTATGCCATCGAGTGCGGCCGCAAGCTCAGCCAAGGGGCCTGCGCAACCAAGGCCTGTCTTTTTCCCAAGGTCTGCAAACATCTTGATGCGGATCACAGCCGCCAGATCGCCTTACTGAAAAAACTGCGCAGCCTTCCAAGGGTGCGCAAGGTCTTTGTCGCCTCCGGCATACGCTATGATCTGATCCTGGCCGACGCCAAGGCCGGAGCGGCCTACCTGGAAGAACTGCTGCAACACCACGCCTCGGGACAGCTCAAGATCGCCCCCGAGCACGTCCAGGACGCGGTGCTGAACCTGATGGGAAAACCCAGCCGCAAGTCTCTGGAAACGTTCATGCGCCTTTTCGACCGGCTCAAGCCCAAGAAGGCCAGGAAGATCTTTCTGACCTATTATCTGATGGCCGCCCATCCAGGATGCACCCTGGCCGATATGCACGCGCTGAGAGCCTATGCCGTCGACAAGCTGCACCTTCTGCCCGAGCAGGTGCAGATCTTTACGCCATCCCCCTCCACCTACGCCACCCTGATGTACTACACCGGGATCGATCCTTTCACGGGTGAGAAAATTTTCATTGAAAGAGATCCGCGCCGCAAAGTAGAGCAAAAGGCCGTCATCACGGGTAAGCGGCGCCCGAAAGCGCAATAATCAAACATGGTAACAACCCTATTGCTACCCGAAACGTTTCCTGCTAATTGCATATTCGATTGTGTTCACGGACTCGGACTGGGATGGCCGCCGGCACCATTGGGATTACATCCCGGAATGGATTTATTAGGATGCATAGGCCGGCGATTCTGCGGCTATGTGTGGCCTGGAACGGAGGTGGGAGATGTCGTCTCGTTTTGATGAGAGCTTAAAAAGAGATGTTGAACAGATTCGTTTGGCGGTCATCAGAATGGGAACACTCGTAGAGGGTGCGCTCAGGGCGAGTCTGCACACGCTGACCGAGAATGATCGGCAACTCGCCTATTCGGTCATCTTTCGGGATCACTTTATCGACGAACTCGAGATGGAGCTGGACCGTCTGTGTCAGGAGTTTCTGCTGCGCCAACAGCCGGCAGCAGGGCATTTGCGCTTTGTCTATGCCGTAATCAAGATCAACAACGAATTGGAGCGCGTCGGCGACTATGCCGAGAGCATCGCACGTCACTTCCTTTCTCTCAGTTCCCTGGATCCACAGCCTTCTTTTCAGATCATTGAAGAGATTGCTCATCAGTCCATTCCGATGTTTTGTAATGCGCTTCAGGCCTTTGCGGATAGGGATCCGCAACTGGCCAAGGCGACGATGGAAATGGAGGAAAAGGTTGACAATATCCGCTGGGTGATCACGAACCAGATGAACGCCCTTCTGGAGGGATGCAAATTGCCTTCCGAGACCTTCCAATCCCTCATGATTATCGCCAACCGGTTTGAGCGTGTGGCTGATCGGGCATGCAATATTTGCGAGGAAGTGCTGTATATGTGTACGGGCGAGACCATCAAACACAAAGACAAAGATGCCTTTCGCGTGCTGTTTGTGGACGAACACGACGCCTGCCGGGGGCAGATGGCCCAAGGGATAGGGAGATCCCTGGGATTGGAAAGGTTCAGATTTGAAAGCGCCAGAATCTCGCCAAAACCCTTGGACCCCAGGGCAGTTCGTTTTATGGCTGAAAAGGGTATCGACATTTCCCAGGCGAGAACCAGATACCTTAACCAGATTGTGAATCTAAAAGATTATCACATCTTCGTCGGTCTTTGCAAAGAAGCGGAAGAGGCCTTCCCGCCGCCGCCGACAAAAATGATCGATGTCCATTGGGAGATAGAGAATCCTTCTAAGCTTAAAGGAACGGAGGAAGAGATTCGGGCTGCCTACGAAAAGACCTATGAGGTTTTGGAATCTCACATCAAAGACCTTATTGAAGCGGTCGTCGGGAAAAACATAGGGAAGGAGAAAAACGCATAATGCGGCATCACAAAAATACCATAAGGACTTTGCAGGCGGTCATATCGGTTGCGGTCCTTTTCTGCTTGTTCTTGGCCGGATGTTCCGAGAAAAGCAAAGAACCGGGCAGGTCTTCTGCCGGAAGGTTCGTGATTCAGAACGCCGGGTCAGATACCATGGTCAATGTGGCCCAGGCTTGGGCGGAAGAGTATGCAAAACTTGAGCCCTCCGTCTCAGTGGAGGTCTCTGGAGGAGGATCGGGGACCGGGATAGCGGCGTTGATCAACGGGACGGTGGACATCGCCAATTGCAGCCGGCGGATGAAGCAGGAGGAGATCGACAGGGCAAGACAGAATACCGGCAAGGAACCTAAAGAGTTTGTGGTCGGCCATGACGCGCTTGCCATCTATGTTCATAAAGACAATCCGCTTAATGAAATTACCCTCGAGCAACTGGCAAAAATCTACGGCGAGGGTGGAAAAATCGAAAAGTGGTCACAACTCGGCATTGCAAACCCTAAATGCGAAAACGATGAGATTATCCGTATCAGCCGGCAGTCCAACTCCGGGACGTACCACTATTTTCGCAACGCATTGCTGGGCGACCAAGGGGATTTTAAGTTGGGATCGAGAGACCTCCATGGGTCCAAAGACGTCGTGGAATTGGTGGAACGAACGCCCTGTGCCCTCGGCTACAGCGGAATGGGATACGCCACGGAACGCGTTAAAAAGCTCAAGGTGGCTAAAAAAGCCGGGGATCCTGCGTATGAGCCTATCGTCGAGACCACGATTAACGGCACCTATCCCATTGCCCGGCCGCTCTTGATGTATTCGCTGGGTGAACCCGCGGGAGAAGTCAAAAAGTATCTCGATTGGATATATTCCGAAACCGGTCAGAAAATAGTTGGAGAGACGGGATACGTGCCGCTTCCTAAACCACAAGGTTCCACAGGCAAATAGGCTCCCGGAGAATTTTCATAGATGAGTCTTCGACATCGCCTGGACACGGTCACCGAGCCTATCATTGAAAGAATCATTCAACTTTGTGGGATCAGTGCCATTGTCTTTGTTTTTGGTATCTTTTTTTTCGTATTTCGGGAGGGTTCGGATCTGCTCTTTCGGGGATTCGATCTCGTCGAATTCTTGACGAGCCCGCAATGGTATCCCGATTCTGTCGGGCACAAGCGTTACGGTGCGCTGGCTCTCATCGCAGGAACGACCAGCGTGACCTTACTGGCCATGGCCATTGCAGTCCCCTTCGGCCTCGGGGCCGCTATCTTTATCTCAGAATTCTGCAGTCCCAAGCTCAGAGAGACATTCAAGATCGTCATCGAACTGCTCGCCGCCATCCCTTCGGTTGTCTGGGGATTTATCGGGCTGACTTTGATGAACGAGCTGATCATTACCCTTTTTGATGCACCCATAGGGCTTACGGTTCTAAACGGCGGCGTCATTCTTGCGCTCATGAGCGTCCCTGTCATCGTGTCTATAGGCGAAGATTCCCTCAAGGCGGTCCCTGATTCCTATCGCGAAGCAGCCGAAGCCCTCGGCGCAACGCGTTGGCAGATCATTTACCGGGTCCTCCTACCTGCGGCCAAGAATGGGTTGCTGGCCGCCGTCCTGCTGGGAATCGCTCGCGGAATCGGAGAAACCATGGCAGTACTCATGGCCACCGGCCATGCCGTCAAAATCCCACACAGCGTGCTTGATTCGGTTAGAACCCTGACGGCAACGATTGCTGCCGAACTGGGTGAGGCCCCGGTGCATTCAGACCACTACCAAGTATTGTTTCTGATTGGAGTCTTGCTTTTTACCATCAGCTTCTTCATCAATCTTGCCGCCGATTTAATCATTAAAGGAATTGGACGCAAATAGGGTACAAGGAGGATGAAGGGACAGGTCGTGGCCACCAACGAGTCGAATCCTGCAAGTCTTGGTGCAAACCCCGGGTTATCATCAACCCCAGGTTACGGAAGCCGGGACCTGTTTACAGAGACGCCCTTTGTGCGCAAAAAAAAGCGTACAGAGTATCTGGTCGAGGCCATCTTTTTCTTGATGACCCTTCTGATGGTTGTTCCTCTTATTTTTATCGTCTGTTACCTCTTCTACAGAGCCGCCCCGGCCTTATCTATTGACTTCCTGTTCTCCGCTCCCACATCAGGCATGCGTGGCGGCGGCATCTGGCCTGCATTGTTGGGTACGCTCTATCTGGTTATCCTTTCTCTGCTTGTTTCCGCCCCGATTGGGGTACTGGCGGCTGTTTACTTGAATGAGTATGCGCGAGACAACTGGTTGACGCGTATCATCAACCTGGCCGTGGTGAATCTCGCCGGAGTCCCCAGCATTGTTCATGCCCTGTTTGGCGTGGGCGCTTTTGTCCTGTTTGCAAGAATGGGCCGCTCAATCCTCGCAGCATCGCTCACCCTGGCGATCATGACCCTTCCGGTCATCATTGCGGCGACTAAAGAAGCCCTTTCCGCCGTACCCATGGCTTTTCGAGAGGCATGCTGGAACGTGGGTGCATCACGCTGGCAGACCATCCGTGGAATTGTACTGCCTAATTCGATAAGCGGTATCTTGACCGGCATCATCCTGCAGGTGTCGCGGGCCGCCGGTGAGACCGCCCCCATCATGTTTACCGGCGCGGTGTTCTACAAGGCCATATCCGAAGGAGATATCTTTGCATACGGCCTGTTTGATCAGTGCATGGCCCTTTCCATGCACCTTTTTACCATATCCACCCAGGTCCCCAATGTGCCTGAGGCGATACCATACGCGACCGCGGTTGTGCTGCTCGGCACTGTCTTGCTGGTGAATATGCTGGCGATTGTCTTTCGCGTATACCTGCGTTCCCGAAAAAAGTGGTAGGCATTTGTGGAAATGTTAAAGAAGAAGATCGAGATTTCGAACTTGAGGGTCGGATACGGCAACGAGCAAGCGCTCAAAGGGATCTCCCTTGACGTCTACGAGAACGAGATCCTTGCAATCATCGGGCCGGCGCAGTCTGGAAAGACGACCCTGCTGAAGGTCATCAACCGTACCGTAGAATTCATCCCGGGGGTTCAGGTTGAGGGATCGGTGAAGATCGACGGTCAGGACGTCCTCGATGTCAAGAACGTTTATGAACTGCGCCGCAAGATCGGGATGGTATTTCCACTCCCCATCGGCCTGCCGTTGTCTATATATGATAATGTGGCCTTCGCACCTCGGGCTGCCGGTGTTTACGACTCCACTAAGCTCGATGAACTTGTCGAGCGTTGCTTGAAGCAGGCAGCCCTTTGGGAGGAAGTCAAAGATCGCCTGAGCAGTCTGGGGACCAGGCTATCCGGGGGACAGCAACAACGACTCACCATCGCCCGGGCCCTGTCTCATCAACCGGAGATCCTGTGCCTGGACGAGTTTTCCATCGCGGTCGACCCGGTGACGACTATGCGCATCGAGGACGTTTTGAGAGAACTGCGCTCGCAAGTCACGATTATTCTGGTTACCAACCTCGTGCAGCAGGCCCGGCGTCTGGCAGACCGCACCGCCTTTCTCTTCAATGGCGAACTCATCGAGATCGACTCAAATGACGTTATTTTTTCGAACTCCCCCACCAACAGAGTGACTTATGACTATGTGATGGGGAATTTCGGATGAGTGCGCCTGAAAAGTTCAGTATTGAAACCGAAAAACTCAACCTCTGGTATGACGATTTCCAGGCGTTGATGAATGTGAGCGTCAAAATGAAGGACGGCCTGATTACCGGCCTCATTGGGCCCTCGGGCTGCGGTAAGACCACCTTGCTGCGCTGTTTCAACCGTGTGAACGAACGGTACGGCAATGTCACGACAACAGGACAGATCAAGATCCTCGGAAAGAACATATACGATCCGGATGTCTCACTGCCGGAGATGCGCAAAGCAGTCGGCATGGTGTTTCAGCGCCCTAATCCATTGCCGATTTCCGTGTACGAAAATATCATGTTCGGATTGAGAATACACTCGGAGCGGGCGTCTCTGAAAAAATCAGCTGCGGATGAGATCGTAGAGAAATCGCTGACGGAAGTTTTTCTTTGGGACGACCTGAAAGACAAGCTCAAGAAGAAAGCCACTGCGTTGCAACTTGAACAGCAGCAGAAGCTGTGTATCGCCCGTCTCCTGCCTTTAAAGCCGCAAGTTATTCTGATGGACGAACCGTGCTCCTCATTGGACGCCGAATCGACCCGGGCCATTGAAGAGATGATGTTGAATCTGGCGGGACGTTACACTATGGTGATCGTAACGCATAACATGGCGCAGGCTCGGCGTGTCAGTGATGAGTGCCTTTTTATGTTAATGGGAGAAGTCATCGAGCATAGTCGCACCCAGAGCCTTTTCTTGACTCCCAGAGATTCGAGAACTGCGGACTATATCGAAGGACGGTACGGCTAATATCATGTCTTCCGGTTCCGGCCACAAGCGATGCCCATGTTTCTAAAATCCGTTCGCATCATGTTCACCTGTTCCTTGGCCGATCCCGACCTTTTTGGCCTCGATAATTTCCAGCAGTCTGCCCTTTACGAAAAGAGCATAATCGGCCGGGCCGTTTGCCGTGGGAAACTCTTCAACGGCACACCTTTGCAGAATTTTGGTATCCAGCTTATCGGAGTATTTGATAATTTTCCAGGGCGGCTTGAGGGCCTTCAGCTTTTTGTCGATTCTCTCTTTTCTGGTTTTCCATTCGTTTTCAGTCACAAGGGTCCCTCCTCTGCGTTCAACAAATGGGTTGAACCGGCTGCAATTTCCTTTTACCACCGGCGTTTTATTTTAAAAAGCGTTGATTTTAAAAAGCGTTGATTTTCCCCGATTTCAGATCCAAAGACCCTGATCGGTCTGTTTTTGTTTTTCCCCAGGGGTTAACATAATTTACATTTAAATTTACATTGACATTGACATTTATATGTGCCATTTTCGGAAAACAAAAAAACCGGAACGATACGGGAGGGATTTTTATGATGGCGGAGTTTACGCCGAAACAAGAGCGGCTTATAGACTATCTCAAGGGAGAAGGGTCCCGGACCGGACGGACGCCCAGTCTGCGCCGGGCGGCGGAGCATCTCGGTGTCAGTCATGCCGCCGTATCCCAGATGATTCGGGCCCTCGAAAAGAAGGGGGCGCTACACCGGGAGAAGCGTTACGGCCGCACCGTTCATCTTCTCAATCGTGCGGGGCAGCCGACAGGGCTTTCACGCTTCCGGGAAATCCCCGTGGTGGGCAATATCGCCGCCGGGTTGCCTCTGTACGCCCAGCAGGAGTGGGGAGGAAGCCTGGTGGTGGACGCGGACCTGTACGGAGGGGCGAATTTGTTCGCCCTTACGGTCCGGGGCGATTCCATGAAAGACGCCGGAATCCTGGACGGGGACCTGGCCGTGTGCGAGCCGAGACAGTTCGCCGAAAATGGGGAGATCGTGGCGGTTTTGATCCGGCAGGAGGAGGCGACCATCAAGCGTTTTTTCCTTAAAAAAAAGCACATCGAACTGCGGCCTGAAAATGCCTCGCATCGTCCCATGATCTGCGGATTCGATGAAGTCCTGATCCAGGGAAAGGTCATCGGCATCCAGCGGGGACCCGATGTCATGAAACGGGTGTGAGGATCCGCCATGTCCGGTTGTACCCTTTTTGTCGGCACCAGCGGCTATTCCTACACCGAGTGGGTGGAGGCCGGATTCTATCCGGAAGGGACCCCGTCCGGGCGGATGCTTCCCTTGTATGCCCGGGAATTTTTAATCACCGAACTCAACTACACCTGGTATCAGATGCCCAAAGCCGAGGCTGTGGAACGCCAGCGATCCCTGGCGCCGCCCGGTTTTTTGTTTGCCGCCAAACTCACGCGCACCCTGACCCATGAAATCGATCCGGAAACCTGGAAAAAGGACGCCGCATCTTACCGGAACGGCATCACCCCCCTCCTCCAGGCCGGACAGCTCGCCGCGGTCTTGATCCAATTCCCCCCTTCCTTTGACCGCACGCCCGAACATCGAAGACACCTGGCCGCCCTCATCGCCGAGCTGGACGGGCTTCCATTGGCCGTGGAATTCCGCCACCGGTCCTGGAACGACGAGCGGGTCTTTACGGAATTGATAAAACGCCGGGTCATCCTGGTGAATGTCGATGTACCGGATCTTTACGGGCTCTTCCCGGCCCTGGACATGGTCACCTGTCCCGACCTGTTTTATGTCCGATTCCACGGCCGCAACGCCAAAGGGTGGCGATCCGGGAAGATGCATCTCCAGTTCGATTACAGTTACAGCGATGACGAATTAAAGGACTGGATCGAAAACCGGATCGTGCCCATGGCTGCAAAGGCCCGGAAAGGCATCCTCTTTTTCAACAACCACGTCCGGGCCCAGGCCCCGGAAAACGCCAAGCGGCTCATCCGTCTTCTCAAGGAATACGGGCTTTCCACGGCGTAACATGCGGGAGCGGTTCATCATCCATCTGAATGTGGCCGATTTCGCCTCGGCGGTGGAGCGGGTCGTGGAACCCCGGCTTCAGGGGCGTCCTGTTCTCATCGCACCGGAAGGAAGCTCCCGGGCCGTCGTGTACGACATGAGCGAGGAGGCCTACCGGCACGGGATCCGCAAGGGGATGCCTATCCGCAAGGCCCTGCGGCGCTGTCCCGGCGCCACGGTCCTCCCGCCCCACCCGGACCGGTACGAACGGGCCATGCGGGCTTTCCTCGAGCACGCCCTCCCCTACTCCCCCCTCATTGAAATCACGGACTGCCGGGGACATCTTTTTCTCGACGTGACCGGAACCGGAAGGCTCTTCGGCCCGCCTCCGGATCTGGCCTGGCGCATCCGAAAAACCGTGCGCTCCGCCATGGGACTGAATCCCATCTGGTCCGTGGCTCCCAATAAATTAACGGCCAAGGTGGCGACCCGGATCGTCAAGCCTGCGGGCGAGTACATCATCGGCGCCGGCGAAGAAGAAACGTTTCTGGCGCCTTTGCCGCTGCACCTGATCCCGGGAATCGAATCGGAGGACCTGAAACGCTTTTCCGATTTCAATCTGACGTATGTGCGGGAGGCGGCCCGCCTTTCCGAGGAACATCTTATCCTTCTTTTCGATCGGCGGGGAACGACCCTTCACGAGGCCCTCCACGGAATCGATCCGTCGCCGGTGCGCCCCTTTACCCACGACCCTCTCGTGGTGGCCGCGGATCATGTCTTCGAAGAGGATACACATTCCCCGGCGTATCTCGAGCAGGCCCTGTTTCAGCTTGTGGAACAGGCCGGGATCCGTCTGCGCAAACAACGGCTGGCCGCAGGCCGGATCCGCGTGGCCCTCGACTATTCCGACGGGATTCGGGCAGCCCGGCGGGCGGCCCTCACTCCGGCATCCGCCAACGACTTTTGCCTCTTCCCGACGGCTCGGACGCTTTTGCGGCACGCCTGGAAACGCCGGGTCCGGGTGTGCCGTCTGGCCCTGGTCTGCGACCGACTTACCTATCCGCCGCCGCTCCAGCAGGACCTTTTTGCCGAAGACACCCGGGGAAAAATCGTCCAAGAACGGCTGGTTTCCGCCATGGACGCCATTCGAGACCGCTTCGGAGCGGGTGCCGTACGGACCGGACGGATGCCGGCTGCCTGACCATGATCCCCCTTTGCATCCATTCTCATTTTTCCCTGGTGGAAGGGACCGCCTCACCAAAACAGCTTTGTCAAAAGGCGCGGGCGTTGGAGTACCGTCACCTGGCGCTGACCGACACGGACAACCTCTATGGCCTGTGGCCTTTTCTCAAAGGCTGCCGGGAGGAAGGGATTACTCCCATCATCGGCGCTGTCGTGACGGATCCTAAGTCCAACCGTCGGGTCGTGTGCCTAGTGGAAAACGATTCCGGATACAGCAACCTCTGTCGTCTCATCACCCGCCGCCGCTGCGATAAAAGTTTTGACTTGAAAACCGCCCTTCCCTGTTTCAGCACGGGACTTACGGTTTTGACATCGACGCCCGAGTGGCTTGCCTTCTGGCACGAAGCCGACGTGACCGTGGCGGCGGCCCTCTTCCACGGTTCCGATGCCGCGGGATTGACGCTGCGAAACCTTTCCCGGCGCCTTGGGATACCCATTGTGGCCGCACCGGAAACCTTCCTTTGCAACCCGGAAGCGTTTGCCATCCACCGGTTGCTTCGGGCCATCGCCAAAAACACCTCCTTTTCCCGGTTGTCCGCTGCGGATACGGTCCCGAACAACGCCTTCCTGGCTCCGCCGTCCGTTTATATGCAGCGGTTTCATCTGTGGCCCGAAGCCTTGGCCGCCGCAGACACCCTGGCCGAACGCCTGAGCTTTACCGGGCCGAATTTTGGCCTGGTTCTCCCACCCTGGTTCGACTCCAAGGGGCGACCTGCTGCTTTGATCCTTAGAGAATCGGCGTATGCGGGGGCCCGGAAACGCTACGGCGAAGATCTTCCGGAAACCGTGGTGGAACGCCTGGAGCACGAGCTTTCCATCATCGAGAGGATGGGGTTTTCCGCTTACTTTCTGGTTGTCCAGGACATCGTCAAAAAAAGCCCCCGCATCTGCGGCCGGGGAAGCGGCGCCGCATCGCTCGTCGCCTATTGCCTGGGAATCACCAACGTTTGTCCGATCAAGCATAACCTGTACTTCGAACGGTTCCTGAATCCGGGGCGGAAAGACCCGCCGGACATCGATGTGGATTTTGCCTGGGACGAACGGGATGCCGTCATCGAGACGGTTTTGAAACAATACGCCGGACACAGCGCCATGGTGTGCAACCATGTCGCCTTTCAGCCGCGAATGGCCGTCCGGGAAACGGCGAAGGTGTTCGGGCTTACAGAGGCAGAGATCGGCCGGGTCTCCAAACGTCTCCCCTGGTTCTGGCGGATGGAGGATGCCACGGAAAACCTCTTGGCGCAAATCCGAAACATGCCCGAACTCCGGAGCATCGAATTTCAGGATCCATGGCCGGAAATCCTCGGTCTTGCCCAAAAAATCATCGGCACTCCGCGCTACATCTCGGTGCATTCGGGAGGGGTGGTGATTACTCCCCATCCCATCGATAACTATGTTCCCGTTGAATTGGCCCCCAAGGGGGTGCCCATCATCCAGTGGGAAAAGGACGGCGCCGAGGCCGGCGGCATGGTCAAGATCGATCTTCTGGGAAACCGCAGCCTGGGCGTGATTCGGGACGCTATAGCCAACCTCTCTGAAAACGGCGCCCCCTTGGATGAAGCCTGCTGGAATCCGGAAGATGACCCGCCAACCCAAAAAAGTGTGGCCGAAGGAAAAACCATGGGCTGCTTTTATATCGAAAGTCCGGCCATGCGACTGCTCCAAAAAAAGGCCGGTACAGGAGATTTTGATCACCTGGTGATCCACAGCAGCATCATCCGGCCGGCGGCAAACGAATTTATCCGGGAGTACCTGCGTCGTCTCCACGGCGCCCCCTGGAAACCCCTTCACCCCCTCCTGGAAGACGTCCTCGACGAGACCTTCGGGATCCTGGTGTATCAGGAGGACGTCTCCAAAACCGCAGTGGCCCTGGCCGGTTTCTCCCACGCCGAAGCGGACGAACTGCGCAAAATCCTGTCCAAGAAAAATAGGGCAAGACGCCTCAGAGACTATCAGGCGCGCTTTTTTGAAGGAGCTTTCCGCCAAGGGGTTTTAAAAGAGTGCGTCGAAGCGGTCTGGAACATGATGGCAAGCTTTGACGGGTATTCTTTCTGCAAGCCCCACAGCGCCAGCTACGCCCGGGTCTCCTTCCAGGCCGCATATCTGAAAACCCATTTTCCGGCCGAATTCATGGCCGCCGTCATCAGCAACCAGGGCGGGTTTTACAGCCCCTTTGCGTATGTCTCGGAGGCCCGGCGTATGGGGGTGGCCATCCTTGGCCCGGATGTCAACCAAAGTGAAATCCACTGGAAAGGAAAAGAAAAAACCATGCGCGTGGGGCTGCTTTCCATTTCAGACCTTGGCCGGGCCACCCAGGAAAAAATTATGGAAAAGCGAAAGTCAGGGCCGTACCGGAACCTTGCCGATTTTCTGGATCGGGTTCGGCCGGATGCTTCCGAGGCGAGCCATTTAATCCACGCCGGGGCTTTCGATGCCCTTCATCCCCGTGAAAGCCGGGCCGCTTTGCTGTGGGAGCTTGCCGTATGGCAAAAATCACGGCTTTCAAAAACCGATCTGTTTTCAGGCGCCCCTCCGCCTGAAAAACCGGATTTTCCGCATGACTCCGAAAAGAATCGTCTCAGAAAAACCTACGCCGTCCTGGGTTTTCTTTGTGACCGGCACCCCATGGTTCTTTTTTCCGAAACGCTTCAGAATAAAGGGATCATCAAGGCCGAGGACCTGCATCGATACGCCGGAAAACAAATACAAACCGCCGGCTTGCTGATTACCGGAAAGGTCGTTCACACCAAACACGGGGAGCCCATGGAATTTTTGACCTTCGAGGATGAAACCGGCCTTATGGAAACCGTCTTTTTCCCCGAGACTTACCGTCGGTTCTGCGTCATCCTGGATAAATCCAGGCCCTTTGTTCTTTCCGGAAAAGTCGAAGAAGAATTCGGGGCAGCGACACTGACGGTCCATCGTGTATCGGCACTTCCTAAAACGGAGTAAAAGTATGCCTCCAGCCACTTCAAAGTTCGTTTCCGGAAGTTGCAATTTTGTGGAAGAGGTATTATAATACTGAAAAATCAAAGACGCCGATGATTCACCGGAGGAGATAGACGTTCATGGGAAATCAAATTCGAACCGTATTGCTTCTTTCCGTATTGACCGTACTGATCGTCCTTTTCGGACAGTTCATGGGAGGACGCCAGGGGATGCTCATCGCGCTGCTTTTTGCGGCCGGGATGAACTTTTTCAGTTACTGGTTTTCAGATAAAATTGTTTTGAAAATGTACGGTGCCCAAGAGGCGGATGCCCGACAAGCCCCTGAGCTTCATGAGATTGTTTCCACCCTTACTCAGCGGGCAGGGCTTCCCATGCCACGGATTTACATCATTCCCAAAGAATCGCCCAATGCATTTGCAACCGGCCGGAATTCGGAGCATGCCGCCGTGGCGGTCACCGAAGGCTTACTAAAGATCATGGACCGAGAAGAACTCATGGGTGTCCTGGCTCATGAACTCGGGCATGTCAACAACCGGGATATCCTCATCGGATCAATAGCCGCCACCATGGCCGGAGCCATCATGATGTTGGCCAATATGGCCCGGTGGGGCGCCATGTTCGGGGGCAGTGGCCGAAACCGAGAAGGCGGAGGCGGCAACGCCTTAGCGATGATCGCCATGTCTATCATCGCACCCCTGGCCGCCATGATTATTCAAATGGCCATCTCCCGTTCCCGGGAGTACTTGGCCGACGCCACAGGTGCCCGTTTTGCGCAGAGTCCGGAAGGTTTGGCCCGGGCCCTCGAAAAATTACAGGCCTATTCCCAGCGAATCCCCATGAACGCCAGTCCGTCCACAGCCCATATGTTCATCGTAAATCCCCTTTCCGGAAGGAGCCTCATGGCCCTTTTTTCCACGCATCCGCCGGTGGAAGAACGGATTGCGAAGCTTCGGGGCGGCTACATCACGCCTTCCGGAAATACTCGGAAAGGCTCCGGCAACGATGTCGCCGAAAAAGGGAAGGCATTCTGGGATCGGTTGTCACGGTAGATACCTCAAGCATGCCCCCTCTCTTTTTAAAACAGCCTTTTTCCTCTTTTCAGCGTCATGCCGGATAATAATTCCATCTCTTCCCTCCGGTCTTTGCGCCGGGGCATCCCGAATCTGGCGCGGATCCTTTGTGTTGAAGACCCTCTGATCGATTCGTGGAGCCGTGCGCTGGATTTGAAGCTTTTTCCCCGGGTGGATCCGGATTTTCCATTGATTGCCGCCATCTGCGGGGGAGGCTCTTCGGGAAAATCGACCCTGTTCAATACCCTGGTCGGATCCAGGATTTCACCCACCGGCGGCCGCGCCGGCATGAACCGGCGAGTTCTCATGGCTCTCCCTGAAAATATCGCTTCGAGAAAAGACTTTCTATTTTCCCTCTACGAGCCCTTCGGGGTTGTCCCGGAGCAACTGAGAAATCCCCGGACCCTCGAAGAGCCCGGGGCCCCTTTGTATATGATCAGCAATGCGGTTCCCAAGAACTTGATCCTTCTCGACACACCGGATTTCGATACCGGTTCCAGGGGCGTCTACGCAAACCGGCAAGAAGCCCAGAACGCCCTCGAAACGGCGGACATCTTTATCTACGTCTTCACCAATTCCAATTATAACAACCGGGATAACACCGATTTCATTTCCAGGATGTTGACAGGCATCGGCATGCGCAAGGCCTTTTTGGTCTATCGGGCCTACCCCGGCTTTACTGATGCGGAAGTCTGCGAGCATGCCATGACGGTCGCTAAAAACATCTATGGGGAAAATGCCGAAAAGTATATTTTAGGAATATACCGCGCCGATGAAAACAATGCCGTAGCAGCCGGAAAGGCCTTTCTTTCCCTCAATCCTGGTCATACTCAATACCTTCCGTTTCATGAAGCCATCGATGCCATCGATCCATTAAGACTCCGTAAAGATATGCTGGATTCGGTGGCAATTGACGCCGGCAGGAAAGCGCGGCCTCTCGCAGAAGGTCTCGAGCATTCCCGGGAAATGCTTTTCCGATACACCAAACTCTTAAAAGCCATACAAGATACTCAAATCCGGGCAAGCCTTCGGCATTTCCCTACGGACCGAGTCCTGAAACGATTCGCAAAAATCTGGATGGCCCTGGATCCGCCCTTCATCCGCACCCTTCGAAAGACCGGTCAGCTCATGGAGATCCCATTCAAACTCCTTGTGAAAGCCGCAAAATGGTTGGGCAAATCAAGCGATTCAGAGCCCTTAGCAAAGGATCCCAGGGCCTTCGAATCTCAAGTGGAATCCGATCTGCTCCATGCCGCCCATGAGCTCTTTTCGGCCGCCCTTGCCGAACATCTCTCCGTCGCTGTAACCCATGGAGATATCCCCGGACACGACTCCGAGACTCCTCACGAAACGAGAAAAGCTGCCGAATCGACATCGGCCCAAGAAACCTTTCAGGCATTGGACGTCTCGACACATTCCGTAGTCTTTCCAGAGCAAAACGCCCTGTCTGCTATCGGCTGGCAAACCACACGGGATGCCATCCTTGCCCGGAAAGAGGCGATTGTGGCCTTTTCAAACCAAATGGATATGGAACTGATTGGAATCGCCGGGGATTTCCGAAAACGGATGCGCCCGATAGATCGGATCCGTCAGTCTCTTTCGGCTGCATTGAACATCCTGCCCGCTACCCTGGCCGTAACCTACGTCCTTCACACCGGAGATCCCGTAGGCGCCGTGGGGATCAAAGTCAAACTGGCAAGCCTCTTAGGGGCCAAGGACCTCTATGCGCTGCTCGCCATTCCGGCAACGTCCGGTCTCAAGGCTGCGGACATGAAGCAGCTTCAGGAGATGCTGGAACCCCTGGCCCGATCCTGGTTTGAAAATAAATATCAAGAAACTGCAAAGATCTTTGAATCCCATATCACCGGCAGGATATTCGATCGTGCCGATGAGGCGCTTTCACAATCCGAGTTACTGATGACAAAGATTCAGGAAGATCTTGATGGGATGGAGTCGGGTACCTTTGAAAACAGACCGGAACAAACCGATCGTGTCTAAAAAAGAAATCTCACGAATCCGGGCTATCGGGCGTATTGAAGGATATCTGTCCGATATCCGACGCCTCGAAAAATCCTTGGGTCAAGCACCCCTTTGGACTCCGGGGGCTTCATTGATCCGGGAGTGCCGTGAAGCGTTTCATCTGATTACCTCCCTGAAAGAGCGTTTCGAACGCAAGCTCGTCATCACCCTTATCGGTGCATCCGGCTCCGGAAAATCCACACTTTTCAACGCCCTTTCCGGGGTGGACGATCTCTCGGAAACCGGGTTTAAACGCCCGACAACGAGAAAAATTATCCTCCTTTCACAAGCCGGGACAGACGCCGAGGACCTCATTCGGGAGCTCGGAAGCGAACATGTGGAAATTCGACACATTCCTGAAACCTCTTTTTTGGAAAATGCGGTGCTTATCGATACGCCCGATACGGACAGCACCCTTCTCGAGGAACACCGTATCCTCATCCATAAGGCTATCGCTTTTTCCGATGTTCTCATTTGCCTGTTTGATGCCCAAAATCCGAAAAGAAAAGACCATACCGATTTTCTTGCCTCTTATGTCCACCGATTCGACGGAGAATCCCTCATCGCGGTATTGAATAAATGCGATCGGTTGAAAAAAGAAGAACTGATCACGACCATCGTTCCCGAATTTTTGGGGTACATTCAGGATTCATGGGGAAAGCCGGCCGAAGCACTCTATTGTATATCCGGTCGGAATCATCTGAAAAATCCCGGATGGGATCCGTCTGCAAGCCCCCTTCATGAGTTCGATCAATTCGATGCGCTCAAAGAAAAGATCCTGCTGGAATCCGCCTATGAGGGCGCTCTTTTTGACTGCCGCCTGAAGAATGCCCAAGAGATTCTGGATTATCTTTTCATGCAAGTGAAAACCGAAGCATCAAAGGATCGGGAAACCCTGTCTCATGCCCTGAATCAAATCCGGGATCTCGAAAAGAAGGCTGCCGACAGTGCGATGGCTGTCCTTCAATCCAATGATTCTCCTTCTCTTTTTCACTATCGACCCGCATCTATCAGGAACTGGTCCAACGCTGGACAGGGCCTGTGGGATGGCTCATTGCCCTCTGGTACCGGTTGCTCGCCTTTGGAAGCGGGATTGCATCTCTTTTCCGTTTACCCAGGTCGGTTCGGCACATGAGAGATCAGATAGCGTCTTTTCGTCGTCAAGTCGGCATCGAAGTGAAGCCTTTTTCAGCAACCGGTGGAGAATCCAACGGCCTGGCCCTGAAGGAATATCGTTTGGTGATCGTCAGACACTGGGGGGATATTGCAGCAGCATTGATCAAAGGACGCTTCGACCCTTCCACACGGCAAATCGACACGCTTATCCAAGGGAGGGAAGCATTGGAAGATCATCTTTCATCCGTTTGGAACACGGCCCTTGCAGAAGAAGTCCGAGAGACTGCCGACCGTCTCAGCGGCTTTTTCATACAGTTATTATTTAATTTGCCGATACTGGGAATATCGGGTTACGCGGCATGGTTAACCATCAGGGACTTTATTCAGGGGAAGATACTTCCTTTCGATTTTTTTCTGCACGCCTTCTTTGCCATTGGCGTCACCTTTTTTTTGAGTTTTTTCGCATTCCAGGTTTGGGTCCGGTTCTTCGCGAAAAAGCGTCGCATTGAAGCGCGCGCACTCCAGGCAACCCATCGAACAACCGACCCCGACGGTTGGCTCGGGGAGAGCGCCATCGCCGGCCAGGTCGCAACAGTCCTTACATTTACACAAAGTGTCTGATACAACCCCTCCTGCCCTGCACTTTTTTTTCAATGCCGGAGGGGGAAGATAATGAATCCTCATCCGCTCACAGCCATCCGGCATCCCATCAGGATACTTATTATCATACGGTTTGACCGAGCGCCCTTTTGGTGTAGATTTACCGGAAAATGAAAGCCTGTTTGCGTTTACTTAAGACTCAATATTTTCTGGTGTTGATCCCGGATCCGCTCTTCCCAGGACGGTTCTCCTTTAAGATATGTCTGAGCCAGGCGGTGGAAAGTCAACGCCCTCTGAGGGTCTTTTTTCAGGATCCACGCCTCGGCGAGCAGAAAATATCCTTCCCCGTTGTAGGGGTGCAAGGCCACGGATCGTTCCAGAACCCGGATGGCCGACTCTGCGTTTCCGGACTCTAAAAATCGCCTCGCCTGATCCGTCAGTCGGAGGGAAGCCAGCTCCCCCGGGCTCTTTGGAGGCACCGGAATCTCCGGGCCTGCGGGGCGTTCTTCGGTGCTCGGCCCTTTTTTCTCCGTGACGACGGTCTGCTCCTTGGAAACATCGCCTGCAGGCACACGGCGGATCACCTGACGCGCACACGCCGCCGGTATCAAGAAGAAGATGCATAAAAGAATCCCAACAGACCTTTTTGACATGCTAGGGCCCGTCTTGTCTGTCAGGATAATGCCCATATTCAGTTGTGTGGAGTGTACATTCTCTTTGCGGTGGATTTTCATCAAGAAAAACCTCTTCCTCGATGGTGGGGCAAAAGCCGGGCACGGCCAGTTCGCCGCTTTCGACACAGATATTTTTTTTCACCACCCCTTCCGGGACTTTGAACATGTTGCCTGAAATTCTGTGCTTGATCGCAGACATCAACTCCGCCCAGATGGGAAGCGCCGCCTCGGCACCGGTAAGTCCGGTGGAACTGTTGTTGTCAAAGCCCACCCAGACAAGTGCCAGGATCTCCGGGGTATATCCGACAAACCACGCATCCCGGTAAGCATTGGTGGTTCCGGTTTTTCCAGCGACCGGAAATGATATGCCGAGCCTTGACAGTGAGCGGGCAGTGCCGTGGGTTACGGCAAATTCCAGCATGGAAGTCATGAGATATGCTTTCGATTGAGGAATCACCGGTAACAAGGTCATGTATTTGCGTTGAAGCGTTTTTCCCTTTTCATCATATACTTCTTTTAGGGAAAGGGGAAAGGGCATCTCACCATCGCCGGCAAAAACACAGTAGGCCGTGGCAAGCTCCAGGGGAATCACCTCGAAAACACCCAGCGAGACGGCCGGATAAGGGTGTATCGGTGTCGAAAACCCGAATTTCCGGATCGTTTCCACCACCTTTTTAATGCCGACCCGCATGGCCAGATCCACGGTAGCCAGATTCACAGACTCGGCCAATGCTTCTTTTAGTCGCATTTGGCGCCGGAAAACCGGCTTGTAGTTTTTCGGCTGCCATTCATGACTGTCAATCGTGAAAGTTTTGGGCTCGTTGGACAATAGGGAAGCGGGGGTTAGAGAATCCAGAGCACTCAAGTAGACAAAGGGCTTGATGGTGCTTCCGGGCTGTCGCCTGGCCTGAGTCATCCGGTTGAACTGACTGCTGCCATAATCCCGCCCCCCCACCAAGGCAAGGATGGCGCCGGTTTTCGGATGCATGACGATAAGCCCTCCTTGAAGATGCTCGGTCGGCTTTACGCGTTTCAGCTCCGGGTGGATTTTCTCCAGGCGTTTCAAGCCGTCGTCAAGAGCCTTTTCCGCGGCGGACTGAACCTGTGTGTCCAGGGTGGTATGAATGGCAAACCCCGACCCGGACAAAACTTCCTTGGGGTAAAGGAGGGCCAGTTGCTCTGAAACATGGTCCATAAAATAGGGGGCTCTTTTCCCATATCTTGTGACGCTTGCAGCCCTTATTGGAAGCGATTCGGTCTCTTTTTGCTGTTTTTCCGTGATCCATCCTTCTTTGAACATGGCCGAAAGAACTTGATTTCTTCGGATCCGGGCCGCTTCAGGATGGGCATGGGGCGAGTATCGATTGGGGGCTTTGATAAGTCCGGCCAAAACAGCGGACTCATTGAGCGAAAGGAGGTCGACTGATTTTGCGAAATAAAAATCCGCCGCCTCTCCGATCCCATTGATCGATACCGAGCCTTTCTGTCCGAAATAAATCTCGTTGAGATATATTTCCAGAATGGTTTTTTTGTTATAAAGGGCTTCCATAGTGAGGGCAAGCAGGAGTTCTTTGATCTTCCGGGACAGGGTCCGTTCCGGTGTGAGAAAATAATTTTTGGCAAGTTGCTGACTCAGCGTGGACCCTCCCTGCCGGATAGCGCCGGAACGTAAATTTGCCAGAAGCGCACGGATTATTCCGATGGGGTCGACGCCTGGATGTCGAAAAAAACGATTGTCTTCGATGGCTAAAATCGCGTGGACCAGATGCTCGGGAACCTGATCAATGGATACCAGCCGCCGTTGTTCCCTCTCGGGTCCGAAAAAATGCATCAGCTCTTCAGCTTCGATCTCCAAAAGAGGAATGGATTCCCTGAGATCCACGCGATCGATGGAAATAATCTGATCCGCGTCGAATCGGATCATGACCGGAAAGCCCTCTCGTTTTTCCCCTGTCTCCCGGATACCTTTCAAAAAAACGGTCAAGGCCGCGGGCAGGATATGCATCTGTCCCGGCAATTCAGGATGCCGGTTAACCTCTTGATATCCCAAATCTTTCAGTTTCGCAAAAAACAGAGTCTTATTGATTCGCTGTCCTGGAAAAAGGAGGGTCACATCCGAAAATACCCGGGAAGGAATCTGCCAGCGCCGCCCTGAAAACCGTTTCTCGATTTCAAAAGATAAATAAAAACAGTACCCTACTATGACGATGCCGGCCAATAATGCGATCAGCAGGCTTAAAAGCGCCGCCTTCTTATAGGGCTGGGAAATTTTTGCCATCATTTCGGGGTTGCCTTCACAACTGTACGATAGAAACGCCGACTTTCATCCGCCGTATGGATCTTTTTGATGTTCAATCGACTCTCTTTAAACTATTTGATTTTATTGTAACCGATCCCGGATGTTCGAGCAATCCATTCTCCCACTAAAATAAACGGGGCTGTGATGACCGGACAACTCACACCAGTCTTTAAAAAACAAGGGCTGTCGGAGGCCCTGATGGACCGCCGACAGCCCTTGTCATTTTTTTTAGCCGGGCTGAGGTTACCGACTATTCATCCTCATCTGTCACACAGGCGATAGCGCCTTTCTTCCCACCGGCCCGGATAAATCAGCCGTTTTTCCCAGTATCCCGGAACCCAACAGCCCCTATGATCATAGTGATCAGGAATCCACACCCAATCATACTGAGGGGGAACCCATTCCCGCCTCACCTCCCAGCTATCACAGTCCGGCCTTGGGTAATACGGGGGATGATGGTAAAACGGCGGCGGTGAAGGTCTGTGATAATAAGGTGGATGCAACAGGGCGCTTCCTATAATTGCGGCGCCGACCCCAATGGCCACGCCTTCCCACCGATATTGCTGGGGACTTCTTGCGTAAGCACTGGAAACACTCAGGAACGCCAAACAGGTAATTGAAACCAAGATGATTGTGAGAAAGCTTTTTTTATTCATGGGATTCCTCCTTTTTCTGCCCTTTTTGAACATTAAAGACGTCCCAGGTTCATATTTAGTCTACAATTTTTCTACCGATGAGGGAATAATCCCTGCTTTCGAGCTTTGCAGGAGATGTGGAGCCCCCATTCTAAGTAGTATGTAGAAACCAACCGATGCTCTGCCGCTGAAACTTGAGATATTATTCAGATGATCATGGATATTTATTTGACATTCGATCATTTGTTAATAAAAATAGATCGTTCGGCTGACACCGGCCGGGGTCCATCGCCTAATGAGATCGGAAAATATGAAACGATAAAAAAACTTCATGCCGGCTGAAATCGGCAGTTTTAAGGATCAAAGGTTCACAAGATTTTTTTCATATGGCGTATTTTGCTTCATGTCCGATCGAAACTCCTCTTGAACCGTGCATCTTTATCATCATGGGTGCCACCGGGGATCTCGCCAACCGAAAGCTTCTTCCGGCCCTTTTCAATCTTTTTAAAAACAAAGCATTACCGGATCCCTTGACCATTGTCGGCTGCGGTCGCACCGAAATAAGCCTTGAGAATTTTCGGGATCAAACACAGACCGCCTTGAAAAATGCCGGGATATTTGATGCGGTAAAGTGGAATAATTTTTCAAGAACCCTTGCCTACCAGCGGCTTTCCTATGAAGACGCCGAATCCGGAAAAAGGCTTGCAAAAGCACTCCGGTCTCTGGACCGACAAAGGAAAACATCCGGAAACAGGTTCTTTTACCTGGCGCTTCCCCCGGATCTTTATGCCCCTGCCGTCAACCTCCTTGGAGATGCCGGACTCGGAGTTGAGAAGTCGGAAGGT
>Ga0066636_10000512_pt1 | contig 21772 bp, 20 predicted proteins | sample CryGeyCG2014_080_2_FD_62736 | JGI IMG/M metagenome (GOLD analysis project Ga0066636, IMG submission 62736) | Groundwater microbial communities from aquifer - Crystal Geyser CG07_land_8/20/14_0.80 | ecosystem: Environmental > Aquatic > Deep subsurface > Groundwater | place: USA: Utah: Grand...
ACGTATGGCATAATAAGCCAATTCAGAATAGATGAAAATCGTGCGGATGGACCTAAGTACATATTTACATTGATCGAAGAACCTAAACACGAAAGCGTCCAATTATCTTGACACTACTTTTTTATTTTTTTACTTGCTTCAATTTTAAAGAAAATGCTATAATAATCAAACAATTTTATAACTAATTATCATATAAAAGGTTATAAAAAATAAAGAAAGAGAGGTGCTATGGACGGTTTCTTGATGGTTCTTTCAAAAGTAGATTGGGCTATTATTATAGGCTACATGCTCATCTCTGTCTCCATAGGTATGTATTTTACAAAAAAGGGTTCAAAGAGTATTGTAGATTATTTTGTCGCGGGACGGGAGGTGCATTGGCTTTTAGCTGGGACTTCAATCGTTGCCACAAGTTTCGCAGCAGACACACCGCTTGCGATTTCCGCGATCGTGAGAACGCGAGGGCTCCAGGGTAACTGGTACTGGTGGAGTGGCGTTATGGGCGGGGTTTTATGCGTATTTTTTTACGCGCGTCTTTGGCGCAGGGCGAAATTGATAACCGACGCAGAATTCATGGAAATAAGGTATCACGGTAAACCCGCAGCATTCTTAAGAGGTTTTCACGCCGCTTATCGCTCTATATTTTGGAACTCGGTCGTGCTCGGGTGGGTAATTCTTGCTATGTATAAAGTTGTCCACGTGCTTTTGGGATGGCCAAAGGTCTTGACAACGTGGAGCTTGATTTCCATCGCTGTTATATATATTTCATTCTCTGGATTATGGGGTGTTCTCGCGACAGATTTTTTCCAGTTTATATTGGCAATGACCGGTTGTATAATACTCGCCGGTATAGTCCTGGTCAAAACAGGAGGGCCTGCAGCATTGGTCGAAAAGTCCGTTGCCGCAGCGAACGCCCTACAAGGCGCACATCTCCAGTCAAATATTGCTGACGGATCCCAGCTTGCCAGCATCTTTCCCAACGTGGAATCATCGACCCTTGCCGTTATAACATTTTTGGTTTTCATTCTTGTGCAGTGGTGGGGCGGAGGCGAAGGCGGCGGATTTTTAGCCCAGAGATTATTTTCATGTAAGAACGAAAAACATTCTCTTTACGCCGTATTATGGTTTAATTTCGCGCACTACGCAATACGGCCGTGGCCCTGGATCATAGTAGGGCTTGGGTCAGTGATATATTTTCCTAATCTTGCCGACCCTGAAACAGCCTTCCCTTGCATGATGATCAAATTCTTGCCGAACGGCTTGAGGGGGATGATGGTCGCCGCGTTTTTTGCGGCGTTTATGTCGTGCACGGTCACGCATATAAACTGGGGCGCGTCATATCTTGTTAACGACATTTACAAAAGATTTTTATTTAAGAAAGGGACGGAGAAGCATTATCTTTTTATGTCCAGGGTAGCCATTATTTTGATGACGTGCCTAGCAGGAACCGCGTGCATGATGATGACCTCTATTTATTCCGCGTGGCTTTTTATTATGTCGCTTATGGTCGGTACAAGCGCTATCGTGCTTTTGCGCTGGTATTGGTGGAGGATCAACGTCTGGTCCGAAATCACGTCTTTAATCTCCAGCGCTGTTATTTCGATCCTGCTTTTACAGCCTTCTTTCAGCAAGTTTGTCGGCATGCCGCGTTTGTGGACGGACGAGTATTATCCAATAAGGCTTGTGATCACACTTTTCGCATGCACCGGGCTTTCTCTTCTTGTGGCATTTTTAACGCCGCCCGAACCCGACGACCACCTCGAGAAATTCTTCAGACGAGTGCGTCCCGGTGGCTGGTGGGGTCATATCGCCGAACGTTGCAAGGATGTGAAGAAACTTCATTTAGGCTGGCCCGAAGCGGTGAACTGGTTATTGACTGTGATTAGTATCTACGCGGCACTTTTCGGATTAGGCTGGCTTGTCATGGGCAAATATTGGCGCGGCACGATCTCTATGATAATCAGCTTCGTTACCATTAGGCTCATAGTGAGGCTTATCGATAAGATGGAATGGGATCATTAAAAGAAATATTCAGATATCAAGAACAAGCTACAGCGGTTATTCGAAAGGGTAATCGCTGTAATTTGTTTACGGCATAAAAGGACACAGCGGCTATGTTAATGACATTATCAGGATTAGATTGGGGCATTATCATTCTCTATATGCTGATCTCTATCGGTATCGGCCTCTATTTCACAAAGACAGGCTCGAAAGGAATATTGGAATATTTTGTAGCCGGCAGAGAAGTGAACTGGTGGCTTGCCGGTACCTCGATAGTCGCTACAAGTTTTGCCGCAGATACTCCGCTTGCAATAGCCGCAATCGTGAGGACGAAAGGGTTACAGGGGAATTGGTACTGGTGGAGCGGTGTCATGGGCGGGGTTTTATGTGTTTTCTTTTATGCGAGGCTTTGGCGCCGGGCGGATCTTATTACGGACGCAGAACTTCTGGAAGCCAGGTATTACGGGAAGCCGGCAGCGTTTTTAAGGTCTTTTTATGCGTGCTACCGTTCTATATTCTGGAATTCTGTAGTGCTCGGATGGGTGATATTAGCGATGTACAAGATCGTACACGTTCTCTTAGGTTGGCCTAAAGTGTTTTCAACATGGACCCTGGTTCTTATCGCCTTGGTCTATATTTTTTTCTCGGGTCTCTGGGGCGTTATAGCGACAGATTTTTTTCAGTTTATATTGGCGATGGGAGGATGTATAATATTGGCAGGTATAATTCTCGCTGATGTCGGAGGGCCTTCGGCGCTTATTACAAAATCTGTAGCCGCCGCAAAACTCGCAAATACCATGCCGCTTCAGTCAAGTGTCGTGGATTCTTCTCAGCTCGTTAACGTATTTCCCAATTTTCAGTCGTCCAGCCTTGCTATAATAACATTTCTGATTTTCATGCTGGTGCAGTGGTGGGGAGGGGGAGAGGGCGGCGGTTTTCTGGCGCAGAGGTTATTTTCCTGTAAAAATGAGAAACATTCGCTTTTAGCCGTTCTTTGGTATAATTTCGCGCACTACGCGGTGAGGCCATGGCCCTGGATAATCGTGGGCCTCGCGTCATTGATATATTTCCCTAATATCAAAGATCCGGAAACTGCTTATCCCATGATGATGATAAAATTCCTCCCTAACGGGTTGCGCGGTTTGATGATCTCGGCGTTTTTAGCGGCGTTCATGTCGACGGTGGTCACGCATATAAACTGGGGGGCGTCGTATATCGTAAACGATCTTTATAAAAGATTTTTCGTAAGAAATGCTTCCGAGAGGCATTACGTGTGGATATCGAGGCTCTCAATAGTTTTTATGACGGCGCTCGCGGGATTTGCCTGCCTCGCTATGAATTCTATTTATTCGGCCTGGCTTTTTATCACAGCCCTTATGATGGGAACATCCTTTGTGATACTGTTGCGCTGGTATTGGTGGAGGGTAAACGTTTGGGTCGAGATAGCGTCTTTGGCGTCGACTATTTTTATTTCACTTGCCCTTTTAAGAGTGCCCGTGCTGAATACGGACGACTACTATCCGATAAGGCTTGTTATAACGCTCGTTTTTTGCACAGGGGTTTCTATTATTGTAGCCTTTTTAACGCCGCCTGAACCGATGGAACACTTGGAAAAATTTTATAGAAGAGTGAGACCGGCCGGATGGTGGGGGCCTGTGGCCATGAGGTGTAAAGACGTGGAAAAATTTCATGTAGGCACGCCTGAAATATATAGCTGGGTTTTGACTGTAGTGAGTATTTACGCAGCGCTCTTTGGGTTGGGTTGGCTCATCATGGGTATGTACTTAAGAGGTATAATAGCACTCATACTCTGCGTTCTAACGGTAATAGCTATACTGAAAGAGATTGAAAAAATGGACTGGAAAGATGTAAAATATAAAGGTTAATAGAAACAGGTCGAGGGTAAAATGAAAAAGAAATATTTGTTTGTGTCGGATTTTGATAAAACTCTAAGTGTTGAGGATAACGGCGAACTTCTTTGCGCAAAGCTCGGGATTTCCGTACAGGATTTTTATGCCAAGATAGAGGAGATCAGACGCCGGAATATTGTCCAGCTAGGCGGCGAACTTACATATTTGTTAACAAGAGATAAAGATTTTATCGGCAAGGTGAATAAAAAACTTCTATATGAAGTAGGCAGGGAGATAAAGTTAAAGAAGAATATCCCGGAGCTCTTTAAGATGCTGAATGACGGAATAAAGGATTTCGTTTTCAGTTCTTACGTGGTTTCGGCAGCCCCTCAGGAAATAGTGGACGAGGCGTTAAAAGGTATGTTGCCCCATGACCATATCTTTGGCACAAAATTTACATATGGTAAAAATGAAACGATCATAGATGTGGAAAGAACGAACGCCGCTCACGCTAAAGTAGCGACGGTAGACATGTTAAAAGACAGAGAAAAAGTTCCGCATGACCGTATAATATATGTCGGCGACGGGGCGAGCGATATACACGTAATGCTCCACCTGCTTTCGTATAGGGGATATCCTATCACGGTTTCCCAGGCCCCTTACATGGGACATATCTGCAGAAGGACCGTCATATCGGATAATGTATTAAGCATTCTTATCCCGATCCTGGAGGATATCGTTAAGCTCTCTGAGGATGAAATCAGAAGTTTTTTTGAAGAAAGAGGTCATTCGGTCAAGGATTGGAGCAGGACAAAGACAGAGTGGATTGATCTGGAGGAATAAAAATATAAATATGATTACAGTGATTTCCCTATACTGATAAGGAGTTATTCAGATTACAGCGATTGTGTTTTTATCACTGTAATCTCTTTTGTATATTTTTATAAACAAATAATCACTGTAATCATCCATTGGAATTAGTTAGGAGAAAATATGAAAACAGGCGTTAGCTACTTCGCAAGGTCCAGACTCAAGCACATGCAAGAGGACATGGAAGAAATAAAAAGGAATAACTGCAATTTTGTGGTCCACACCTTTTCCGAGCAGGATCTGGAATTCTACAAAGGCACTATCCAGAAATTGGTCGAGATCTCAAAGATCGCAGGCCTTGAGGTCTGGCTCGATCCGTGGGGCGTCGGAGGTGTTTTCGGAGGAGAAAGCTACTCTCAATTCGTGTCAAAAAATTTAGATGCAAGGCAAATCTCGGCAGAAGGCAATTCTATTCCCGCAGCCTGTTTTAATAACGATAAATTCAGGTCTTTTATGCAAAAGTGGATAGATGCGGCCGTAGAAATAGGTGCCAATAATATTTTTTGGGACGAGCCGCATTTCTATATTTTCGAGGAGAATGTTGAAGAGAAAATAGGTACAACGAAATGGTCCTGTCGGTGCGATTCCTGTGCTGCTTTATTCAAGAAAAAATACGGTTACGAAATTCCCAAAGAAATGAATAAGGATATTCAGGATTTTAAAGAATTCTCGGTTGCAAATTTCATAGAACAAATGAGCTCATACGCGGCGAAGAGTAACGTAAAGAACAGCTTTTGTTTTCTTCCTCTGGAAGGGCACGTGGGCGGTATAAGGAACTGGTCTGCCATAGCAAAAATAAGGACTTTGGATATCATAGGGACGGACCCTTATTGGCCTACAAGTAGGAGTGTCACAGAAAAAGAGGTGGCTCTGCGTGTTTCGTCTTTCTCAAAAAAAATAAAAGCCCTATCCGATGAATTTAAAAAGGAAGCCCAGATCTGGATATTGAATTTCAGAATAAAAAATGGCACGGAGAATAACGTAAGATTAGCGGTGGAGACCGCCTATAAAGAAGGCATACGTAATATAGCGGCATGGAGTTTCTACGGGACAGAAATGATGACCAGCCTCGCAAGCGACGATCCTTTGCTTGTTTGGAAGACCTTAGGCGATGCCTATAAAGAAGCGGCCTCGAGGGAAGAAGTACAAAAAATGAGGCAATGAATAGGGGCTGCGCTTATTGAACCTCAAGAATATATAGTTGACAAAAGCATACCTATGTGCTATATTTTGAATAGAATAAGATTTAATAAGATTTAATAATGGTTTTAGAAAAATTATAATATAAATAATAGGAGGTGCAGCGATGGCATCTTTGGATTTAAGCGATGAGGTACTAACAGACCACGCTCGCAAGAATCTCTCGATTTTAGAAGCCATTAGAAGAAATAAAACCATTTCAAGAACCGATATCTCCAAGATTACCAAATTAAATATCGTAACAGTATCCAATTATGTAAATAATTATATAGAGCAAGGCCTAGTGTCAGAGAAGGGGCTTGATATTTCAAGCGGCGGAAGAAGGCCCACCATGGTGGAGCTTAATCCGCAGTTTGGCTATGTAGTAGGAGTAGATCTCGGGCTCAAACGAATAATCGCCACCTTGACGGATCTAGAAGCTAATCCTCTTGCAAAAACCATTATGCGCCGCCCGACAGAAGGAGAGGAAGAGGTCGTCCAGACGCTCATAAAAGCTATAAATGAAGTTATAGATAAAGCTCAAGTCGACACCTTTAAAATAAAAGGGATTTGCATAGGCGCGTCAGGCGTAATTGATAAGGAAGCCGGGACCATACATTCTACGGCGGGTACTGTCAGCATTTACGTTCCGATTACAAGCGTTATAGAGCAGAAATTTAATATTCCGGCGTATCTGGAGAATGACGCCACCGCTGCCGCCTACGGCGAATGGTCGCTGGGATTAGGGCATACTGCCGACATAAAAGTATTGCTCTATATGCATTCAGGAGTAGGGTGCGGTATAATAATAGACGGAGAGATATACGCCGGCGCAAGCGGCACAGCCGGAGAACCAAGCATAAAAGAACCCGAAGTAGAGCATGTACCTTGCTGGATAGGTAAAAAATGTCCCGTAGCTCCTTGGACAGAAGATATATGGATGGCAAATGATGCAAAAGAGGCTATCTTAAAAGGGGTTGAGTCAAGGATAAAGAGCCTGGTCAAGGGTGACTTAGAAAAGATAGATATGTATACGATCTTCGAAGCGGCAAAAGATAAAGATGAGTTGGCGATGAAAGTGCTTGAAGATGCCGGAAGGACGCTGGGAGTAAAAATAGCGTTCTTAATAAATCTTTTTAATCCCTCGTTGGTTGTTATAGGCGGCGGGATAGAACAAGGCGGCGCTATATTTTTAGATGGCGTGAAAGAGATGGTTAGGAAATACGCTTTTGAAGAGATGGCGAATGCCGTAAAAATAGTTCCTGCCAGGCTTGGTGGAGACTCAGCATGCTTAGGCGCAGCTTCTCTAGTTATAAGAAGGGTCTTTACTCACATGTAACCCCAGCAAAACAATGCGGTAGGATGTCCTTATAGACTCTACAATCAAAATAGGCTTGTTTTGTCTTTTGCCCATAAAAACTGATTTCAGAGGAGGATAAATTAATGAAATACGGAAAATTCAGCAAGGATGGCCGGGAATACATAATTGAAGATCCCGAGACCCCTAGGCCATGGTTTAATTATCTTTTTAATGACGTGTATCACGCGTTGGTTTCGCAAACGGGCGGAGGGTACAGTTATTATAGAGACCCTAAATCGAACAGGATCTTGCGCTACGACCATATTCAGACGGACAGGCCAGGCCGGTATCTCTTCATAAGGGACGAAGATTCAAATAAGGTGTGGTCATGCAACTGGCAGCCGTTAAAAAAGAAACTCGATTTCTGGCAGTGTACCCACGGATTCGGCTACACGAAAATTCAAAGCAAATATAACAAGGTATCATCAGAGATCACGTATTTAGTATCTTTGCATGATCCGGTCGAAATGTGGATTGTGAAGATAAAGAACGAAGACAAAAAGAAAAAGAATCTAAAACTATTCCCGTATGTTGAATTTGTGGCCGGCGATATAGAATTAGAGGCTTGCTACAGGAACATCATAATGCTTTATAACCAGGCGGACTTTGATAAGAAAAGCAAGGCAATAATTGCGTTTAAACATCCGTTCAGAAGAGAACAGAAAAGAACCTACAGTTTCTTTTCCACGGGCCTGCCGATAAAAAGATACGACACCAGAAAAGACCAGTTTTTAGGTATATACAACGACATCCAGCATCCCAAAGCAATTATGGAGGACGGCAAGTGCGCTAATAGTTTTGTCAGGGGCGAGGATATGATAGGTGTCTTCGAGTCCGATTTGACCCTGAAGCCCGGAGAAGAGAAACAATTTGTCGTAGTGATGGGCTCTACGGATGATAAAGATAAGATACCGGGCTATCTGAAAAAGTACAATAATGTAAAAGGCGCCAAAGAAGAGCTCGGTAAAATAGTAAAGCATTGGGACAAAATTGTTGAGCAGATAAAGGTTTGCACACCCGACCCTGAATTTAATCTTATGGTTAATATGTGGGGCAAATATCAGTTATGCGCCATAACACATTGGCGCGGGACTTCACAATATCACGGAGTAGAAGGCGGGCTTGGTTACCGCGACACAGCCCAAGATAGTGAAGGGCTCCTTTCTTTAGAGCTTGATGTCGCGAGAAGGAAGATGGAAAGGATATTGCAATATCAGTATAAATCGGGCCATGCTGTCAGCGGGTTTTCGGAAACAGAAGGGGCCTGGGATTTAGTTTATCAAACCGGCGTGATAGGCAAAGCCGATGTCGTAGTATGGCTTCCCTACACAGTCGTATCCTATATTAAAGAAACAGGCGACGTAGCCTACCTGGAGAAAGAATTCAGATTTTGCGACGGCGATAAGGCGACGGTGTACGGACATATTTTAAGAGCCGTTAGGTATTTATATAGCAAGCGCGGAGAGCACAAGTTGCCTTATATCCTGAAAGCGGACTGGAACGACGCCTATGACCATGTCGGCATAAAGGGAAGAGGGGAAAGCGTTTGGCTTGCAATGGCGCTTTGCCGGGCATGTAAGCAGGTCGGAGAGCTCGCCGGTTTTATAGGCGACAAGGTTGTTGAAAAAGAAATGGAGAAGAAGTACGACGAGCTTAAGGAGATAATAAATAAAGAAGGCTGGGACGGCAACTGGTATATAGCCGCGTATAACGATGAAGGAGTGAAAATAGGCTCGAATGAGAATAAGGAAGGAAAAGTTCCTCTCAACAGCCAGACATGGGCGATATTGAGCGATATAGTTCCGCCCGACAGGCTTAAAAAGGTTTTGGACAAAATCGATAATTATCTTGATACGCCATATGGGCCGGCGCTGTTTTTGCCGAGTTATACCTCTTTTAATCCCGGCATCGGTAGGGTTACGGCTTTTGCCGAAGGCACAAAAGAAAATGCTGCGGTCTTTAGCCACGCGTGCGCCTTTAAGATCGTTTCGGATTGCTATATAAAAAGAGGCGATAAGGCGTACGAAACGTACAGGAAACTTTTACCGATGAATTCCGCTAAGGAGGATCATTCAAAATACAAGGTTGAGCCGTATGTATGGGCAGAATATATAATAGGCCCTGGCTCAACTTATAGATTCGGCGAGGGCGCCTTTACATGGAACACGGGGACGTCTTCCTGGATGTTTATCGCAGCGACCGAATGGATACTCGGAGTAAGGCGAGATTTCGGAGGCCTTTTTATAGATCCTTGCCTGCCGCATAAGTGGAAGGAATGCTGGATACGGAGGCCTTTCAGAGGCGCTATTTACGAAGTGACTATAAAGAATCCTAAAGGCGTTCAGTCAGGTGTCAAGAAGATAACCGTAGACGGGAGAGAGCAGAAATCGAATGTCATCAGGCCTCACGGCGACGGTAAAGTCCACAACGTAGAAGTGGTGATGGGGTAGGGCAGAAAAAATCACAAATTACAAACAATAAACAATATACAATTTACAAAAAGAAATCAGGGGTTTTGGTTATTGTAATTTTGGTATTGTGATTTGTTTGTATATTGGAATTTGTTATTTGTGATTTATAAGTTTGTAATCTGGAATTTTGAGGATAGAAAAAGATGCTCAAGATAAGCGTATCGGGCGTAAGGGGCATTGTCGGCGAATCGCTGACCCCTCAAGCAGTATTGGAGTTCGGCCTCGCGTTCGGCACTTTTACTAAAGGTTCAAAAATAGTGATAGGCCGGGATACAAGAATAAGCGGCCAGCTCGTAAGAGACGCGCTTGTTTGCGGCCTTGAATTTTCAGGCTGCAAGATAATAGACCTTGGAATATGCCCGACACCGACCGTTCTTTTTATGGCGCGCAAATTCCGCTCTAACGGGGTTATTATAACAGCGAGCCATAATCCAATCGAATGGAACGGATTGAAATTCGCGAAAAAAGAAGGTATATTTTTAAACAAACAGGAAATGGAATCGCTCTTTCGCATATATAAAAGCAAAAAATTCGCTTTTATAAGGGAGTTGAGCGACGACGATGCAATTGTAAAAAAATTTGATAAGGCCAAGGCATTGCACATAGATGCCGTTTTAAAAAATATCGATAAGGGCTTGATCAAGAAAAGAAAATTCAGGATCGCCTGCGACTTCTGCAATGGCACCGGCGCGGTCATAACTGAATCTTTTTTAAAAAAATTAGGGTGTAAGGTGTATGCGGTCAATGCCTCACCCGATGGCCGTTTCGCCCATAATCCCGAGCCAAATACTAAAAGCTTGAAGACATTTTCAAATTTTGTTAAAAAAAGTAAAGTAGATCTAGGCTTGGCGCAAGACCCGGATGCCGACAGGGTTGCCCTCTGCGACGAAAATGGTGTATTGATAAGCGAGGAGTTTACGCTGGCAATTGTGGTAAAGGCAATATTAATGAAAACAAAGGGCAAAGTAGTTGTGAACCTTTCCACCTCCCGGATGATAGATGATATTGCAACTGAATTCGGCTCAAAGCTTTTAAGGACGCCTGTTGGGGAGATAAATGTTGTTGAAAAAATGCGAAAGGTTAACGCGCTAGTCGGCGGAGAGGGTAACGGCGGCGTTATATATCCGAAAATAAATTTTTGCCGGGATAGCTTGGTGGGAATAGGCATCGTCCTGGAATATTTGGCCCGCACAGGAAAAAGTTTAAGCGAAGAAACGAGTGAGATGCCGCATTATAAAATGGTGAAGGACAAGCTTGCCTATTCAAGCGAAAAGGCAAAGATCGTGATTAATAAATTGAAAAGTAAATATAAAAATGAGAAAATTGATTTACGGGACGGTATAAAGATTGAATGGACAGGCGGTTGGGTCCATTTGCGGGTTTCAAATACAGAGCCTATAATAAGGATAGTTGCCGAGGCGAAGACAGACGGCGAAGTTAAACGGCTATACAATCTGGTTAAAAAAGATATAAAGTGAGGTGACAGATATGAATTATTTAAAAACAGGGATACTTCTTGTGGTGTTGACCATGCTTCTTGTGTGGATCGGCGGCATGATAGGCGGACAGCAAGGAATGGTAACCGCTTTTATTTTCGCCCTATTGATGAATTTTGGGGTCTATTTTTTTAGCGATAAAATAGTTCTCGCCATGTACAGGGCGCAGGAGATTGCCGAGGCCAAGATGCCCGAACTTTATGCTATCGTTAGAGAACTTACCAGCGAAGCGAATATCCCAATGCCAAAACTCTACATGGTTCCTCAAAACGCCCCTAACGCGTTTGCTACCGGGAGGAATCCAAAGCATGCTGTTGTGTGCGTGACGAGCGGCATTATGGATATACTAAGCCGCGATGAACTGAAAGGTGTTCTTGCGCATGAGCTCGCGCATGTTAAAAATAGAGATACTCTTATAATGACTATTACCGCGTCAGTTGCCGGGGCTATAATGATGATAGCGAATATGGCCAGATGGGCTGCGATATTCGGCACCGGCGGTAGAGATAGGAACAGGGGCAACTCGAACCTTATTGGTTTACTTATTGTAAGCATCCTGGCGCCGTTAGCCGCTATGATCATTCAGCTCGCCATATCCAGAACAAGAGAATATGCGGCTGATAACAGGGGCGCCCGATTTGCTCATTCCCCATACGGGCTGGCAAATGCGCTTAAAAAATTGGATGAATCAACAAGATATCGGAGCCTTAACGCGTCTCCGCAGACAGCTCATATGTTCATAGTAAACCCTTTGCGCGGAGAGGGCGTGATGAATCTATTCAGCACGCATCCGCCGATAAAGGAACGCGTGCGGCGCTTAGAGGGAATGAGTATTTAGGTTTTAAATGTATGCTTCCCTCGTGTCATGCAGTTAACATATAGACACTCGGGACTGCGCGGGAGGATTCACTAGAAGGTAAGCTAGGGCGAATTACTCAAATAGTGCTATTATAAACAAAAATAATCTTATGGAACGAAAATTTAATTTTTCTCCAACATGTATCGGAAGTTTTCCGCATACCGACCCCAGGCAGATTTGCGATAAAATTTTAAATAGCTTTACTGAGATCCCATTCTGGCCTCAGCTTCCTAAAAGGTCTTTTTTTGAAAATATGTACGCCCAATACAGCGAAGGCCTGCCCGGAGTGCAAATAGACGATAAGAATAAAACAATATATCTCGAGGCATCAAAAAATTTAAGTTCCGAGATAGAAAGAACATACGAAAAATACCTGGCCGGTGATCTAGAATACTTTGCCATCACTAAAGAACGCGCCGCAGGATTTTATGAATTTACGAGACAGCTCGAAGCCAGGAAGACAGACGGTTTAAAATTTATAAAAGGACACGTCACCGGGCCCGTAAGTTTCGGCCTTGCCATAACGGATGAAAGCAAGCAAGCCATATTCTATAACCAGGAATTGCAGGAAGTTTTAACTAAAGTGTTAGCTATGAAAATAAGATGGCAGGTGCGAAAGCTGAAATCCATTTTTGATAAAGTCATAATTTTTATAGACGAGCCATATATGGTGTCGATAGGTTCAAGCTACGTGAATATAAAACCGGATGAGGCAATGAAAAGGATAGGGGAACTGGTTAAGGAGGTCCATAAGGAAGGTGGGCTGGCAGGGATCCATTGCTGTGGCAACACGGATTGGGGATTGCTTTTAAGAACAGATATTGATATAATAAATTTCGACGCGTATAATTTTATCGAATCTATTTCTCTTTATCCAGAAGAGTTGAAACAATTTTTGGCGTTAAATAAATCCATCGCGTGGGGAATAGTGCCGACGTCAAGCGACGCCAAAGAGGATGCGGGCTCCCTTCTGGAACGGCTTGAAAAAGGCTTCGATGTATTAGCAAAAAAAGGCGTTGCTAGAAAAGATCTCTTAAGATCTTCTTTAATTACGCCAAGCTGCGGCTGTGGAACGCTTTCGATCGATAAGTCTGAGGAGATCTTGTCGCTAACTTTAAAAATCAGCGAGAGATTGAGAAAATAAAGATGAAAAATTCGCTTAATTTCGCAAAAATCGACGAGGAAAGGTATTCTAATCTTAAAGATTCAAAAGTAGTTATAATACCTGTTCCGTACGACGCTACGGCTACCTATAAAAAAGGTACGAAACTAGGGCCGGCTGCCATAATCGATGCCTCTCGGTATATGGAACAATTCGACGAAGAGTTGAATAAAGAGACATACAAAATCGGGATACATACCGCTAAACCTTTAAACGTAAAAAGGCTGTCTCCCAAAAAAATGACTTTAAAGGTACAGGATGCCGTAAAATCAGTGATCGAAAAAGATAAGTTTCCGGTAATATTGGGAGGGGAACATTCTATATCTGTCGGAGCTGTCAGGGCTATAGCCAAAGCAGTGGATCATTTTTCCATATTGCACTTGGACGCGCATTGCGACTTAAGGAATGAATATTTTGGCTCGAGGTATAACCATGGGTGTTTTGCTCGTCGTGTTATAGAGCTTGCGCCCATTGTCCAAGTCGGAATAAGAAGTTTAAGTAAAGAAGAAAAAGATTTCCTGCCTCATCCGAAGATAAGGATAATAAGCGCATATGATATTCAAAACGACAAAGAATGGATAAAAAAGGCCTGCGATACCCTTTCCGAAAATGTATACGTTACGATAGACGCAGATGTATTTGACCCCAGCGTGGTACCGTCTGTGGGAACGCCCGAGCCTGGCGGAATAGGGTGGTATGATGCAATAAATCTATTTAAAATGCTTACAAAAAAAAGACGCGTTATAGGTTTTGATGCAATGGAACTTTGCCCTCAAAAAGGGGGAGAGGCTTCAGATTTCTTAATGGCGAAACTTATATATAGGTTTTTAGGTTATATATTCGATAATAAAAAATAAAGAAAGGCATATGATATGTTGATGATAAAATCGAAAAATAAATTACTTGTTCCAAGAAGTGTATTCTTTACAAAAGGTGTGGGCACGCACAAAGAAGAAATACGTTCGTTTGAGCTTGCGTTAAGGGACGCCGGAATTGAAAAATGTAATCTTGTGACAGTATCAAGCATTCTTCCTCCCGGCTGCAACTGGATCTCAAAAAATGAGGGCGCAAAGGGGCTCATACCAGGAATGTTGACATTTTGCGTCCTGGCGCGTGCCTCAAGCAACGAACCGCACCGTCTCATAGCGGCGTCAGTAGGTTGCGCGGTCCCGGCAGACCCGAACGCGTACGGATATCTTAGCGAGCACCATGCCTTCGGCGAGAATGAAAAAACATCTGGTGACTACGCCGAAGACCTCGCAGCAGCCATGTTGGCATCCACACTCGGTATAGAATTTGACGAAGATAAAAGCTGGGATGAAAATAAAGAAGTATACCGTATAAGTGATAAAATAGTCAAAGCGACCAACGTAACCCAATCTACCGTCGTTGGATCTGGCGGCCCGTACTCTACGGTTATCGCAGCGGCAGTGTTCTTATTCTAAGATCAAAGAATAAGCTTTTAGTTACGGAACGATTACTTTATCCTCATTATGCGCACCATGACACTCCCTTTCAAAATTAAAGACGGAATTCTTGCCTGCGGGGCGGATCTTAAATCGAAGTTCTGCTTTACAAAAGGCGGTCGGCTTTACATCAGCGATGATTTTGGCGATCTTAGCCGTATAGATAATATGGAAAATTATGAAAAGGCTATGAAGGAAGCCATCCGGGTATACAAGGTAAGACCGAAAATAATCGCCTGCGACATACATCCGGGATATTTTTCAACGAAGTTTGCCCAAAATTATGCGGCCAATAACCCGCAGTGCGTATTATACAAAGTTCAACACCACTATGCCCATATTGCCAGTTGCATGTTGGATAATGGTATTAAAGGCAAGGTAATAGGCGTGAGCTTTGATGGTACCGGTTTTGGGACCGACGATAATATTTGGGGCAGCGAAATTCTCTTGGCGGATTTGAGGGGGTTTAAACGCATGGCGCATCTGGATTATATACCTATGCCGGGAGGGGAGTCTGCCGTACGGGAGCCCTGGCGTATGGCATTTTCTTATCTATACAAAACATATAATCATAGACTTTTTAATTTAGGCATCCCTTTTATGAAAAAAATCGGCAGAGAGAAAAGCTCGGTTCTATCCAAAATGATAATGAATAAAATAAATTCTCCTCTCACATCAAGCATGGGCAGGCTCTTTGACGGGGTCTCGTCTATTTTGGGAGTTTGTGACAAAATTACATATGAGGCAGAAGCGGCGATCGAGCTCGAGCGGATCGCGGATGTTAATTGCGAAGAAAAATACGCCTATAAAATACAGAATGGTTTTGAAGATTCTGCCATAAGGATAGGGGAAATCATACGCGGCATAGTTAATGATATTAAAAGAAATGAAGAGAATTCTATAATTTCTGCGAAATTTCATAACACAATAGCTCATTTTGTAAAAGATGCGGTTTCGCGCATAAAGAAAAAAGAAGGTACAAGTAAGGTTGTTTTTAGCGGTGGAGTTTTTCAGAACAAATATTTAGTTATGAGGGTTAAAGAGTTTTTTAGCGAGTCAGAATATAAGATTTATTTTCATAACGTATTTCCGCCAACTGATGTCTGTATTGCCTTAGGACAGATTGCTGTAGCGGGCGGGCAAAGCGAGAAAGGCAGGCGCTAGTCATATGTGTTTAGGGGTACCAATGAAAATCGCAGAGATAATCGGCAATGAGGCTGTGGTGGAAAGCGGCGGATTAAAGAAAAAAATAGGATTACACCTGGTTAGAAACATCAGGATAGGTGACTACGTAATAGTGCACGCTGGTTTTGCGATCGAGAAACTTGATAAAAAACGCGCGCAAGGGACACTGAAAATACTTAAAGAAATGGGCAGCGGGCGATGAAGTACGTCGACGAATTTCGAGATATTGGAATAGCTAAAAAGATACTAAAGGATATTTCCTGTCACGTAGACGGCGAATATAAAATAATGGAAGTGTGCGGCACCCATACTCAAAATATATTTAGATACGGACTTCGTCAGCTTCTACCTAAAGAAATAAAGCTTTTTTCAGGGCCCGGGTGCCCGGTTTGCGTGTCTCCGACCAGTTTTATTGATAAGGCGATCGCGTATTCGAGAATAAGTAGTTTTATCATAGCTACATTCGGGGATATGCTAAAAGTCCCGGGTTCGAGTTCTTCTTTGGAAAAAGAAAAATCCAAAGGCGGCGACATAAGGATTGTGTATTCGAGCTTAGACGCGATAGGGATCGCCGCAAGAAATCCAGGGAAAAAAATAGTATTTTTAGGCATAGGTTTTGAGACAACAATTCCTACTGTTGCGGCATCTGTTATCGAGGCAAAGAAAAATAGGATAAATAATTTTTATGTTCTTTCCGGGCACAAGATCATGCCGCCTGCGCTAGAGGCCTTGCTGGAAGATAAAAAAATCAGTATAGACGGTTTTATACTTCCGGCTCATGTCAGCGCTATAATAGGTTCTGTTCCTTACGAGTTCATACCGAATAAATTTAATATAGACTGCGTTATCGCCGGTTTTGAACCGCTTGATATCCTGCACGGCATCTATATGCTGTTAAAATCAAGATTCGACGGCTTGAAGCCGAGGGTAAGGCTGCAATATACGCGTGTCGTGAAAAGGAAAGGCAATCGAAAAGCCATCGGTCTTATAAAAGAAGTTTTTAGGCAAACCGATTCCGAATGGAGAGGGTTAGGCAACATACCGGGTAGCGGTCTAGTTTTAAGCAATGCGTATAAACAGTTCGATATAGAGATGAATAGAAAAATCATTGTAAGCCGGCCAAAAGAAAACCCGCTCTGTTTATGCGGAGAAGTTCTCAAAGGATTAAAGGTACCTCTAGAGTGTAAACTGTTCGGCAAGAGATGTACGCCCCAGGCTCCCGTAGGCGCGTGTATGGTCTCAGGCGAGGGCACATGTGCGACATATTATAAATACGGAGAAGGAGGTCTAACGGGATGAATATTATTACTTTGGCCCACGGAAGCGGCGGAGTGCTTACCCATAAATTAATAAAAGAAATAATATTGAAAGAATTTAACAGCCCTATACTTCGCGAGCTTACCGACGCTGCTGTGTTGAAGGTGGGGAAAAACACAATAGCCTTAACTACCGATTCATATGTGGTAAAACCGCTTTTCTTTCCCGGCTCGGATATAGGAAAAATGGCAATTTACGGAACAGTTAATGATTTGTCTGTGTGCGGGGCAAAGCCTTTATTTATTTCATGTGGGATTATAATTGAAGAAGGCTTGGAAGTTGATGTGCTAAAAAATGTGATCCATTCGATGAAAGAAGCCTCTTTTGTAGCCGGCGTAACCATAGTAACCGGAGATATCAAAGTGGTCGAGCGAGGGAAATGCGACAAATTGTATATAAACACAAGCGGTATCGGGGTGATGGGTCAAAATATAAAACTTTCGATTGATAATATAGGAATCGGAGACAAAATAATAACGAGCGGTAGCATAGGAGACCACGGCATAAGTGTATTGTCTGCCAGGGAAGGTATAAATTTCGGAGGCTCTATTAAAAGCGATGCTGCTCCGCTTAACAAGTTAATATCAAAGATACTGCGTGCCGGAGGTGTGCGTTTCATGCGCGACCCGACGAGGGGCGGAATTGCCTCTACCTTAAACGAGATAGCAGAAGACAGGAATTTTGGCATTATTATAGAAGAAAGCTCAATACTTGTTAAGCAAGGTGTCTATGCGGCCAGCGAATTGCTCGGCTTGGATCCTTTATACATAGCGAACGAAGGCAAGATTATAGTGGTTGTCTCAAAAGATAGCGCTTCTAGGATCCTAAGGATTATGCGCAATGACAAGCTCGGAAGAGACGCGCGAATAATAGGAGAGGTGGTAAAAAAATATAGCGGTAAAGTGATTTTGAAGACAAAGGTAGGCGGTAGTAGAATAGTTGATATGCCTCAAGGCGAGTTGCTTCCGAGAATATGCTAGCTAGCGTTTAGCGGTTAGCGTATAGCGATTAGATTGCTATTTAGTCTGGTGTTGTCAGATTTGTATGGTAAAATAAAAGGACAAGATGCAGGAAGCGCCTTTTTATAGAAAATGGGTGAATGCGGAGGATTTGACCCCCTTTAATGTCGCAGAAAAAGAAACAGATCTTTTGATATTGGCAGATAGGGTTTTGGAAAAAGAGGCTAAAGAGCTAGCTTTAAAATATAGAAAAGACATCGAAGGTTATATACGCCGGTATCCCGAGTTCAGGACTTCACTTATTCCTATTGAAGATAACGATGCCGCGCCGGCCATAGTTAAGGATATGTTGCGGGCAGCCATCTCTAGCGATGTAGGCCCCATGGCTGGAGTGGCCGGAGCTGTTTCAGAGTATGTGGGACGAGGCCTCTTAAAATTTTCAACAGAAGTTATCGTAGAAAACGGCGGAGATATATTTTTGAAAATCAATAAACCTAGAGTGTTAGGGGTGTTCGCCGGAAAATCTAAATTTACAAAAAGAATAGGCATAGAAATAACCCCGCAGGACACGCCTATAGGCGTGTGTACTTCGAGCGGAACAGTGGGGCACTCTTTAAGTTTCGGCCTTACCGATGCGACTATTATTGTTTCCAAAAATACAGCCCTTGCAGATTGTGCGGCGACCAGAGTTGGGAATGCAGTGAAGACGGCAGCTGACGTTGAAAAGGGGATAGATTGCGCAAAATCCATTAAAGGAGTCATGGGCGCTGTCATTATAATAGGTGACAAGCTTGCAGGCTGGGGAGAAGTGAAATTAGTTTCTATATAAATAAGGAGGAATTATGGTTTCAAAAAGATTAGTTCTCACATTTCCGCACAAGCTGTTGGATAAACCCATAGTTTACCAACTAGTGAAAGAATACGATCTCGTGTTTAATATACTCCAGGCAAGGGTTATGCCAAATGAGCAGGGCCTTTTAGTTCTAGAGATCACGGGCAATAAGGAAAATTACGCTAAAGGCGTTAAGTATCTTACGGATTTAGGCGTAAAGATCCAGCCGCTGAGCAACGACGTAAGAAGAAATGACGCAAGATGCACTCATTGCGGAGTCTGTATTAGCGTATGCCCGACAGAAGCACTTAGTATAAATAAAAAGACCATGAAAGTGGATTTTGATCTTGCGAAATGTATTGCCTGTGAACTTTGTGTAAGGGCTTGCCCGGTCAGGGCAATGGAGGTTAAACTTTAGGTGTCTGACTCTTTTTTACTGGTATCGGAAGCTGATGGAACCCTTTCTTTAGTTCTTTTGTCTAAGAAGTAAACACTTTTAGGGATAGATTTTACCTTCTTCTTGACATCCGCATCTATATTAGTCACTTCCGCGTAACTTTCTAGCGGGCGGTATAAATTGCTTACGCCTGACAAAGATATAGTCATGATAGGAAATTTAGTTATTTTTCCTTCGCGATTTTTCGTTACGATATAGCCCCGCTCAAGATCCTCTTTTTTGTAAAGCAGCCGGATTCTTCTATCAAACTCTTGTATAATATAATTCGAAACATCATCGGTAGTGTCAACGGAGGATACAAATACGAAATCGTCTCCTCCGCTATGGCCTAAGAAGTCATTAGGTGCCCCCTTCTTTTTTAAAGCATCTTGAACTACAGAGCTCGTTATTTTTATCGCCTCGTCTCCTCGATGAATTCCGTATTCGTCATTAAATTCCTTAAAATTATCCAAATCGGCATGTACTACAACAAATTTTTCTCCTTTATCTATCCTTTTTTCTATTTCTTCGCGGATTACGTTATTTCCGGGAAGCTTGGTTAGGGGATTTGCATTCTCGGCGCGTTCTTTCATTTTTTTCAAAGCCACTGCCATATCGTTAAATGTATCCGCTAATTCCTGAAGCTCGTCTCCTGTTGTGAGATTTACGCTCAAATCAAAATTTCCGCTCGCTATATCTTTAGTAGCCTTGTTTAATAGCGTAATAGGCCCTACAATGGTCCTTGAAAGTATAAAACCAAACGCAACTACTATTAATATTACGCTTATGACCGTGAATATTATAGGTATATAAGCCTGCTTAAGGACTTCTTGCATATTTCCTAATGAGAAGGTCGTCCGTACAACATAATTTTCGGCGTTTCCCGCAGCGATGGGAATGTACATAAAAAGCGTCTTTGTAGGTCTGTCTATGTAGTTTAAAATTTCTTTTGTTTTTCCTATCGACTCAAACACCTCTTTTACTGTTCCTGCCTCTTCAGGTATGATTGGCTTCCCTATCAGCGAGCGGTCTAAAGATGCGATGATACGATTTTCTCTTGATGTGGCGATCCAATCTTCTATAAGCCCGCTTTTCCCGAGGGAATTAAGAGACTCGGTAAGTATATTGCTTACCTCGGTAGGGGATGTTACGTTTTCTAAAATTTTATTAATAGTGACTTTTATAAATAATGCGCTTACCTTAGCCCTATATGAATTGTAATTTGTAACGGTTTTAAGCTGGTTATCTACTTGGATTATGGTGAAGGCGCTGATTAAAAGTATTACAAATATTATTATAAAATTTGTTATCCTACTTTGCAGGGTTAACCTTATTTTTTCGTTCATCGGATCAACCTATTCTTTTTTATAACTTGCGGCACAATTTTTTAATATTTTCAAAAGCTTATATTGCTCGCCCAGGTCTATCTTTGAGAACTTTATTCCCGCGTCCAAGTTTTCATTATACCTGTCCGTGCTTTCCTTGACCCACACAACTTTGCCATGCGTAACAATTGGCGTTTGTTCATGAGGGGGGTTTATCTCTATTTTTAATTTAGTCCCCTTTTTTATTAATCTATTAATTGGAAACTGTATGCCGGATATGCTTATATCCTTGCTTTTAGTCTTTGAGCCTATTTCGATTATACCCTTGGTAGTATATTCTATATCAAATGATGCCTTAAAACGTACAGCCCTTCTTCTTTCCTTCATTTTTGTTCGCTCCTTTTAAAAAATAGATTATAATTAAGCAAAATATAGAATAAAATCACAAATCCTACGAAAATATTTAAGGTATGAACGCTTATATGATTAAGAGTATATCCTATGCCAGTACCGTCGTCAAGCGATTCCGCGTTTATATTTACTAATTGAAGCAGGGGGGGGATGACGGATGAATCATGCAGGGCGTCGTAAATAGTAAATATGCTATTAATTATAAAGAACGAATGATAGGACAAAACGATAGAGAATAATCCAGGCCCGGGTTTTTCAAAAGCAATGTACATATAGAGCGGTAACAAGATAAAAAGGAATTCTGCAAAGAACAACCCTATGGGCGGCAAGCTGATTCCAACCAGCATTATGCCTATATATTTGTGAAATATAATAAACGTGACAGTCGCAAGCAATGCGTTCAGTAGATAAAAAAGTCGTAATGCCGAAATCCAATGTGCCTGATTTTTTAAGCCGCTGTCCATTTATATGCCCAATATCAAAAAAAGTATATCACTATAAGGCAATTTTAGCAATGCATTTCTATCTTTAGCCTTGACAGCTAGAGGGGTTATGTTATAATAAACTTTACTTTTAATACGTTTAAGGACAGGAGA
>Ga0066636_10000534_pt1 | contig 21511 bp, 19 predicted proteins | sample CryGeyCG2014_080_2_FD_62736 | JGI IMG/M metagenome (GOLD analysis project Ga0066636, IMG submission 62736) | Groundwater microbial communities from aquifer - Crystal Geyser CG07_land_8/20/14_0.80 | ecosystem: Environmental > Aquatic > Deep subsurface > Groundwater | place: USA: Utah: Grand...
CGGGCTTAAAAATCGAGGCTACGATATTACTCTTTTTTGTGCGAACGGATCATCATCAAAAGTGCGTAGGGTGTTTACACATAAAACTCCGCTCGCTCAAAAAAAGTTCCTTTCACTGACCTAAGCGGAGAAATGTCAACGGTACAACTCGCTCTTGAGTATTTGGATACTCACCAATTTGATATAGTTTTATCATTTTTATCTAATGATTATATTATTTTACCTTCTATTGATAAATTCAACTGTCCGGTAATAATATCGGCACGTAATGTACTCGATACGAGAGATTATAGAATATATTCAAAAAACAGGAAGTTATATAAGCTATTTGGTCTCTCATCCGCTCACACAAAGCAAATAAAAAATATATCATTTGATGGGTTTGTGTATAACGGATTAAATACTAATAAGTATACATACTCAAAAGTTGGAGGGAATTATATGGCATTTCTTGGTAATTTTATGCCTTCAAAGGGAATTATGACAGCGATTTCGATTTCAGAATCTTTGCAATTACCACTTGAAATAGGTGCAAAACGCTCTGTCTCTGATTTTTATAATTTTAAAGTTAAGCACCTCATACATGGTATTATCCGTGATAGAGGTGAGCTTGGTGATTCACAAAAAATAAAGTTACTTCAGAATGCACGTATATTACTTTTCCCTATTAGTCGACCCGAACCATTTGGATCGGTTATGATTGAATCAATGGCGTGCGGGACTCCTGTAATCGCCTACGATGAAGGATCGGTATCAGAGATTATTAAAGATGGTGAAACCGGATATATTATACCACCGGGCGATGAAAAGGCATTTTTGTTAGCTGTAAAAAAAATATATAACATGACCACAGCCCAATATAATAAAATGAGATCCGCATGTAGAAGACGTGTTGAAGAATATTTTTCTATTTCTACGATGATTGATGGATATGAGAAAATTATTCGATCATCAGTCGATCCCGATTCTAAGAATTAAGAGTGGAATAAAAAATACTATTTATAGTTTTATTATTGTATAGACCGGTTTTATCGAGAGCGCTTGGGATCCATCGAGTTCTATATACACCCCATTAATCATCCCCTCGCTTTCATCTTGATTAAATTTTGATGGGAGAGCGTTCAAAAAGCGATTCATAATAATATTTTTATCAACACCGAGCACACCGTCTCGTGGTCCACACATGCCTACGTCAGTGATATATGCAGTACCTTTGGGTAAGATGCGTGCATCGTTTGTTTGGACGTGCGTATGCGTACCAACAACCGCAGAAACTTTGCCATCTAACATCCAACCCATCGCAACCTTTTCGCTCGTTGCTTCGCCGTGAAAGTCGACGACGATTGGAATCCCTTGTAATTCTGGTTTATTAAGAATATCTTGAATTATCCAAAATGGGTTATCCATCCCCTCCGACATAAAGACACGTCCTTGGAGATTAATAATGCCAAGTGGACCTGCTTTTGTCTGTGCAACCATATATCCGTTACCCGGAACGTCTGCCATTGCTGGGTAGTTTGCTGGTCTGATTAATGTGCAGTTGGGGGATGAAAATATCTCATCGACATGAGATTTATCAAATACATGGTCGCCGCTCGTCATCGCATCGATACCACATTCTTTAAAAAAATCGTACTGTCGTTTTTCTATACCGGTGCCATGTGCTGCATTTTCTACATTGGCAACAATAATATCGGGTTGATACTTTGTACGTAATTCTGGAATCGCCTGCGCCACTGCTTCGCGCCCTATCTTCCAACTAATATCACCTAGAAATATAATTTTCATATATTACTTAGCGAATTCGACAGCTCGTGTTTCTCTAATAACGTTGACCTTGATCGTGCCGGGGAACTGCAAGTCCTGTTCTATCTTTTTTGCGATATCTTTAGATAATTTAATTGCTTCAAGATCATCTATCTGCTCTGGTTTTACAATAATGCGCACTTCACGACCTGCTTGGATGGCGAATGATTTATCCACACCCTCAAACGAATTTGCGACGTTTTCTAATTCTTTTATACGTTTAATATAATTTTCAAACGATTCTCTGCGGGCACCGGGGCGAGAACCTGATATTGAATCTGCAACACGCACTAAAATCGCCTCTACTGTTTTTGGTTCTATATCATCATGATGCGCGCCAATTGCATTAATAACCGTTTCTGACATGCCATATTTCCGTGCAATATCCATAGAGATATGATGATGTGCGCCGGGAACTTCGTGGTCAACCGCTTTACCAAGATCATGTAAAAACCCTGCTTTTTTAGCTATATTCACATCAGCGCCAATCTCTGTAGCAAGGAGTCCTGCGAGGGTAGCAACTTCTACCGCATGCGCCAACTGGTTCTGACCGTATGATGTTCTATATTTTAGTTTACCAGCGATCTTGAGTATGTCTGGGTGTAACCCGGGTATCCCTAAATCGTACGATGCCTGTTCTGCAGCTTCTTTTGCCTCTTTATTGACATCCTCTTGAACTTTCGCAATAACCTCTTCTATGCGTGACGGTTGGATCCTCCCGTCAGAAACAAGCTTTTCCATTGCGACTTTTGCAACGTATCGTCTGATAGGGTCAAATGATGATATTGTAACAGAGTCGGGACTATCATCAATTATAACATCGACGCCACTCACCTTTTCAAAATGTTGAATGTTGCGCCCTTCTTTTCCGATTATCCGTCCCTTGAGATCTTCTGATGGGAGATGGACTGAATATGATGTGTTTTCTGCGGTATGTTCTTGAGCGATTCTTCCAAGCGCTATTGAGATGACGCGACGCGCCTCCTTTTCGCTTTCTTCTTTAAGTTCTGCTTTAATTTTTTTAATTTCGCTGATTATATCAGTTTTATACTCTTTTTTTACCGATTCGATGAGCTGATCACGTGCATCTTCTTTTTTGAGTTTTGCAATTTTTTCGAGCGCAGACAACTGTTTTGTATGTGCGTCTTTAAGCTCAAGGCGTATTGATGAAATATCATCCTCTTGCTTTTTAATATTTTTTCTCTCTGATTCAACCTCATCAAATCGCTTTTCTAGATTTTGTTCCCTAACTCGTATATGTCGTTCTACTTCATCGAGCTCTTTACGTTTACGCTCTTCATCCTTTTTTGCGTCCTCTTTTATCTTAAGTGCTTCTTCTTTTGCTTTAAGGAGTTCCTCTTTTTGCTTGGAATCCGCATCCTTAATTCTTTTTTGCGTAAATTGTTTTTGAAATGCGACTCCCGCACCACCGCCAATTACAATCCCGCCAAGTGCCGTAGCAATTGCTATAAATAAAGGTGTCATTATAGTGTCCTTTCGTGTGTGTTATTGTACTCATATATTACTATTGTACGCTACTTTGTCCCATTTCGTCAACGATGCATTGTTTGGCGTATTGTACGGGCACGTAGAGTATGAAAATATTTTTGTGCAAACCTATGTGCTTCATCGCGAACTATAGAAATCGTTTTAAGAGTAATCTTGTTCGCTGTTATATATGAAACATCACCAACAAGCATACTCTTATTTCTTTTTGAACCTTTAATAATTCCTACTACAGGGATAAAAACGTCCCGAATATACAATATCTCACGGATTGCATTAACCTGTCCAATCCCACCATCAACAATAATACAATCGGGGAATATCCATTCTGTATGGTTTAATCGTCTATCGACCATTTCGGCGAGAGCGCCAACATCGTTTTGTGATGTTATAGTCTTGATTTTGAATTTTCTATACAGCGATGGTTTAAGTGAATCGCTAATACTAGCAACCATCGCTCCAACGATGGAACTGTTACCGATATTTGCAATATCATAACATTCAATTTTTAAATCTAATTTTGATCTGGTTATTGGCGACTCTCCGGTAACCACAAATGCGCTTTCTTGAATATGCATTAGCCCATCTAATTCTAGTTTAAATTTTTGAGCCTGCTCAAACTTTTTCTCTTTAGACGCCAGCTTCATTTCTTTTTCGATTGTTCTGATTAATTTATTTTTCTCCCCCCGCAAAAACATTTTTACATGCTTTATCTGGCGATTGTATTCTTGTTTTGAAACTTCTCCGATACATACTCCACTGCACAAGCCTATATGGTAATAAAAACAAGTTTTTGGTTTAACTAATTTTAAATTTTTAATTTTAAATTTTAAATTTGAGCCGTCAGGCGATTCGCACCACTTAAATATCCTTCTTAAAACTTTAAGTGCTATTTTAAGTTCATTACCGGAGACATACGGTCCGAACCACTCGCCTTTTGGTAATTGATCGGTAATACGAGCGGGGAAAACACGTGGATACTTTTCATCGGTAATAAATATACCACCAAATGTTTTATCGTCTTTTAACAATACATTATATGACGGCTTATGTTTGTTTATTAAATTCGCTTCTAAAATGAGCGCTTCTATATTAGTGTCAGTTTCAATAGTTTTAATGCTTGCGATCTTTTGCACCATTTGAGAAATACGCCCGCCCGCCGAATTGGCGGGTTCATCATGCGGTCGCATAAAGTACTGACTGACTCGTTTTTTTAAATCAATCGCCTTGCCTATATAGAGTAACCTTTTTTCCGCATCATAAAATTGATACACCCCCGAACTATGGGAAATTGTATCAATTATAATTTGAGAAGAAGTGTTTATCATAATTGTTTGTATCATTACTGCTAAAATGATATTATCATAGTATGGAATGATGGAAATTACAATTAGAAACACTTGCATTCAACGGTTGGAGGAAGGTCGTTAAGCGTATATTCAGTTTTGGAAGTACCACATTCGATTTTGAGGTAAAAAAGAAGGAAACAGCGTATGTGTTTTAGCGCTCACTACAGATAAGAAAGTAATTCTTGCCAAGCAGTTACGCCCCGGTCCGGGAAAAGTGTTATTTGAACTTCCCGGCGGTGGGAGTAATGATCAAGACAAAAGCCCTTTGCACGCAATTGAGCGAGAACTATTAGAAGAAACGGGATATAGTGGTACATTGGTGCAAACAGGTTCCAGTTGGGATTGTGGATATTCGACACGATATCGGCACCACTTTGTTGCAACTGATTGTAAAAAAGTACAAGAGCCAGAAAATAATCCACATGAACCGATAGACGTTGTTCTTGTATCACTCGAAACATTCGTTGGACAACTCCATAGTGGGGAACTCACCGATAGTGAAACAGCGTATAGAGGGCTTGAGTATCTTGGATTATTACAATAGATCTGTCAGAAAATATGATTAAAACCATAGATGTATACTGTAAAAACGATCATATCTTGTTTGAAAAGTACCGCAAAGTAAAATCGGGATTGCTTTTAAAGTGTTATATAGATGAGATTCGAACTGATCACTGTAACGTAAAAACTCTGCACAATAGTGATTACGTTATGTGCCCGGAGTGCTCCATAACAATCGGCATAATAGGTTTAGTCCACGGTCGCCCCGCCGTTATCATCAACCATGGCGGAACACGAAAAGTTAGAACATAATTACTCAATATACTTCTTTAGCCACTTGCCCGTATAGCTTTTTTCTTCTTTTATTATTTCCTCTGGTGTGCCTTGGGCGACGATATGACCGCCGGCGTCGCCGCCTTCCGGTCCAAGGTCTATAATCCAATCCGCTTGTTTAACGATATCTAAATTGTGTTCGATGACGATGATGGTATTGCCACGGTCAACGAGTTTGTGCAAAACTAATAATAGTTGTTTGACATCGGCAAAATGCAAACCGACAGTTGGTTCGTCGAAAATATAGAGAGTTCTGCCAGTTGGTTTTTTCATAAGTTCTGCTGCTAATTTTATCCGTTGTGCCTCCCCACCAGAGAGCGTTGGCGCGCTTTGCCCCAGTTGCATATACCCCAAACCAACTTCCGATAACACTTTTAGTTTGTCGTTGATATTGGGGATATTTTCAAAAAACTCGTTTGCTTGCTCTATGGTCATCGCCAAAATATCAGCGATGGATTTATCTTTATATGTAACTTCTAACGTTTCCCGGGAAAAGCGTTTGCCTTGGCACACCTCGCATTTAACGTAAACATCAGGCAAAAAATGCATTTCTATTTTTTTAAAACCATCACCTTCGCAACTCTCACACCGCCCGCCTCCTTTTTGTGTTTTGACATTAAAAGAAAATCTACCCGGACGATATGCTCTTTTACTTGCCTCCGGTAAAGCGGTAAACAGATCGCGTATTTGGGTAAATATACCGGTATACGTAACGGGGTTGGAGCGGGGGGTTCTGCCAATTGGGGACTGATCAACATTAACTAATTTATCAATATTTTCCATCCCCTCAACACGGTTATGCTTACCGGGCGATACAGCGGATTGATAAATATGTTTTTGGAGCGCTTTTCCCAAAATATCTTCTACTAAAGTTGACTTACCGGAACCAGAGACTCCGGTAACAACGATAAATTTTCGCAGTGGAAATTTAACCGAAATATTTTTTAAATTATTAGCTTGCGCGTCTACTACTTTAATAAACTCACCTGACCGTTTATGTTTGATTTTTGGTGTTTCAATACTTTTCTCGCCAACTAAATACTGGACGGTTTCGCTCTTACCACCACTCACTAATACATCACTTATATTACCTGCGATCACAACATTACCCCCATGCTCGCCTGCGCCAGGACCAATATCGACAATATAATCACTTGCCCTTATGGTGTCCTCGTCGTGTTCCACAACTATTACCGTATTACCCAAATCACGAAGATTTTTGAGTGTTGCAATGAGACGTTCGTTATCTCGCTGATGCAAACCGATGGTCGGTTCATCTAGCACATACAACACCCCTGTCAAACGAGATCCAATCTGGCTGGCTAAACGTATCCGTTGCGATTCTCCACCAGAGAGTGTTGCCGCCCTTCTATCGAGTGTAATGTAGTTTAATCCTACATCGGCTAAAAATTGTATTCTGTTTAAAATTTCGTTTAACGCACGCTCGGCAATTTGCAACTGGGTATCTGATAAAGGTAACGATCCAAAGAATTTTAGCGATTGGTCAACGGTCAATGTTGTAACTTCATTGATATTTTTATTATTAATTTTGACAGAAAGTGCTTCTTTTCTTAACCGCGCACCACTACATGCTTGGCACGGATCTTCGCTCCAAAAATATTCTGTGCCAAGACCATGGCAAACAGGACACGCACCGTAGGGTGAATTGAAGCTAAATAAACGTGGTTCAATTTCTGTAAACGATTTTTGACATTTTGGACAGGTAAACTTAGATGAGATTGTTTGACGTAAACCACCGGGCAAAACTAATGTGAGAACGTCTTTTCCTTTTTGCAAAGCAAGCTCGATCGCCTCGCTCAAACGGCTTTCTGAAATATTTTCTTTACTATCGAACTCATCAACTACTACTTCTATTTTATGTTGTTTGTACCGTGGCAGAGTAACTTTATCCGCTAAGTTATACAGTTTGTTATCGATATACGCTTTTTGAAACCCCTCAAGGTATAAATCATATAAAAGTTGATGATACTCACCTTTCCGTCCTTCGACCACAGGGGCTAGGACAGAAAGGGTTTCAGGGTATAAGGGTATAAGGGTATAAGAAGAAATTTTTGATTGGATGAATGAGACAATTTCATCGACTGACATTTTTTCTATCTTCGTCCCGTCGTCCGGACAATACGGCGTGCCGATACGTGCGTATAACACGCGCAAGTAATCGTATATTTCGGTAATTGTTGCCACTGTGGAGCGCGGATTATGACTACTTGCTTTTTGGTCGATGGCGATCGCCGGTGACAATCCTTCTATACTGTCTACATTCGGTTTATCCTTTTGCCCCAAAAACTGGCGGGCGTATGCACTTAAACTTTCTACATACCGTCTTTGACCTTCGGCAAAAATGGTATCAAAAGCCAGACTTGATTTTCCCGAGCCGGACACGCCGGTAAATACAACAAGTTTATTTTTAGGAATATCAACATCAATACCTTGCAAATTATGTTCGCGCGCGCCCCGAATACGAATCAGAGAGTTATTATTGGAAAGTAATGGATTATTCATATTGTGTACAGGTCATTGTACCATATGTAGAGATAAATATCGAGCCCTTTGACGAATGCCCATTTCTCACGTACACTAGATGGAGGGAGTGATATGGAACTTCTCCAGATAATAATGATTGTTTTTGTAGCTGCAGGGCTGTGCGGTATTATCGCACAAGCGCTTAATTTACCTCTTATTATTGCGTATCTCGCAACAGGCCTCATTATCGGTCCTTTTGGATTAAATATCATCCCTCTCGATGGAGGGTCGATAGAAGGGTTAACCGCGCTTGGCATTGCATTTATGCTTTTTCTGGTTGGGCTTGAACTTGACATCAGTAAAATAAAAAATGTTGGTATTGTTTCTTTTATTATTACGTTCTGGCAGATACTTCTCGTCACTCTCGCTGGATATGTTGGAGCAACGATACTTGGATTTGGTGTTGAATCAAGTCTCTATATTGGACTTGCACTTTCATTTTCATCAACAGTTGTCGTCATAAAAAATCTTTCTGATTCAAATCAGCTTGCATCGTTACATGGTAGAATCCTTGTCGGGATACTTTTAACACAAGATATCATTGCTATTTGTGCACTCATTCTTTTGCAAGATGGGAACACCGGTGGAATGATACGTTCTGCGACTGGCTTGGTTAGCTCTCTTATTATTTTTGGTGCGAGCGCATATATCGTCCGTCGATTTATTATCTCATGGTTGTTTGAACTTTTTGCAAAATCTACAGAACTTATCTTTATTGCTTCTATCGCATGGGCGCTCTTTTTAACCGTATTATCGGGAACACTTGGTTTCTCTCCGGCGATTGGCGCATTTATTGCAGGGGTAACGCTTGCTACCGTTCCCTATGCTGATGAGATACGTGGTCGCGTACGGTGGTTGCGTGACTTCTTTATCGTTTTGTTTTTGTCACTCGTTGGAGCAAAGCTGATTGATAATTCGACCCAGCCGCTTCTTGTCCCTGTTCTTGTATTTTCTGGAATAGTAATCATTGGCAAGATATTTTTTACATTACTTCTTATGGGGATAAGTGGATTCCGCAGACGAACATCGTTTATGGTTGGTGTATCGATATCACAAGTTTCTGAATTTTCTCTCATATTTATTGCAATGCTCGCAACAAATGGAAAACTTGATCCGGGGATATCGACTATTATATTACTCACCACAATACTGACAATGGCTCTTTCGTCGTTACTTATCACAAAGTCAAACAGACTGTATCACTTTTTCTCTGAATCATTAAAATTTTTTGAGCGAACAGGTCGTTACTGGGAAGATTATCACGCCATCGAAAAGAAGATGTCCGATCATGTTATATTATTTGGGGCACACCGGGTTGGATATCCGGTCCTTGAACAGCTTACCAAGCTTGAGCATGAGATGATCGTTGTTGATTACGACCCTACCGTGATTAAAAAACTTCGCGAACAATCGATCCCTGCACTGTATGGCGATATGGGGGATCCGGAACTTGTCGATCATCTCAATTTAGAACATGCAAAGATGGTAATATCCACGGCACATGATTATCTTGATACACAAGCAATTTTAAAAAAATCACGATCAAATAATACCAAAACAATTGTGTTTGTAACTGCAACAACCATCCAAGAAGCACTCCTTCTTTATGATGAAGGAGTGGATTATGTTCTCTTGCCTCATCGTTTGTCCGGTGAATATCTCGCCGATATTATCGCAAACGTCAAAGAACATGCACCAAAGACAACACAGGAGTCGCTTGAGCATCGCAAGAAACAACATATTACAGAACTGACTCGCTTACTCGAGAAAGAGATCCCCGCATAACAGTTCTATGGTTTCCTTTATATTAGTTATTATCGTGATACTCTCTGTGCTCGTATGCGCAACAACGCTCTCTTTTTTTATCGCATATATACACGGAGCGGTGGTGGTTTCAACCAAAAATGATATTATCCGCCATGCTCTTACCGTCGCACGCGTGACGAGACGCGACACCCTTGTTGACTTTGGATCGGGATGGGGAAATGTCATCCATATAGCACGAACAGAATTTGGAGCACGCGCGATCGGTTACGAAATTGCGCTCATCCCCTACTTATTTTCTCGTTTGCGGGGTGAGCACGTGCATCTATGCTCGTTTATCAAAGGTGATACAACGCACGCAACGATCGTCTATATGTATCTTTCTCCAGAAGTACTCCGATCCCTTGTTCCGCAGATACAACTGATACTCGCTCGCGGTGTTCGTATTGTGACGATATCTTTTCATATCCCCGGAATTACGCCGCTCCGTTTAGAAAAATACCATCGTCATACAATCTACGTATACTCTTGACAAAATGTAAAGTTTACTTTACATTTTAAATATACGAAAGGATTAAATGACCGATAAAGCAATACCCTATAAATTGCGTGAACTCCGCCGTGAATGGAAGTTATCTCAAGACGAGGTAGCTTCTCGTGCCGGTGTTTCTCGACAAACGATATTTTCTATTGAAACGGGGTCGTCAGAACCGTCACTCGCACTTGCACGTAAGCTCGCATTTGTTTTTGACTGTGCTTTGGAAGAGTTGTTTGCAGAAATTCTCCATGATATACCCACCATTATTCCTATTGGATTACATAACCATAATTCTACTAGAAAGGAGGTGACACCTATGGACCGCTCATTATTACCGTGGACACCGGTTTCTGATCTTCTGGATCTTCACAGAGAGATAGATAGGTTTTTTGAAGATTCACAATCAACGACAAAAACTGTCCCATTAGCGGCACTGAACGTAAAAGATGAAGGAAAAGTATTTGTTGTTGACGTATCTATTCCCGGTTTTACCGATGAGGATATAGATATTGAGGCAGGAACTGATTTTGTTACAATCAAAGGTGAAAAAAAGGTTGATGATGCCAAAGATAAACAAACATATCTGCGTAAAGAGTTTGGCTACAGTGCATTTGAAAGAACTGTAGGGTTGCCCAACCATATTCAAACAGATTCAGTTGAGGCAGAGATCAAGCACGGAACGTTACATATTACCTTACCAAAAGTTGCTCCAACACCGCCAAAAGTAACAAAAGTTTCCGTTAAAAAGTAAGATTAAAGCCCTGCACACTGCGGGGCTTTAATCTTGAAAGAATGCGCGCGCTATGGTACGATTACATTCACCTATGCATCCATAGCTCAGTGGTAGAGCGCTTCCTTGACGTGGAAGAGGTCAGTGGTCCGATCCCACTTGGATGCACCAGAAAAAAAGATCATTACGATCTTTTTTTTGTACTAGAATAAACGTCTTTAATCTGTGACCACTCCATTATAATGACACTTATCGCTGCTGCGACAGGTATCGCAATAATAATGCCGATGAGCCCCGATACTTTAGCGCCAATAAGTAATGCAAGTATGATGATCACGGGAGAAAGTCCGACTGCGCGTTGCATAATTTTAGGAACAAGTATATTTGCCTCTATCTGTTGCACTAGAATATAGAGTGCAAGCGCCAATATTCCGATAAGTGGCGATATCGTGAACGCAAGGATTACTGCGGGTATTGCGCCAATGACCGGTCCAACATAGGGGATGAGTTCGGTCACACCCGCCCACACACCAAATGTCAATGCAAAATCGACACCAAGTAGAGAAAGTCCTATCCAATCAACGATCCCGATGATACATGAGAGCATCAGTTGACCGCGTAACCACCCACCCATTTTCCTACCAATTTTTTGAACAATGAGAACGACTTGCTCTCTATTTTCTAGGGGGAGATAACTCAATATGAATTTCTTTGTTCCGTGCTCCTCAATAAGCAAATAGAACGATAATACGATAATAGTGACAAACGCTATTATTCCGCTGAAAAAACCAAGTGTTGCGCTAAAAAACCCTGTTGTCAAACTTGATACATGTTGTGCAATTTCTGATAACCCCTGTTGAGAAAGGTTGACTAACTCGCGCATATTACCAAGTGCGGGAACAATTTTTTCTGCATAATTGGGAAGTGTGTGCGACAAATCTTGGAGCTGAATAACAAATGGTGGGATGACGATAATCCCGATAAGGGTTAACACGGCAAGTATAAGAACGTAGATAAGCGCGATTGCAGCAAGTCTATTTATGCGTCTTGACCACGCATCTACAATAGGTGACAACGCAGCAACGACAACTAAAACTACAAAAAAGAGGATTAATATATCACGGATGAACCAGAAAAAGAGCAACCCTAATACTACAATTGCTACCCGCAGCACTGACATATACGATATTTCCAGTTTGATGTTTTGTTTTTCCATAGTTGTATAATTTTATTATTTAATTGATGGGATTTCTAAAGTATCTTTTGTTGTCGCTTGACCGTCACTACCTATTTGTTCCATTATACCACCGCGACGCAACAGAGAGTCGTGCAACACATCTTTACTGCCAACTGCGAGAATTGTGAGTGGTACATCTCCCATGGTTTCTGTTATAACCGTTGATCCAATAATTCGTGTTCCGTTTATACTTATCGCTTCTACGCCTATATTGCGCAATGCATTGACTAGATCGACAAGTTGAGTGAGTTGAAGTGATTTATCAAATGTTATTGCGACTCCTTGACCCGTTACAACTGTTTCACCAGTTAATATCTTGAGTTCTTGAACTTGTTCATTTAAACTCGCGTCCGTTTTAGATGTCGATGATGATGATTCTGTTAATGATGACTTTTGATCTTGGAGGGTCCTTAATTCTTCTTGAAGTTTTTTGTTACCTTTGATAAGCTCCGCAACTTCTACAGAAATTGCGTTTGATTTTGTCGGATCAGTTATCTGTTCTAAGCGACCACCAACCTGAAGCTGTTGCGCAAGTAAATATCCGCAGATAATCATTACAATAAAAAGTACACTATTTTTACCCATATTATTCCTTAACCTTTGAATGCTTAATTGCAAAACCGCCATCGAACGCAGTTACGGTCACTTCTGGTGACGATTCAACATTATAAATTAAACCATTTGATTTCTGCCTGCGAAGAATATCTTTTAAATTATCGCCAGAAAGAAGCGCTTGTTTCATTTTACTTTGATCGCCAACCACTTTGATAATAAATGGATTTGCGATTTTCGTGTTGTTTACCAATATCGTATTCACAATAGAATCAACAGAAGATGTTGATACTAAGCGCTGATCGTTAATAGATATCGCCTGCGCTTTTGTACCCCACAGCACGTTAACAATATCACGTAAATCTGCTGCATGGACGATTGAATCTATCGTGACATCTTTAGATTGTGAATCTGCAAGAGTGATGACGAGACCTCTTTGTTTGAGTTGTGTTAATCCTGCAATAATTTTAAGTTCTTCTACCTGTTCTACAATACCTTTGGTACTTTTTTTAGTCGATTTAAGGGAATCTTGTTGTTTTGATATTTCATCTCTTATCGTCGATATAGAATTTTTAAGATCTGCTTGATCTGCCGTTAAGCTCGTTTTAGAGTCTTGAAGTGCAATAAATGGTGAAACAGGGTTGAACACACGCGTTTGCGGAGCTTGGAATTGCAGAGCAAAAAGTATACCGATACTTAAGCCGACCGCAAGGAGTAATAGTGTTGTTTTTAGTCGTAATACATTTTTCATATGGTCTACCTGTGGTGCCCCCGGTAGGAATTGCACCTACGACCTCTTCCTTAGGACGGAATCGCTCTATCTGCTGAGCTACGAGGGCGCGTCCATTGCGGGAGCTGAATATAGTATAGCAAACATTTATTGTAATTAAAAGCATTTGCGAGTAGTATATTCATATTCTACCTCATAAAAGGAGGAGAAGCAATTGAAAAAAACGTTCATCGAGTATTGCACAGGGCTATACATTTTGATACGCCCACTCATGGTTTTTGTCACTGTCTGGTTGATGTTTGTGTCACTCCGATTATGTGGAAAGTATATTTCGGACGATGTAGTGCGATCTACTACTATAATTTCTGCATTTGGCACGATTCTTATCATGTCTATGAATGGTATCCATGATCTATTACACGATATCAAGAAAGGGAGAACATTCGTTCATCGTCATTTGACGGTTGCAATGGCAATTGCCACTGGCGCACTCATGATTATTATCAATGTGATAATTCATAATGATCACAATCTTGGTGTAATGATCTACGGAATTATTCTCATTATTATCGCAACTCATTACTATCTATCCTATCTTTTTAGATTTTCATCAGCATTATTAGTCGGAATGAGTGCAGCGCTCGTCGTTATAGTGGGAGCAGAAATCGGTGGAAACATTACTTTTATGCATATCATTATTGCAGGAATGTCCGTCGTGCTCCTCTTCGCTCGCGAATGCTTAAAAGACATAGAAGACTACGCTATCGACAAGCAGTCAGGAGTTGTTTTTTTTATAATGGAAAATACTCCATATAAAAAAACAATACCGGTTACTTGTGGAATAGAAATAACGAAATGGTTTATATTCGGCGCATTGGTTACCAGTGTCTTGATTGGTTTAAGTGCGCGCACACATTATCCTCTTTTTTCGTTAATATGCGCGTTCACAATCAGCATTTCTATATTAGCTGATTTGGCTTATAAAAAGACGGCGATAGATTTTGCATTTTTTTCTATGCTTCTGTATCTATCGTTCATATAACCGGTCAAGATGTCACTTGCCGGTTATTCTCTTTATCTTGCCAAGTTCTATTACTTCGTCGCGGAGTATCGTGGCAAGTTCAAAGTCAAGTTCTTTTGCTGCGTGTTTCATCTCTTTTTCTTTTTCTTTGATCAGACCGTCTATATTTTCTAAGTTACCGAGAGATTCTGTGGCTAACAACTCGCGAACTTTTTTTGCATGCGATACGAGTTGAAGTTCTTGAGTAATATCTTTAATTTCTTTTTGGATTGACTTGGGTGTAATGCCATGTTTTTTGTTATATTCTATTTGAATTTTTCTGCGGCGATTAGTTTCACTTATTGCTCGCTCCATTGATCTGGTGATAGTATCAGCATATAAGATAACTTGACCATTGATATTACGAGCTGCCCGCCCGATAGTTTGTATGAGCGACGTTTCACTCCGCAAAAATCCTTCTTTATCGGCATCTAAAATTGCTACTAAAGAAACTTCTGGCAAATCCAAACCCTCACGCAGCAGATTAACGCCAACAATAATGTCGTATGCGCCGGTTCGAAGTTTTGTTAACGTCTCGATTCTTTCCAGTGTGTCTACACCGGAGTGTAAGTAATGGACTTTATACTTTTTTTCTTCTAAGTACGCAGATAAATCTTCTGCCATTTTTTTAGTCAGCGTTATTACTAACACCCTTTCTTTATTTTTAACGCGATCGTCAATGCGTGCTTTTAAATCGTCGATTTGACAGGTAATAGGCTTGATGATTATCTCCGGGTCGATAAGCCCCGTTGGTCGGACAATTTGCTCAACTACTTGTTTGGAGATTTGTAACTCATACTGACTGGGCGTTGCCGTAGTGTATATACTTTGCGTTCGCAAAGTGTCAAATTCATCAAATTTAAGCGGACGGTTATCAATGGCGCTCGGCAGACGGAAGCCGTAATCGATGAGCGTTTGTTTGCGACTTCTATCTCCCTCATACATACCCCGAATCTGCGGAATGGTAACATGGCTCTCGTCTATTACGAGTAAGTAGTCTTTAGCCTGCCCTGAGCTTGTTTGCTCTGAGTTTATCGAACGGGTCGAAGGGGGAAAGTATTCGAGCAAGGAGTGTGGTTTTTCACCCGATGCTCTGCCATCGAAATAGCGAGAATAATTTTCTATGCCGTTGACAAAACCGATCTGTTCTATCATCTCCATATCATACTTCGTTCGGCGTTCGATCCTATCCGCCTCCAATAATTTTCCTTGACTTTTAAAATATGTAACTCGTCCTTGTGCTTCAGCACGAATTGCTTTAAGCGCCTCATTGAGTGTACTTTTATCGGTTACATAATGTTTTGCTGGGTAAATATAAATATATTTTTTGCTGGCAATCACCTTTCTGCTAACCGCATTAAATACCAAAATATTTTTGATAATATCTCGTTCGATAATAATTCGGTAAATAATCTCTTCGTTAACCGGAATAATATCAAAATTTGACCCAACCACCCGGAATGTACCACGAACGAGGTTGATAGTTTGGCGGACAAATTGTTGATCGACCAATTTGGATATTAATTGTTCGCGTCGCATCTCTTGACCAAGTTCTAAAATAAGCATCTGGGTTTGGTACAGATCTGGCGAACCGATGTTGTAGATACACGATACACTGGCGACTATAATCACATCTTGGCGAGTCAAAAGCGATTGGGTAGCACTATGGCGCAAACGGTCTATCTCTTCGTTTATCTGCGCTTCTTTTTCTATATAGGTATCCGTATTGGGCATATACGCTTCTGGTTGATAGTAATCGTAATAGGAAACAAAATACTCCACAGCGTTGTTGGGAAAAAAGGAACGATATTCTTGAGTTAATTGCGCCGCTAGTGTTTTATTGTGAGCAATCACAAGTGTCGGTTTTTGAATTTGTGCGATAACATTTGCTATTGTAAAAGTTTTACCAGAACCAGTAACACCCAAAAGCGTTTGGTCTGTATATCCTTTTTTTATACCACCGACAAGCTTAGCGATCGCTTGTGGCTGGTCGCCAGATGGTTTATATTGTGATCGTAATTTAAATTGGTTCTGCTTTATCATATTTATATATCAAAACTATATACCATCTCAACCTATTCGTAAAGAAAGAAGATTATATTTATTGGATAATTAAAAATATTCCTGTATCATAGCACTATGACTATTATTATATATTCTATTGCATTGATACTTATATGTACCGGATTAATTGGTGCAATAGTTCCTATTGTACCTGGAGTGCCAATTATGTTTTTGGGGGTCGTATTAATTGCATTTTACACTCATTTTTCAGCAATATCGTTAATTACAGTTATTATTATAGGAATACTTGTATTAGCATCGCTTGCTATTGATTTTTTATCTGGAATTATCGGAGCAAAAAAAGGAGGGGCAACGCAAGCTGGATTAGGTGGAGGTTGCATTGGGTCTATATTTGGACTACTTATATTAGGACCGTTTGGACTAATACTTGGACCGGCGCTTGGTATATTTATCTTTGATTTAATTGCACGTAGATCGATCAAAAAGAGTACAAAAGTTGCAACCTATTCGCTATTGTCGTCACTTGTAGGAATTATTTTAAATGGAATTATTGCGCTTACCATTTTAATAATTTTTATTATTTCGATACTATAACCTTATCTATTAGAACTTTCTCATCTACCTAATATTAGATAATAATAGGTATTATTAGTATGTCAAGGAAAAATAAAAGTTGATTGGCGGGGGATATAGTGTCGTAACACATTCGCTCCTACAGTTGATAGCTGTTAGAACTGCTGCTGTTAGAACTGCTAAAACATATACCTTTATTCTTAAATATAAACAAATGTGCGAGTCCCTCGACTCCGCTCGGGATAAACTCCACGAGCACAACCTTAATTTAGAAAATCATCAATGTGCTTTATGGCAGCGTATACGGGAATCGAACCCGTGTTTCCAGGATGAAAACCTGGTATCCTAACCACTAGATGAATACGCCATGTTGGTAATAGTCCCTCATAAACTGCTACTATCATAATACTATGGAATAGATTTGATAGTAAAGTTGAAGTGGGAAAAACCTGGTATACTAACCGCTAGACGAACAGGCTAAAAAATTATTGTTTGCTTCGTCGCGGAGTCTATCCCGCCATGTCGGGGCTCCTCGCAATGACTTCTCGGTTGCGATTGTACCTTATTTCTTCTCTTTTTTCAACAAATGTATCTCTTTAACTAATTCATGTAATGATTCGCGGATTTCGGCGACAACCTCGTCGAGTGGTTGTTCTAGCTTTTTGACTGTTTCGTTCGAAATATCATCGTGCTCTTTTTGCACATCATCAAGATCTTCGGTAATATCTTCTATATCTTCCTCAATGTCATCTATACTTTCTTCGATATCATCGATATTCTCTTGATGTCTGTTGACTGCGCGCTGAATAAATATCGCAAGATATATTGCTTCGAGCGAAACTATTGTTGTGAGGATAAGCAGTATCGCATCAAAATTAACATGTAAAAAGTATAACGAAAATATACCGACAAAAAATAATGTATGCACAAGCAACGATGATGTCGATCCTATCCATGATGTCGCATTATCGGATAGTCTATCAAGTATACTTTTTTCAGGATGGGATATCACAACCTCCTTACTACGTTTGAACTCCTCTTGGTGGACCGCCTGGGACTTCGAGCGTCGCTTCGCTCCTGTGGGAAATCCTCGGTTTCCCAACTTTCCGATGCGGGAAACTCCCGTTTCCCGACCCCCTCCCTGTTCGAGTCCTATGTGGTGGACCGCCTGGGACTCGAACCCAGAACCAATACCTTAAGAGGGTACTGCTCTACCATTGAGCTAGCGATCCTTTACTTCGACGAATGCGGTAAGGAGAAGTTATTAATAAGTATTTCTTTTTTTTCTCGTCTCCAATCTTTGATGATTATTTCTCGTTTGCGTGTATCTGATTGATTATGAAGCATCTCGTACCATACTAATGTGACAGGTCGTCTCTGAGCAGTGTAGCGTGCGCCTTTTCCTGAATTATGTACTGTGATACGTCTACTCAGATCCGTAGTAATTCCAGTATAGTATGTTTTATCACAACAAATAATTATATATACAAACCAAGATTTTGATTTCATATTGTAATCTTCTCACTCTTCTCGCTACACTCGAAGTAAAGTTCTCGTAATCTTCTCACTTCGTTCGAAGTAAATGGCGCCCCCGGAGGGAGTCGAACCCCCAACCTTGACGTTAGAACCGTCCTGCTCTATCCATTGAGCTACGAGGGCATACTTTCTTACTCTTCTCACTACGTTCGAAGTAAACGAAATAAATGGGGTGGTCGACGGGAATTGAACCCGTGATAGGAGAGCCACAATCTCCTGTGATACCATTTCACCACGACCACCATAAATGGTACGCCCGGAGGGATATAAACGCGGACTTCGTCATTCGGGCAACCCACGGTTTCCCGACATTCCTCTAACAGGAAAACAACTGTTTTCCCGACCCCTTTCGTGGTTCAAATCCTTCTATGGTACGCCCGGAGGGATTTGAACCCCCGACCTTCTGGTCCGAAGCCAGACGCTCTAATCCGCTGAGCTACGGGCGCATATCGTCATTACATTCCTCTACGTAAACCATTTCATCACTATTTTCTCCAATGTAAACACTATTCATAGTTTACACCGAACATAGCGAGGTGGAGCGGGTAGAGGGAGTCGGACCCTCGTCTTCAGCTTGGAAAGCTGACATAATAGCCGTTATACGACACCCGCCTATGTTCAATCTCTTTAAAAAGCTAAGCACAAGCAAAGAGATTTCACTTCGGCAGGCAAGCCCGCTTGATCTATCATATTATTCTTTGCCAGTTTCTAGAACTATTTCTATGATTATTATACCCTATTTTATCTTGGATGTCTATTCACTTGAGAGCGTATTGTGTCAGCGGACAATTGGCATGGTCGTGTTTTCTTGCGGTACAAAATTGTCTCCCATATTCTATTAACTGATAGGTTATAGAAAACCATTTTTCTTTGGGCAACAATTTCATCAGATCCTGTTCTACTTTTTCTGGTGTTTGAGCATCTGACATGCCGAGTACATGCGAAAGACGCAATACATGCGTGTCAACGGCAATTCCCTCTACCTTCCCAAATGCATTGCCCAGAACTATATTTGCTGTTTTTCTGGCTACACCGGGCAATGATACAAGGTTTTCCATAGTATCAGGAACATGACCGTGGTATTTTTCTGTGATGATCGTTGCCGCTTCACGTATATTTTTTGCTTTGTTGTGATAGAAGCCGGTTGACCTGATATCGTGCTCAAATTCCTCCAGTTGAACTAAGATATAATCATTAATTTTAGTATATTTTTTAAATAATTTTTCCGTAACTCTATTTACCATCATATCGGTACATTGTGCGGAGAGAATTACCGCAACAAGCAGCTCAAAATTATTTGAACAATTGAGAGCTATATGCGCATTTGGGTAGAGCACATCAAGTTCGTGAAGCAGGGCATGTAGCTTCTCTTGTTTGTTCATATCATCATAATACATCTTTACCCACGGCTTGTGAAATATGGGTAAAACCATCATTATAAAGAAGTTCTACGAGACCCTTGTTTATCTCCCCTATGAGTTGAGGTCCCTCAAATATCATCCCCGTGATTAATTGTATGAGTGACGCGCCATATTTTATTTTGGTATATGCGTCTTGTGCAGAAAATACACCACCGCACCCTATTATAGTATATTTTCCTTTTGTTTTTGTATAGATATATTTAATTTGCTGGTTTGATAGTTCTTCTACAACTTTTCCGCTGATACCACCGTGATTAGGTATATTTTTATCATATATACGCAAACTTTTATTTTTTCTGTCTTTAGTAAGATTAGAACACACAAAACCTGCTACGGTATATTTTTTTACAACTAAAAGAATAACATCGATCTCTGTATGTGTCAGATCGGGTGGGAGTTTAATATATATTGGTTTTTGAGACTGAACACGTGTTATCGCCAAAAGAAGTTTATTAAGTTTTATAGGATTGCTAAACGGTTGTCCACCATATGCGTTAGGGCAACTTATATTGATTGTGTCATAATCGCCAATTTTGCTCATCGTGGTATATGCCTTAACATAATCTGCAATTGCACTAGTTGTTGATACCGTATGCATATCATTTGTCTTTGCAATGCTTATACCGACGGGCAAAGTATATTTTTTACTTCGTAAACGCTTGTGTATTGCACTGCATCCATCGTTTTTAAGCCCGTAATAGACAACGATACCTCGAGATTTTTTAAGACGCCATAAGCGTGGTTTTGGATTGCCAACACATGGTCTGCCCGTGATAGACCCTACTTCTATAAACCCAAATCCGACACAGGGTATAATATCGGTAAGTTGAGCATTTTTATCAAACCCTGCTGCAAGACCGATAGGATTGGTAAATGTAATACCGTTAATTGATTGCTCTAGCATCGTATTTGAGTACCTGAATATATAAGAAGTGATGAAACGAGCTACCGAATGCTTTCCAAGAAATATGCCGACGTGGATCATCCTGTCGTGCACGTCCTCCGCATCAAACAAAAAAAATATTCTCCTAAGAATATTTCTGTATAAAAAACCGATTATCAGTTGCATATATTAATTATACTCTTTAGCAAGACTCATTACTACTGCCAACGTTTACATCGAACGATGTGAGATGGTCGCAATTGCTGAACGAAGCTCGAACCTTTTTTGAACAAAAAATGCTTGATTAGCTCCGCTCCGCGTTTCCGCCCGCCGAACTTCGGCGAGCAAAGCAAAACAATTTTCCTTCAATTTTTTAACGCCCGCCCGCCAAATTTTTCTTAAAAGGAATTGAAAATTGTTTTG
>Ga0066636_10000540_pt1 | contig 21339 bp, 22 predicted proteins | sample CryGeyCG2014_080_2_FD_62736 | JGI IMG/M metagenome (GOLD analysis project Ga0066636, IMG submission 62736) | Groundwater microbial communities from aquifer - Crystal Geyser CG07_land_8/20/14_0.80 | ecosystem: Environmental > Aquatic > Deep subsurface > Groundwater | place: USA: Utah: Grand...
TTGACGCGTGGCGCCTGTGCCTCCATGACGAGTTATTATATTTGAAATTGCAAATTGGAAAGTGCAAATTGAAAATTTTATTTTTCCAATTTTCATTTTTCAATTATTTCGCACATCCATTGACGCGTAGCGCACCTGCCTCCAAAGCGAGGGTGCCTGTGCCTCCATGACGTGTTACGGATACATGCCCGGATGATCAAGCCCTAGAGTCTCATCAAGCCCCATCATTACGTTCAAATTTTGTATTGCATTGCCGGCTTGACCTTTCATTAGATTATCTATATGTGAAACTATGACTGCCTTGCCTGTCCGCTTTTCGATATTCACCCAGATGTTCACATAATTGGATCCTCGCACATCGCTTGTTGAGGTTGATAACTCAGGTGGAATTATTCTTACGAATTTAGAATCCTTGTAAAATATTTTGTAAGCGTCAATTAACGCACTTATATTCGGTGAAACTGAATCTGCATATAATGTTGCAAGTATTCCTCTAGTCATTGGAACAACATGCGGCGTAAATGTTATCGAGATCTCTTTACCGTAAAGAAGCGACAGTTCCCTCTCGATTTCGTAAACGTGTTGGTGACCTGAAATTCTATATGCGTTCATTGAATCGTATCGCGCTGGATAATGGAATTGAGGCGACGCTTTTTTCCCGGCGCCTGATACTCCGGTTTTGCAGTCGCAAATTATACTTTCAGGTTTTATCAATTTATTCTTTACCAAAGGCGCAAGCCCTAGAATGGTAGTTATCGCTAAACAGCCGGGGTTTCCGACTACTCTTGCTTTTTTTATTTCCTGCCTGTGAAGCTCTGGTACTCCGTAAACGCTTTCCGGCAATAAAGATGGATTTTCATGTGATGTCGTTCGGCCGATTCTTTTTGCATATCCCGAATAGGACTCAATATCATTGAATCTGAAATCTCCGGAATAATCTATTACTCGAACTCCTTTATCCAACCACTCTTTCGCAAATTTTTGTCCCACTCCGTCCGGAGTCGAAAAGAGAACCACATCGACATCGTCTTTTGCGCCGTCAGATGCTTCGATGAGCATATCGCAATGTCCGGCAAGATGCGGATATATTGAAGACAAAGACTTTCCAATGTCGGTCACATCCAAGAGATGAACTAATTCAGCTTGAGGATGCCTCAATAAAATTTCAGTTGCTCCTATTCCGCCGTACCCAAGCGCTCCGACAATTGCAACTCTCACTTTTCTTTCACTCATTATTTCCTCCTACAGAGAAATAAATATCTGATAAAATAGCAATAATGTCCAACAGCATATTTGAATATTTCGATCCTCCGGATTCACCTGGAGTATATATTTTTCGAGACGGGAAAAAACGTCCGATCTACATCGGTAAGGCGAAAAAACTTTCCGATCGTTTGGCTTCGTACAGGCAAAAGGCATTGCCCGAGAAGACAATGGCAATGCTTGCGTCTGCGCGCAGTGTAGAATGGATTGTTTTCAAAACTGAGTTGGAAGCTCTTCTTGCGGAAGCTTCGATGATTCGCAGATACAAGCCAAAATACAATATCGTTTTAAGAGACGACAAGAGATTTCCAATGTTGCTTATTACAGACGAACCCTTCCCGAAAGTAATTAAAGTGCGTAGAGCAAAAAAAGGCACTGGGAGGCATTACGGGCCTTTCAGAGGCGAAACCGCCGATAACCTTCTTGAGATAATTTCACGCCGATTTAAAATTCGAAGATGTAAAGGTCCGCTTCCAAAAAGAAATAGAGCATGTATCGATTTTGAACTTGGAAGATGCGATGCACCTTGCGTAAATAATATTTCGAAAGAGAATTATTTGAAACTTGTGGAATCTGCAGAAAAACTATTATCGGGCAATAGCAGGTCTTTAGCTAGAGAGCTTGAAGATGAGATGAAAGTTGCTTCTGCTCAAAAAGAATTCGAGCTTGCTGCAAGCTTAAGAAATTCTGCTTCCGCTTTGAGAAGTCTGAGCGAGGAACAAAATGTTGAAACTCCAAACAAGCATGACGCTGATGCAATTGCGGTATTAACTAATTCAAATGCGGCTATCGCAGTATTCTTATCTCGAAGAAATGGCGCTGTAACTGATAGAAACCACTATCTCTTCGATATTCCTCTGGGTTTTGACGATGAAGAAGTTTACCTGCAAGCTGTTGCAACTCATTATGGACTTCATTCATTGCCTCGACTGCTTCTTATCAAATCCTCTTTGGATGAAAAAAAAATAATTACTGTGTTAGATGCTAAAAATTTGGAAATAAAAATTCCTCAAAAAGGAGACGACGCAAAATTTCTGGAACTTGCTTTTGAAAATGCACGTGAACTTCTTAGAATATCGGCAGGTATTCATTCCGACGAATCAAGAGACAGAGCTCTTTCTGAACTTGCTAATCTTCTTGAACTTTCAAAACCGCCGTTTTCTATTGAAGCCTTCGACATTGCAACTTTTTCCGGTAGAGAGACTGTCGGAGCATCAGTGCGGTTTCACGATGCCTTGCCATGGAAACAAGGCTACAGGCAATATCGAATCAGAGGCAGGGGAGACAGCGACGTCGACGCAATTGCTGAAACAGTTTCGAGACGCATTACTTCTAAATTACAACTTCCTGATTTGATTCTAATAGATGGAGGCATGGGACAGCTTTTGTCCGCGCAAAAAGCATTTTTGAATGCATCAGCTTCTGCTCCGACTTTGATATCTCTCGAGAAGAAAGAAGAAACGATTCGGACTATTGACGGAGAGGTGATAAAACTTCCTCGAGATTCTTATGCCTTGCGGCTTTTGCAATTTTTAAGAGATGAAGCTCATCGATTCGCTGGGAAATATCATAGAGTCTTAATGTCGAAGCGAAAGTAGCCGGCACGGCAAGTGCGTCCATTCACCTGCGCCTCCAGCTTACAAATTACAAACAATTTGACAAAATAATATTGAATATCTACTATTCTAATGAAGAAAATGACAAAAGGAGTCTTTTGATGATACTTTCCCAAAAAACGCTTTACGCACTTCGTGCTTTATTTGAATTGGCAAAGCGAAATCATCAAGGCCCGATTAAACTTCCGATAGTCTCTAAGGCTCAGGCAATTCCTCTAAGATTTTTGGAAGTGATCATGGGTGAACTGCGTCAGGCCAAATTTGTAGTATCAAAACGAGGCAAGTTAGGCGGATACATGCTTGCGCGTGAACCAAAAGACTTAACGATTGGAGAAATAATTTCTTTTATCGAAGGTGAAATCAGAGTTGTCGACTGCATTGCCGGTTCCAAAACAAGACAGCCTTGCGTTCTTCGGGAAAACTGCGTTTTTATTCCATTGTGGGAAGATGTCAGAAAATCTATCTCTTCGGTTATCGACAAGACTTCTTTTCAACAGTTGATAGAGATGCAAAAGCGTGTTAACGACAATATTACTTATTCTATTTGAGGTGACAAAATGAAAAAACATTTAGAAACAATTGCTCTTCACGGTGGATACTCTCCTGAGCCGACCACAAATTCCTGCGCCGTTCCCATATACAGAACATCGTCCTATGTTTTCAGAGATACTGAACACGCCGCAAATCTCTTCGCATTGAAAGAACTCGGCAATATTTACACTCGCCTCATGAATCCTACAACCGATGTTCTGGAAAAGCGTGTCTCTCTTTTGGAGGATGCTCCTCTACTAGGCGGACTTGGAGTGGCATCAGGCACGAGCGCGATATTTTATTCAGTCATCAATCTAGCTTCAGCCGGTGACAATATCGTTTCCGCAAGAAACCTTTACGGCGGCACATTTACGCAGTTTAACGACATTCTTCCTGAGCTCGGAATTAATGTAAAATTTGTTGACTCGAACGCTCCTGAAAATTTCGAAACTGCAATTGATGAAAAAACAAGAGCATTATTTTGTGAGACTGTCTCCAATCCTGCTCTTGAAATAACCGACCTTGAAGCAGTTTCTGCGATTGCGCATAAGCATGGATTGCCTTTGATAGTAGACTCGACATTCAGCACTCCTTATTTAACTCAACCCATCGAATATGGAGCCGACATTGTTGTCCATTCATTGACAAAATGGTTTGGCGGTCATGGAGTGGGAATTGGTGGAGTTGTAGTTGACAGCGGAAAGTTTTCATGGAAAGCAGGGAAGCATCCTCTATTTGACAAACCCGATACTAGCTATCATGGACTGCGTTGGGGGCATGACCTGCCGGACTTTCTATCGCCTCTTGCATATATTCTTCGCATGAGAACAGTGCCTTTGAGAAATCTTGGAGCGTGCATTTCACCCGATAATTCATGGCTATTCTTGCAAGGCATTGAGACTCTTGCATTGAGAATGGAACGTCATTGCGAAAATGCTTTAAAAGTTTCCGAATATTTGAAGTCGCATCCTTTGGTTGAATGGGTCAGGTATCCAGGCATGGAAGGGGATCCGATGTATAAGCTCAATCTAAAATATCTTAAAGGCAAGGGCGGGTCGATGGTAGTCTTCGGAATCAAAGGAGGCAAAGATGCGGGGCGCAAATTCATTAATAATTTGAAGCTCTTTTCGCATCTTGCTAATGTCGGAGATGCAAAGAGTTTGGCTATTCATCCTGCTGCGACCACTCATTCTCAATTGAACGAAAAGGATCAGAAGAACGCGGGAATTACTCCGGAGCTTGTTCGCCTTTCAGTCGGAATAGAACATATTGAAGACATAATAGAAGATTTAGGACAGGCTTTGAAGAAGTCAGAGTGAGATGTCTAAAGAGAGAATAGACCCAGTCAGTGCTGTTGCAGAGAAGGATTCTGTAGGGTGGACTCACGTGGCTAAATTGCGTCTAATACCACCTGAAAAACCTTTAAAACTTGAATTGGGCGGAAGACTTGCTCCGATAGATATTGAGTATGAAACTTACGGAAAACTTTCTCAGGACAAGGATAATGTAGTGCTTGTGGCTCATGCTCTTTCCGGCGACGCGCATGCTGCGGGTTGGGATGCTGATGCAACTGAAAATTTCAGGAGCTGGCGACTCAATAAGCCTGGCTGGTGGGATTCTATTATTGGCCCGGGAAAAGCGATTGATACTGACAGATTTTTTGTAATATGTCCTAATTGCGTCGGAAGTTGTTACGGCTCTACAGGTCCTTCTTCAATTAATCCTGAAACCAATAAGCCTTACGGAATGTCGTTTCCGATGGTCACTGTTGAAGATTGGACTGAAATTGAAGGAAGACTGCTCGACCATTTAGGAATCAAAAAAATTCATGCAATTATTGGAGGCTCTTTAGGCGGACAGCAAGCAATTGAGTTTGCTCTAAGATTTCCTGACAGAGTAGAGAAGAGCATTGTGCTTGCCGCGACGCCTAGACTTTCTGCTCAGGGATTGGCTTTTAATGCTGTGGGAAGATACTGCATAATGAACGACCCGAATTTTAATGAAGGGAATTATTATGAGGGAGCAAAACCTGACAAAGGACTTGCGGCGGCCCGCATGCTCGCTCACATTACTTATCTTTCCGACGAGGGAATGCACGATAAGTTCGGAAGAAAATTATGGGATAAGACAGACTTCGAGGGTGGATTCGGAATTGAATTTGCGGTAGAGAGCTATCTAGATCATCAAGGCAGGGCATTTGTGAACCGATTTGACGCGAACAGTTATCTCTATATCACTCGCGCAATGGATTACTACGATGCCGCAGAAAGGTGGGGCGGTGGAGATTTAGTTAAAGCATGTTCGAAAATTAAATGCGATATGATGATCGTCTCTTTCAGCTCGGATTGGCTCTATCCTCCTCATGAATGTAAACAGTTTTCACTCGCAATAACTGCAAATAGACATCCGGTTACTTACGTAAACGTTCCTTCACCGTACGGTCACGACTCATTTCTTGTCGAGACCGAAAGTGTTACCAGATTGGTAAAGCCGTTTCTCGAGTCGAAAAAGGAATCCGAATGAAAGACCTGCTCTCGATGATGCGCGCTTTTGTTTCGAAAAGCATGCAGTTCAAATTCGATCCTGCTCTTAAAGAAATAGATCTGGCAAAAATATTGAAAGATGGTTCTCTGCCTGTCAGTGGTTATGATGACGATTCTGAAGAGAATGCAAACTGCGAGCGATGGCAGGATAAAGTGATTGAAAATGAAATTCGCGAGGGCTCGTCCGTTTTGGATCTTGGGTGCGGCACTGGTGAACTATTAGAGAGATTGGTTAAACACAAAAAGGTTTTCGGGCAAGGCATTGAGATCGATGAAAAGTCTGTTGCATCTTGCGTTGAACGCGGAGTTGCAGTATTTCAGGCGGATCTTGACGAAGGCTTGAAAGGATTTCCTGACGGAAGTTTCGATTACGTAATTTTGGAGGAAACCCTTCCTACGCTCAAACAGCCTATGCGAGTGCTTACCGATATGCTGAGGGTTGGGAGCCGCGGCATTGTATCGTTTCCGAATTTCGGTTACTGGAAGATTCGATTGGCGCTTCTTATCGAAGGACGAATGCCTATCACTGAGCGGCTTTCAGCACCGTGGTTCAATACGGAAAATATCAGGCTTTTTACACTTCGCGATCTTTTTGATTGGGCTCAAAATGAAGGAGTGATTTTTGAAAAGAGTTTTGTATTGAACGGGAAGAGCTTCAGCCATCTGTCTGACAGAGACAATTTGTTAGCTGAAGAAGTTCTCGTTGTATTGAAGAAAAATAATAAGGAGAAAAAATAATGGCACGATTTTTTAAAGATAATTCTCTTTCGATAGGAAAAACTCCGCTGGTCAAGTTGAGCAGAATTCCTAATGACAGTGATGCAATGGTGTTAGCTAAGATCGAGGGAAGAAACCCTTCGTATTCTGTAAAATGCAGAATCGGAGCGGCTATGATTTGGGATGCTGAAGATAAAGGATTTTTAAAACCGGGAGTAAATGTTGTTGAGCCTACGAGCGGAAATACCGGAATTGCTCTAGCTTTTGTTTGCGCTTCAAGAGGCTACGGTTTAACACTGACAATGCCTGAGACGATGAGCATAGAGCGCAGGCGAATATTGAAAGCATTCGGAGCAAACTTAGTTTTGACGCCTGGAAGCGAAGGGATGAAAGGTGCGGTTCGAAAGGCAGAAGAGATTGTTGCTGATGATCCCAAAAAATGGTTTATGCCTCAGCAATTCAAGAACCCTGCGAATCCTGCGATTCACGAAAAAACTACAGGCCCCGAGATTTGGGATGATACTGACGGAAAGGTTGACGTTTTCATTTCAGGAGTAGGAACCGGAGGAACAATCACTGGAGTTTCCAGATATTTTAAAAAGACAAAAAATAAAAACGTTCTTTCTGTTGCTGTCGAGCCTGCGGCCAGTCCTGTGATTTCACAAAAACTTGCCGGTAAAGAACTCAAGCCGTCAAGCCATAAGATTCAGGGCATCGGCGCAGGATTTTTACCTGACGTACTTGATTTGTCTATTGTGGACAGAGTCGAACGAATTAGCGACGACGAAGCTATCGAGATGTCGAGAAGGCTTACCGGTGAAGAAGGAATTCTATCCGGAATTTCGTCCGGCGCGGCAGTAGTCGCAGCAATTCGAATTGCTCGGGAAGATGAATTCAAAGGAAAAACTATTGTTGTTATTCTGCCGGACTCTGGAGAAAGATACCTCTCGACATCGCTCTTTGCAGAATAAGCATGCGTTGCCGGCACAGGCGTGGGCGCCGTGTCTCCAACAAAATGAAAAATCCTCTTAGCAGGAGGCACGTGCGTTAAGTATCAATGGATGCTTTGCACGTGCAGAAATTACTACTATTTTTCCATTTCGATTCTTATCTTTGCGTATTCAGTTTTAATTACGTTATAGATTAAATCAAGGCGCTTTTTGTATGGAAGAAAAGATGACTTCATTGCATTGAGCGCAAGCTTTTCGAGATCATCTAAATTAAAATTCCAGTGTTTTATTATTGTCATAAGCTCATTGGTCATAGTTGTATTTGACATCAGTCGATTATCAGTGTTCACCGTAATTCTAAATTTGTACTTCCAGTAAATTGGCAGTGGATGAGCTTCTATCGATGAAACAGCTCCTGTTTGAACATTGGAGAGAAGGCATATTTCTAGAGGAACTCTTTTGTCCAGAATATATTGAGCCAGCGGGCCCATCTGAATTATTTTTCCTGATTCGTCTAATGTAATATCTTCGATCAGATGAGTAGCATGCCCGATTCTGTGAGCTCCGCACCATTGTATCGCCTGCCAGATGGACTTTATCCCGAAAGCTTCTCCTGCATGAATCGTAATGTTTCCGTTCTCGCGCTGGATGTAATGAAAAGCATCGACATGTTTTTTGGGCGGATGGCCGGCTTCTTCTCCGGCTAGATCAAAACCAACAACGCCTTTGTTTCTGTAATTGACGGCAAGCTCAGCCATCTCCATCGATACTGAAGGCTCCATATTTCTCATTGCGCAAACTATGAGCCCCCATTTTATTCCTGTTTCCGACTCGGCTCTGCTCATTCCGGTAAGAACCGAATTCATTACATCTTCGAGCGAAAGCCCTTTTTGAGTGTGAAATCCGGGATGAAATCTCATTTCGGCATAGCAGATATTTTCAAGATGAGCATCGATCAGCGATTCGTATGCAACTCGCTCTAAAGCTTCTTTTGTCTGCATTACTGCTATTGTCGTTCCGAACCCCTCGAGATAGAGAGGCAAACTGCCTCTGCTTGCCCCGCGATGAAACCACTCGGCAATAGCTTCAGGTGTGCCTTCAGGCAGATCTATCTTATCTTTTTCAGCCAACTCTAATATGGTCTTAGGTCTTAATCCGCCGTCAAGATGCTCGTGCAATAAAACTTTCGGAACCTTTCTAACTATTTCTTCTGTTAATTTATTTGTCATAAAGTAATTTTATTATTTTAAAAAGAAAAATAAATAAAAAAAGTACTAAAGTTCTAAAGAATGTCTGCCGATATAAGGAAAAGCCATATTAGTCGCCGGAATTGCGGCGGGAAGACGGAGGAGTTGTGGACGGGATGAATGTTAGCGGTTTGTCAAGTTTGGATTCGATTTATTCAAGTAATGCTGACAATGCAAATAGTGAGGTCGGTGTTAAGGTTTTGAAGGAAGCAATGAATCAGGCGGCAGAGTCAGTTCTTCCGCTTCTGGAAGGTCTCGGTCAGAACTTGGATGTAACGGCATAAAGGTTATGGCGGGGCGGATGTGCTCTCCGCGCGCATCCGCCTGTTTCTAATAAACTTCTTTCTTTTTTTCTCCTTTCATGTATAATACTTTTTCATTAATAATATTTTTGATGTGGAAGACTTTTCTTTTAATCTTATGAATCGGAAGGAGAAATGCTAAATGGCTGAAGAACATTCGTTTGATATCGTTTCCAAAGTGGATTTTCAAGAGGTAGAAAACGCATTATCTCAGACTCGAAAAGAAATTGGGCAGAGATACGATTTTAAATCCACGAGGGTTGAGATTACCCGCGAAAAGGAAAAGATTACTGTCGTGACCGAGAACGAGTTCAAACTGCACGCAGTTATCGATATTATCCAAAACCGCTTTGTTAAGCGGGCGGTTCCTTTGAAGAACATTCAATATTCTAAACCGGAAGCGGCATTTGGCGGCACAATTCGACAGGTTCTGACTATTACTACCGGAATCCCTTTGGAAAAATCTAAAGAGATTGTTAAAGATGTAAAAGACAAGAAATTTAAAGTCCAATCTTCCATGCAAGGCGACCAGATCAGAGTCTGGAGTAAATCGAAGGATGAACTGCAAAAGGTAATTCAGTTCTTGCGTGAAAAAGATTATGGATTGGAACTGCAGTTTGCAAATTATCGGTGAGCATAATAAAAAAGAGCGCCGCGTTAGTAGGGCTTGGATGCGATAAAAACAGAGTCGACGGCGAAAAAATTTTAGGTTCGCTTTACGAACATGGCTATACTATTTATGACTCACATGAAATTTTCAAAAACAGTTCCAGACAAAAAATTGATCTGTTAGTCATCAATACATGCGCATTTATTGGCGCGGCACGAGATGAAGCGATTCAGGCTATAACTGAAGCCGTAGATTTTAAACGCCTCGGTAAAATTAAATTAATTGCTGTCTCCGGCTGTTTTGGAATTGCTTTGAATGAATATTGCCCGGCTGAACTAAAAAAAGAGATTGATTTTTTTATAGGAGCCGGTGATATCGGACAGGCTTATGAGATTGTCGAGGGGATAAAGAAAAATCAGTTCCGGCCTCCGGCAGATTCGCTCAAAAATACTCCAAGATTATTGCTCGGTAATCCGCATTATGCATTTCTCAAGGTCGCTGAAGGTTGCGACCGAAGATGTTCCTTCTGCACTATTCCATCTCTTAGAGGAAAATATGTATCTAGGAGCATAAAGTCGATCTTAGACGAGACGAAAATTTTACTCTCAAAAGGAATCAAAGAAATAATTATAGTTTCTCAGGATACTTCGAGTTTTGGAAAAGATCGCGGCAAGAGACTTTCAGATTTAATAGATGCTCTTGACAAACTTCGGAATAACTCTTCAAAATTCTGGGCAAGATTGCATTACCTCTATCCTTCTAAAGTTACGAATGAGCTTATAGAAGCCATCGCAGGTTCGGATTGCGTAGTGCCGTATTTTGACATTCCAATTCAACATGCTCATCCGGATGTATTGAGGCTAATGAGAAGACCTTCAAATCATATCGAACTGCAAAAGCTGTTTGAGCGTATTAGAGCAAGGTTTAGAGAGGTGTCTTTAAGAACAACAATTATTACTGGGCATCCTGGAGAAAATAAAAAACAATTCGATTTTTTATTGTCATTTCTCGAAAGCGTCCAGTTCGACCGGCTCGGAGTAATTCCGTATTCGCCTGAACCGGGAACATTTTCCGCGACTCTTTCCGCTTCAAATAAAGCTGATGAGCGCGCAAAAAAAGTTATGGAACTTCAGCGCGAGATATCTAAAAAAAGACTTGAAATGCGGATCGGAAAGAAATATTCGATTTTAATGGATTCTGAAAAATTTGGCAGAACTGAATTCGAGTCGCCTGAAATTGACGGAGTAGTTGAAGTTGAAGGAAAAAGAGGAAATTTCGTTTCTGCTGTGATAGAGTCCGTTACTGAACATGATATGAAGGCAAGCATAGTATGACATTGTCCAATTACCTAACGTTGCTAAGAGGAACTGCGTCGCTCATATTTATTCCGATAGTTGCGATAGATGATCAGTTAGCAAGGCTTTTTGCGCTTTTAATCTTTACCCTTGCGGCGTTTTCCGACTACTACGACGGAAGGCTTGCCCGGCTTCGAAACGAAAAAACTACTTTTGGAGTTATTGCAGATCCAATTGCCGATAAATTTTTAACCGTTATCTGTTTTGTTTCTCTAAGCTTGCTTCGCCCTGAAATGGTGCCTTTCTGGATGACAGTTTTGATAATTGCCAGGGAGCTTTTGATTACATCGTGGAGGTTTTATGCATTGAGCAGAGGCAGAGTGCTTGCTCCTGATCGATGGGGAAAATGGAAAACCGGACTTCAGATGACTGCAATTCCGTATGCGCTTTTAGTGACAGCTTTGTTCTCGGGCGATGCCGGGCGGGAGTTGGAAGATGCAATAAGACCTTTAGGCTTCGATACGGTATTATTTGGAATCGGTTGGATGCTCTCTTTCATTGCCGTATTCATAACCATCTTTTCAGGATTCAATTATATTGCGGCTGAACTGAAGAATCGCAGATGAATGAAACTCGAGAAACTTCATTTTTGTTCAGGACGTTAGCTACTTTTGGCGGAGCAGGATATTTTCCTTTTGCGCCTGGTACGGCAGGAAGCATTGCGGCATTGCCTTTAGCGTGGCTTGCCGCAGTCTCGCCTTTTTCAGGGATTGCTATTGCCGTCATTCTTTCAGCTTTGGCAATTCCATCTGCAAATGCTTTTTCAGAAGCTAAAGGTGAAATCGATCCAAAAGAAGTAGTTATCGATGAAGCGGTAGGCATGACTATTTCTTGCATCGGACTGGGCACAAACTTTTATCACATTATTGCGGCTTTCTTTTTCTTTAGGTTCTTTGATGTCTTGAAGCCTACTCCTTGCAGACAGCTTGAATATCTTCCAGGCGCATGGGGAATTCTAATGGATGATGTAGCCGCTGGAATTTATTCGCTGGCATCAACTTATATTTTATTTTGGTTACTTCCAGTTTGATTTTCAAATATGAAAAATAGTGAAGTTGTATTTGCACCTGATACGTCTTATTCATGCGGGAAATGCCTGAAATGCTGTAAAGGCGATTGGCTTATTGCAATAACACTCGAAGAAGTTGAATTGCTTAAAAGCCTTTATCCGAATGTAAATCCTGTTTCTGGAGAAGATGAAATTGACGGCAAAAAAATATATTTGATTGCGCGCAACGAAAAAAACGAATGTATTTTTTTAACAGAGTCAGGATGTAAAATTCATATCGAGTATGGATTCGATAAAAAGCCGGCAGTATGCAAAAGGTTTCCTTTCTTTTCTAAACAATGGGATGGCAAAAAATATTTTCATCTTTCGTATATGTGTCCTTCGGTATATGCGAATCGTGGAGCAAAAGGGGAGAGGCTCATTTCCGATGCCTGCGCATCTGTCACTGAAAAATTCAGCGGAACTGTAATTCAGGAAGAGGTTCATTTGGCTGGGACTCAAACTATTTCAAATTGCGAGTATCTACTTTTGGAAGAGAAAATATCAAGGCTCATTCTTGATCCTAGATTTTCACTGGACGATGCGCTTCTTGCAGGACTGACTTTGATTAGAAGAGCATCTGACTCTGAATCGATTAACCAAATTAAAAATAAATCCTCTGACTTGGACGAAGCTCTGGATATTGTTATGGAATCAATTGCGAAGAGAGCTCCAATGCTCGGTCTCTATCGATATATGATTGCTTCGATAATTACCAATATCGAGTCAAGACGTGGAGCACGATTCGAATTTTCGACTTGGAAAAATGATTTATCGGTCTTTTCCAAACTGCTAATGAATCGCGGAAGAATCGAGTTGAATAGAACTGGACTGATCTTTAATGCTCAGCATCTTTACAATATTCACTGGCCTAGAAAAGAAAAACCCGATCTCATGCCTTTACGAAGATATATTGTATCGCATTTGAATCATAAATTTTTATTAACCGCTTCTGATATTGAGTTTGCTTATCATCTTCTGCTTGGGGCATATTCGGCAGTAAAATACTATACAAGAGCGTTTGCGGCATCAGAGAAACGTAGTATGATTTCCAGCAGCAATCTTCAGAGAGGAATAGAATGCGTAGAATACAATCTCATGCTTCATCGGCCGATGAAGGAACGATTATGGAAGAAGAAAATAGTTCGCGGCTGGGCAAGAAAATTTCTTTTTCATCACTCCTATCCGAGCTCAATGGTGCTCTTTTGAAGATATCGGTTTCTGTTCTAGCTTTTTTGATGCTTTGCTCTTCGCCTGCTTATGCTAGATTGAGTCTGCAAGAGAGATATGAAGCCATTCTATCTGCTTATCAGGCGCTTCAGGCTGGAGGAAGAATTACTTCTCAGGATAAAGAAATGTTCGAGCGCATTCAAGACGCGTGGAAGAACAGAAATCTTTCCAGTGTCTCCGCATTGATGACTGATATTGAAGAAAGACTTTCTGTAGGCAGTGCGTTCTCAGATCCTATTCTTCTACAAATATCGCAGGATGGCTCTGTGGCTAAAGGAGCGCTGGATTCCTTTCCAATTACTGCCGAGATATTAATCGAAGGAATTGATTTTCTGGAAATAGATCCTGAAAAAGTTGACGACATGTCGCTATATCGAATTCTTTGCTCTGAAACATATCCAAGATTTATTGCACCTCTCATTGCTTTTGAAACTTCGACTGAACGTTTAGTGCCTCCGGCAGGATGGGCTGTTATGGATAGTGTTCGCGAGCGCTGGAAAAAAGTTGCCAAGATTGCAGAAGCGAATGTTGAGGTTCTTATGCCGGGAATAGATTTGCGACGTTCCGATGCTGACCTGTGGTTGATGTCGGCGGAACGAGTTAGAGATGACGTTTACATAAAAGAAGGAGTCTCTGACTTAATAAAACCTTTTATTTCTACTTCTAGTTCATGGATTTTTAAACCTGAATTTGATACTATCGATGGAGCGCTTCCAAGAACTATTTGGTTTTTTTCACAGATTCGAGCAAAAAAACTTAGCTTGGTAATTCCGGAGAATATTCAAAATGCAAAGATTCTTCAGTCAGCTTTAGCAGGATTAGATTCCAGCACTACATTGCTGACTTTTTCGCACACTGGACTTACTGCTCTACATTCCGGCAATCGATTTATTTTTGCAAACCGCAGTGAGGAATCGGCAAGAATTGATCTTCTGCCGGTATTGCCTCCGCGCGTCAGAGGAAATGCAGTTCAAGAGGAATGGCGATTAGACGGAAAAGCAGTTATTTTGAATAATTCAGGCAATATCGAAAATGAAGAGGTATTGTACAGAAAAAGAATGAGCTTTATTCTTCCGGCAAAGAGTGTAAGTTTTATTGAGGTTGCATTTTCCGGAGATAAAAAATAGCATTTAACCACACTGGAGGTTTCATTATGCGGAAAGAAGCTCAAAATAAAAATCGTTTTGTAGAATACTCTAGGCAAAAGACAATTAAAGATCTTGGCCAATTAAGGGCGCCTATTGCTGTAAAAATAAACACAACTATTCGAGAAGTAATCGAATTATACAATAAAAACAGAACTGGAAGCGTATTAGTTTATGACAAACGCGAAAAGATTATTGGTATTTTTACCGAAAGAGATTTATTGCAGAAGATATTGAATAAAGGAATATCGCTTGATGAGACAATAGAGCCATACATATCTAAGCCGGTAAAAACTGTAGATAGTAGAACAACATTGGGTGAGACAATAAAGATGATGACTGAAGGCGGGTTTAGGCATTTACCGGTTGTTGAGGGAGAACGAGCCGTAGCGGTTCTATCGTGCAGAACTTTAATTCGGCATATTTCAGAAGTTTATCCTGGAGCTGTTTTCAATCTTCCACCTAAATTTGATCAAAAATTTGATACACTTCATGGAGCGTAAGATGAAAAACGAAATTAAATCTTTTACGATACGATTTGCAGGAGATTCCGGAGATGGAATGCAGTTAGTTGGTACGCGGCTGACAGAAACTCTTGTAGTGCAGGGAATAGATGTAAGCACGCTTCCTGATTATCCTGCTGAGATTAGAGCTCCAGGCGGAACTGTATCTGGAGTCAGCGGATATCAGATGCAATTTGCTGATCACGATATTTATTCTCCAGGAGACACGATTGATTGCTTAGTTGCAATGAATCCGGCGGCGTTAAAAAAATGCATTGCTGACGTTGCAAAGGGCGCATTAGTAATTGTCAATGAAGATGCTTTTACAGAACAGAATTTAGAAAAAGCGGGATATGAAAATAATCCGTTTGCTGACGATTCTCTTATTCAGTACAGGATAATTAAAATTCCAGCGACTTCATTAACATTGCAAGCAGTGGAAGGAATAGGTTTGCAGAAACCTCAAGCAGAGCGCTGTAAAAACTTTTTCATGCTCGGCCTGGCACTATGGCTTCTTGATTGTCCTATCGACGCTACCAAAGAGTGGATTAGCAGTAAGTTCAAAAAAAATCCGCAAGTACTTGAAGCGAATCAAAGAGCGTTCAGCTCCGGATATGCTTATGGAGATACAAAGGAACTTTCCGGACTACGATTTACTGTAAATAAAATGGAAGATTTTAAGGCTGGAACATACATTAACTTGAGCGGAAACGAGGCAGCTGCTTACGGTCTTGTTGCCGCGGCCGAATCCGCCGGAAGGCGATTATTTTTCGGAGCGTATCCTATTACGCCTGCAAGCGATATAATGCAGGAATTGGCGGCTCTACCGCGTTTCAATGTCTCGATGTTTCAGGCGGAGGACGAAATAGCCGCCGTTTGCGCCGCAATAGGAGCTTCATTCGGTGGAGCGATAGCGGCTGCGGGAACGAGTGGACCTGGACTTTGTTTAAAGACTGAGGGAATCAATCTTGCGGTAATAGCCGAACTTCCATTAGTTGTAATAGACGTTCAGCGCGGCGGCCCTTCTACGGGGCTTCCTACGAAGACAGAGCAGTCTGATCTGCTTCAGGCATTATTTGGACGAAGCGGCGAATCGCCAGTTGTTGTCATTGCTCCTCAAACTCCGTCCGATTGCTTTCATTCTGCTTATGAAGCAGTAAGACTTGCAGTTCACGCGATGACTCCGGTTATTATGCTCTCAGATGGGTATATTGGTAATGGGACGGAACCTTTTCGAATTCCGGAAGAGGGGGAACTACCGCCGATAAAGCTTTCATTTGAAGTTTCTCCTGAAAAGTTTCAACCTTATCTTCGAGACCCTGAAACTTTATCGAGACCTTGGTGTGTTCCGGGAACTCCAGGTTATGAACACAGAATCGGAGGGCTCGAAAAACAAGATGTGACCGGTGCTGTCAGCTACGAGCCTGACAATCATGATCGAATGAATCGAATAAGGCTCGAAAAGATTATGAAGCTACAATCAGTTATTCCTGATCAAGAGATATTTGGCGAAGAAGAAGGAGAACTCTTGATTGTAGGATGGGGAGGAACATTCGGGTCGATTCGAACTGCAGTGGAAGAACTTCGCAATGAAGGCGTCAAAGTTTCTCACGCTCAAATTAAGTATCTGAATCCATTTCCGAAAAATCTCGGAGATATTTTGAAGCGATTCAAAAAAATTCTTGTTCCGGAAATTAATCTTGGACAGCTTGCGTGGCTATTGAGAGCAAAATATCTAATCGAACCGCATCAATTGAATTTACTCAGGGGATTGCCACTGAAGATCAGCGATGTAAAGGAAAAAGCGATTGAGCTACTGGAGGCCGTGCGATGATAGAGACGCAGAAATTAGCAAGAAAAGATTTTATGTCCGGACAGACTGTGCGATGGTGTCCGGGTTGCGGAGACTATGCGATTCTGGCTCAGGTTCAGAGTCTAATGCCGGCATTGGGAATACCAAGAGAAAAAATAGTTTTCATCTCGGGGATCGGTTGTTCGAGCAGATTCCCGTATTACATGAATACGTATGGCTTTCACACAATTCATGGGAGGGCTCTTCCAATTGCAGAAGGATTAAAGATGGCCAATTCCGATCTTCAGATATGGGTGATAACAGGCGACGGCGACGCGCTTTCGATTGGAGGAAATCATTTCATTCATGCATTGCGCAAGAATTTCGACTTAAAAATCATAATGTTCAACAACGAAATTTATGGACTAACAAAAGGACAATATTCGCCGACTTCTAAAATCGGGCAGAAGACTAAGTCATCTCCTTTCGGCTCGATAGAGAAACCTGTTCATCCACTTTCTTTAGCATTGGGAGTAGAAGCAACCTTTGTTGCCAGAACAATCGATGCTGATCCGAAACATATGCTGCAAGTATTCAAGCGGGCATCCGAGCACAAAGGCACAGCTTATGTAGAGGTTTTGCAAAACTGTCTAATCTTCAATAACGGTGCGCATAGTTTCATCACTGATAAGATGCAGAGGCCTGACCATGCTTTATATCTCGAACACGGCAAACCGCTGCGTTTCGGTCCGGATAATTCGAAAGGAATTGCTTTGAAGGGAACTTCTCCTGTTATTGTCGAACAAGTCGTTGATGAAAAAGAGCTTTTAGTTCATGACGAAACTCATGAAGAGCCGACACACGCATATTTTCTTTCTCGGATGAGACATCCTGAATTTCCTGTGCCGCTCGGAGTATTTAGAGCGGTGAAAAAACCAATTTACGATGAAACTATGAATCAAAGAATTGAATCTGCGAAGAAGTCGAGAACAGAAAAGAATTTCAGAGATTTTATGGTCGGCAACAATTCATGGACAATGAGGTAAAAAAATGGTTAAAAATAAAAGTAACAATGTAATTTGTCAGGTCTGCGGAGCGAAAAATATCTTAGGCGATGAGCATTGTTCTTCATGTCATAGTGACCTTGATTTAGCTGTAAGTTCTCTGTCGCCGTCTGAGGATTCGTTCAGCGATGAATTATTGAATAGGAAGGTAATAGAGATAGCCGGCGGCAAGGCGGCTGTTTTGAAAAAGAATTCTTTGGTAAGTTCCGCAATAGATGCAATGAATGAAACCGGAAGGGATATTGTGATCATTGAAGAAGAGGGGAGAGTCGAGGGAATTTTTACTGTCCGAGACATTATTTACAGGGTTCTTTCCAAGAATCTCGATTCCAATAAAACCAAACTTGGAGATGTGATGACCGAGAATGTTGAGGTTATAGAAAAAGATGAACCCATCGCTTCTGCTCTGCATAAGATGGCGTTCACTGCTACGAGGCATCTTCCTATTATGAAAGACGGACTGTATCTCGATACCGTCTCGATTGACGACATCATGAAGTATTTTTCTGACGAACTCGAAAAAGCTTCTTTGTAAAAAGTAAGTTATACAAATATTAAAAAATTTACTCAAATCTATTGACTTTTTATATTTAGAATGCTAAAGTAATAGTAGGAAAGAGCAAATTAGCTCTAGACTCACGGAAGGGAGGGTCGATTTATGACCATGAAGATTAACACCAATACGGAAGCCCTATTCGGGCAAAGAATCCTTGGAAATACCAAAAACGAAACAGACACTATTCTAAAGCGTATTGCGAGCGGACTAAGAATTAATCAGGCTTCAGACGATGCGGCTGGCTTTGGAATTTCTGAACGGCTCAGGTATCTCACATCAGGATTTGAACAAGCTCAGTCGAATATACAGGATGCGACATCGGCTTTACAGGTTGCAGAAGGCGGGCTTTCGAATGTGAGCGATTCATTGCAGAGAATTCGTGAGCTTACTGTTCAAGCCTCGAATGACACTCTAACGGATACTGATCGAGGCGCAATACAAGGTGAAATTGATCAACTCGTTCAAGAGATCGACAGGCAAACAAGTTCGACTCAATTTAACGGTCAGCCGCTTTTGAGCGGACAATTCGCATCTGGAACTGGAGCCTTTGATGTTCAGCTTGGTCCAAATGAGGGCGAATCGTTAGCAATAAATATCGAGAAAGTTAATTCATCAACGCTTGGTGTTGCAGGATTGAATGTTTCGACACGAGAGAATGCCAGTAATGCGTTAAGCTCCATCGACACTGCCATTTCAAGTGTTTCTTCAACGAGAGCAAATATCGGAGCAAATACTAATAGGCTTGAGAGCACAAATACTTATGTAGGTGTTGCCCGGGAAAACACGCTTTCTGCTTTATCTCAAATTAGAGACGCGGATATGGCCCAGCAATCAACACTACTTGCAATATCACAGATTAAAAACCAAACCGGAGCGTCTGCTTTGATTCAAGCAAATTTGAATTCGCAATCAGCATTAAAACTGCTTGGAAGCTGATAACATAATTTGACCGAAATTCTCGAACGAATTTTTATCGTCGAGGGTGATATTACATTTCAAAAAGTTTCTGCGATTGTTAATGCCGCAAACCAAACTTTATTGGGTGGAGGCGGAGTTGACGGAGCAATTCATCGCGCAAGTGGACCGGAACTTCTTATTGAGTGTCGTAAACTTGGAGGATGTGAAACCGGCAAAGCAAAAATCACAAAAGGCTATCGACTTCCTGCAATGTGGGTGATACATACGGTTGGACCGATTTGGCATGGAGGCGCAAGGGGAGAGGCTGAACAACTTGCTTCTTGTTATCGTGAGTCACTTGAAATAGCTTCATCAAAAAAGTTTAGCTCAATTGCATTTCCAGCGATAAGCACAGGTGTTTATGGCTATCCGAAAGAAGAAGCGGCGAAAATTGCCGTTACAACAATTAAGGATTTTTTTATCAAAAACAATTATCCTGAAAAAGTCATCTTCGTATGTTTCAGCAGAAGCGATGCTGAGATTTACCGCAACGAATTATAATTTCCAACGGTAGCAGCACAGGCTTCTGCCTGCGTTACCTTTTTTCGATTTTATTGCGTCTCTAATATGTTAACTTGAAACAAATTAAAACTTTCCTATTATTTGTAAGAGATGGATAAGAAAGAAGATCCAATAAAACAAAAAGATCTTGCGATTCTGCCTAGGGCACAGCTTATTAAAGGCGGCTTTGAGGCGCTTTCAAAAAAAAATTTTAAAGATGCCCAATATTATTTTGGAGCTGCCATTCGAAAAGCAAAAAGAGTTCAATTATGGGATGTAGAAGCTGAATTTTACAAATTTGTAGCACTTTACTTTGAAGGCAATTACAACGAAGCAGTGAAGAGATGCCTTGAATGTTTAGATGCCGTTAAATTAACTTCAGATGAAGCAATAAAAGATGGTCATATATTACCTACAGATGTAATCGAATCTACATTAAGCGATGCACTCATACAAACTATGGTAATCAGGCGAGACACATTCTGGCAATTAATAAATCACTTCTGGCAAAAGAGCAAAGGCGAATATTATCTATCAAAAAAAAGCTATAGTTTAGTTGAAGCGATGATGAAAGCATGGATGGCATTTTCAATAGAAACAAAAATCTCATACAATATGCTAAAAAATGAGTTTAAGCCATTTACCGCATTCTTACAGGAACAACTTAATACAGCTGACGAAATGCAGAAGGGATCCGAAGAGAAAGTTACTGCGCCAAGCCAAGAACTTACTTCAGCCGATTCAAAACCGCCTCAACCATCTATGGAAGAGATAGAAAATGAATTTGCTGCAAATCTTAGAAAATATTCAGAATTGACCTTAATAAGGCTCAGCAATACTGATATTGAAGAATTATTAAAAATATGCAGAGTTACAAGAAGCGTATCTAATATTTCGGAGATTGAAAAATTGACTGACATGTTGGGACCAAACTCGAAGAAAGTTTATATCGAAGCTCTAAGCCAGAACGAATTATTGATACAAAAAGAAGAAAAGCTTTCTGAGCATTTGGCAGAACGTCTTCGCCAAGAGGTTTTAGAATTTTTAGAGAAGCGTGAAGGAATATAGTTTAGTTCTCATTTTGGATATATTTTCTACTTTACATAATGTATCTTATAGGAAGTTGTTGTGTAACCGAGAAACTGTAAAAACATAACTGTAATAACATAGACGATTGTATTTTTATTCCGAATGTGATTGCCCAAAAAGTGGTATTTTGTCATTGCGAACACCGAAGATGCGAAGAAATCTCTTAATGTTAACAGATTGCTGGTATGTTATTATATTTGAATAGGTTGAAGTGTACCCCAAAAACTGGACACGCCGTTAAGGTGGTAAAATCGCCGAATCTTAGGAGGAGGACAGCATGAAAAAACAACGGCAACGGTACGGCGCGGATTTCAAGACGC
>Ga0066636_10000559_pt1 | contig 21102 bp, 19 predicted proteins | sample CryGeyCG2014_080_2_FD_62736 | JGI IMG/M metagenome (GOLD analysis project Ga0066636, IMG submission 62736) | Groundwater microbial communities from aquifer - Crystal Geyser CG07_land_8/20/14_0.80 | ecosystem: Environmental > Aquatic > Deep subsurface > Groundwater | place: USA: Utah: Grand...
CGGCGCAGAAGCTCAGGTCGCGCTTTCCCGTGCGCGGTCGATTGTCTGTTCCGCTCCGGTGCTGCGGCCTGTCGGGCCTGCTTGTTCCTCCGCTGGCAGGCAGCTCCGCCCAGCGGACAAAGGCGTCGTCCAGGTCGGAGAGAAAGATCTTCTGCGCGCCGAAGTGAATCTCTTGGAGGTCCAGGAGGGTGGTGAGGAGCTCGGCGGTTCGACGCTGCATGTCCGCGTCTTCGGAATCGTCAGGAGCGAGTTTCAGGAGTCCCTCGGTTTCCTTTCGAAGAGACTCAAGCGGTTGGAGCAGGAGCGGGAGCTCTTTCGAGACGAGGTCGTGGAATTCAATATCAGATTCGAGTATCGGGTCGAACCGCAGCTTCTGTGCCCAGGGGAAATCTCCGGCGAAGCGCGATTCGTAGAGATGCGTCGCAGCAGAGAAAAACTGGCCCGCGGCCCTGCGTGCGTCGGCGACAAGCTGCGATGCGTTCTTTACAAGCCTGGAGAGCCGCTGCTTCTGCCCTTTCCCCGCAAGATGAAAATTCACTTCATGGGCGAAGCGTGAAAGGGCTCCTTCTCCCTTGCGCCCCGTGACAAGCCTGTCGAGCACTCTCTCAAGAAGTGAGAAGGAGAACGCAAGCGACGCTGCTTCGACCGCTTCACCTTCAAGGCGGTGCGCTTCGTCGATGACGAGGCGCCTGTACGGAGGAAGGACACCGGTCCCGTCAGGGCTCCTTGACTTGAGGACGACATCGCTCAGCAGGAGTGAGTGGTTGACGAGAACGATGTCTGATCTTTGTGCATCGCGCCGGTCCCGGAGAAACGTGCAGACACGTGCGTAGCCGCAGCGTGAGCCGAGGCAGAGGTGTGAGTTCACCTCCACGCTGCGCCAGACTCTGGGGGGCGGCTCGAACGGGAGATCCGACCGGCGGAAGCTCTTTGCGGCTGTCGTCCATTCGCTGATTCTTGCGAATGACTCCTGATCTTCCTCCGTCCAGCCGAGGGGGAGCATTCCCCGTGCCTGGTCGGCCCGGTCGAGGCAGAGGTATTGCTGGGCACCTTTCAGAAGGGTTGCCGTGAACGGAGTGCCGAGTGCGCCGCGCAGGAACGGGAGGTCTTTCTCCCACAACTGGTCCTGAAGGGGAATTGTCGCCGTGCTGACGATGACGGGACCGTGAGACGACTCTCTCTCAAGAATCGCGGGAACGAGGTAGGCGAAGCTCTTCCCGATCCCTGTCCCCGCCTGCACCGTCAGGATTTCATTCTGCTCAAAGGCGTGGACCACCGCCTCGGCCATGGAGAGTTGTTCCGCGCGGAGACGAAAATCGGGGCTCTTCTCTGCAAGCGGGCCGTTTTCCGAGAAAACTTCGCGAACTGTGTCCAGAATTGACATGCCCAAGTTTGCTTCTGATTAAGCAATATATGAAAAACTCTGCAGAACTCGAAGAAGTGTGCCACCTCTGTCAAGTCGGTCCGGTGGGGGAAAATCCCATTTACGAATGCGTGCCTGCAGACGAATCAGTATGCTGAAAGAAACCCGCCGAGTTCTTCGCCGAAATTCCATGGGATTTCGACGCTCTTACTTGACTTTGAAACTAAAAGCGTTAAATTCATGTCTATGGTGGGGAAGAGTGGGGGAATAGGGGGGACACTTTTCTCCAGTTCTCGGCTTTCCGTAACTTATTGTATCGCAGACTGAAGCGGCATTCAACTGAATCGGCCGGCTCAGGGGGAGGAGTGTCCCATGTCGTCATTCAAGGGTCGATATGACTACACCGTCGACAACAAAGGACGGCTCAACATTCCGGTAAAGATCCGGAAGAGTCTTTCGCCTGAAGCGAACGACACGTTCATCCTCACCCGTGGGTACGAGCAGTGCCTCTTCCTCTATCCGCTCGATGAGTGGAGCAAGCTCGAGACGTCGATCCGAGACCTTCCAACGGCGGATGGACAGAACCGTTACTTCGTTCGCACTCTTCTTCAGTGGACCGTCGAAGTTCAGCTCGACAACCAGGCTCGCGTTGCCATCCCGCAGAAGCTTTTGGAGTTTGCACGCATCGAGAGCGAAGTCATTGTCCTTGGAGTTCTCGAGCGCGTCGAGATCTGGAACCCTGCGATCTACGAAGCCTACATGACGAGCCAATCGGTCTCGTACGAAGATGTGGCGGCTACCGTGCTCCGCCCGAAATCGTAGGAAGTCGCCGTCACGCGAAGGTGCAGCATGGATACATCCTATCACACGCCTGTTCTCCGCGACGCGGTCGTATCACTCCTTGTCCGCCGGGATGACGGTACGTACGTCGACTGTACGCTCGGGGGCGGGGGACATGCCGAGGCGATCTGCGAGCGGCTCTCACAACGCGGAAGGCTCATCGGGATAGACAGGGACCCCGACGCAACCGCCGCCGCTGCACAACGGCTTTCCCCCTTCGGGAGAAAAGCGGAGATTATTCGCGCGTCGTTCTCTGAGTTCCCGGTGCTTCTGGGCGGCCGCGGGATCGAAGCGGTCGACGGCATCCTCTTCGACCTCGGGGTGTCGTCGCATCAACTCGACGACAGCAATCGTGGGTTCAGTTACAGAGGAAGTGGGCCGCTCGATATGCGGATGGATCCGAGCGCGGAGCTCACGGCCGGTGTGCTCCTCAACGAGCGCGATGCGGCTGAAATCGCCGACATCCTGTTCACCTTCGGAGAGGAGCGGTACTCGCGAAGGATTGCGCGGCGGATTGTAGAAGCGAGGCAGCGGGCACCTCTCGAGACGACGGCGGATCTCAGCGCAGCGGTTGAGCGGAGCGTGGGGAAGAAGTTCCTGAGGAAATCCCTGTCGCGCGTCTTCCAGGCGCTTAGAATTGCGGTGAACGATGAGTTTCTCGAGCTCGAGAGCGCTCTTCACTCCGCCGTCGAGATGCTTCGGCCGGCGGGAAGGATAGTCGTCATTTCATATCATTCGCTTGAAGACCGTATCGTGAAAGCGGTGTTCAAATCGGAGTCGTCGAGCGCCGGTACCAGGCCGCGTCTCATGCTCATCACGAAACGGCCGCTTACCCCGGCCGAGGATGAGATCCATGGGAACCCGCGTGCGCGAAGCGCGAAGCTTCGGTGTGCCGAGCGTGTCGGGGAACCATGAGACGCGGGGAAGAAGGCAAGGCAACAGTGCTCGCCGACCGGGCTATGGAGGACCGGCGGTATGTCTACAGCGCCGAGAACCTCCAGGGGCGCGACCCGGGATATGCTGTGCTGAAGAACAAGAAGGGAGCGCGGAGGAGGCTCGGTATCGGTACGGTCCTTTTCTGGATGGGCTCGGCAAGTGTGGCGGGAGTCCTCTACGTCGGCAACAGCATCGAAGTGGACCGGCTTGCCGTTGAAGGCGGGCGGCTTGAGAAAGACCGTGAGCGGATCGTGCACGAGAACGAGGTGCTGAGGTCCGAAGTGAACCGCGGCTCCACACTCGAACGGATTGAAAAGATGGCCTCGGAGCTCGGTCTCCAGCCGGCTCTCATTCCGCCGCAGTGGTTCAGCATTGACGAGTCGAAGGTGAAGGACCTTGAAGAGAGGGACGAACGATGACATGCACACGAAACATCATGGCATCCCTTCTTCTCACGTTCGTCTGCACGGTTCCCCTCCTGGCGCAGAAAGCAGCCGCCCGAGCAGGTGCTGGATCCATCAACAGTGTGGAGATCGCCGTGGGGGATGTCGAGCGCGCCCAGACGTTCTACGAGACGGTCCTCGGTCTGAAGCTCGAGTTCTACTCCGATGAGTCAAATTACGGCTGGTTCAAAGCCGGTGGGACAACCCTTGCGTTTCACAAGGCGGCGGGCCAGGTTCATGCGGGCGATACGAGGATATGCTTCAGTGTGAGAAATATCAAGTCCTCCGTTGCGGCCCTCCGTTCCTACGGCGTGAAAATCACGGGAGACATCAGGGAACTTCCCGGGCGGAGCGGCCTGATTGCAGAATTTGAGGATCCCTGGGGGAACAAACTGGCGTTCTTCAAGGCAACACAGGCAAAAAAGTGATGTAAGTGGCTTCAGGGCAAGAAAAACATCTTCGGGGGAACGGAGCGCCCGGCGGCGCTAAAGGCGGGGTGCCCAAGCGCTCAGGCTGGAGGATGCTCTTCCTCAAGACTCTCCTCCTCCTTGCTTTCGCGGGAATCGTCGCGCGCCTCGTAAACATCCAGGTCCTGCAGAGCGAGAAATACCAGGCGATCGCAAAGCGTCAGTACGAGAAGCGATTCACTCTCCCTGCGATACGCGGGAGCATTTACGACCGCAACGGCAGCCTCCTCGCTTCAAACACAGTGTTCGTCTCATTCGGCATCGACCCGCGTGCAGTGGCAGGGCGGGAACGGAAAGTTGCTCTCGCCCTTGCTCGGATTCTTCCTCAGTCGGCGGATGTCTATGAAGAGCGGCTCCGTTCCTCGAAGCATTTCGTCTGGATCGAGCGGCACGTTCGGCCGGATGTCGCGAAGCAGGTGGAATCGGTGAAGGCTGCTCCCCTCTTTCTTGTGGAGGAGCCGAAGCGTCTCTACCACTATGATGATTTCGCCGGACAAGTGATCGGCTTTACGGACCTTGACAACACAGGGATCGCAGGATTGGAGTTCAAGTTCGACTCGGTGTTGAAAGGCCGCGACGGTTTCGCCATCCTTCAGCGCGATGGTCTCGGTCGCACGCGGCCGAGTGTTGACTATCCCCGTGTCGACCCGTGCCCCGGAAAAAGCATCGTCCTCACGATCGACCTCGCGTATCAATCCATCGCCGAGGAGGAGCTTCGGAAAGGGGTGGAGCAGTGCAAGGCGGAATCAGGAATCGTTGTCATGATGCGCCCTGCGACGGGTGAGATCCTCGCTCTTGCGCAGTACCCGCCCGTAAATCCGAATTCTCCCGGCACGGCCAGTCCGGAGGCGGCGAAAGTCCGCGCAGTCACCGACCAGTTTGAGCCGGGGTCGATGTTCAAGATTGTCACAGCAGCCGCAGGCCTCGAGCACGGAACGGTCCGTCCGGACGACGTGATCTTCGCGGAGAACGGCCTCTACCGCGCAAAGTCGCGTGTCATCAGGGATTCACACCCGCTTGGCTTCATCACCTTCCGTCAGGCGATGGAACGGTCGAGCAACATTGCGATGGCGAAGGTATCCGACGGAATCGGTGCCAACCAGATCTACCGCATGGCCCGGGCATTCGGCTTCGGTATGCCGACCGGCGTGGACCTGCCTGGAGAAATCGCAGGAGACCTGAAGCACCCATCCGAGTGGTCGAGCACGACACTCAACACGCTGGCGTTCGGGTACGAAGTGGGAGGAACGCCGCTCCAGATTGCGTGCGCGTATGGCGCACTCGCACGGCGCGGCATCCTCATGCGTCCCTACATCGTCAGGGCGATCCTCGACAGCCAGGGAGACACGCTCGCACTCACGCGGCCGCAGGCGATACGGCGCGTCGTAAGCCGGGAGACAGCGGATACGCTGACGAACATCCTCTGCGGTGTCGTCGAGCGGGGGACGGGCATAAAGGCGCGCGTGGCGGGACTTGAGATTGCGGGGAAGACAGGGACGGCGAAGAAGCATGCCAACGGCCACTACGAGGCGGGGAAGTTCACCGCGTCGTTCATCGGGTACCTCCCTGCGAAGGACCCGCAGCTCCTCTGCCTGGTGATGCTCGACAACCCGTCCGGTGAGAGCTACTACGGAGGCGCCACGAGTGCACCGGTTTTCCGCGCCATCGTTGAGCGCATCCTCAATACGATCTCTCCGCTCCAGATGGCTTCATCGGAGATGTCACAGCCCATCATCGCAGGGAAGGTTCCGATCCCCGATGTCCGTCACCTGCGTGTGGACCTTGCGAAGAAGATCCTCAGGGACCAGCATCTTGCAGCGGAAGCGTACGGGGCCCATGATTCACAGGTCGTCTACAGGCAGGTGCCGGACCATGGGGAACTTGCGATGGAAGGAACGCGTGTACAACTCATCACGGCCCCCGGAGAACAGCAGTACCCCGACGGGACGGTCACGGTGCCGAACGTGCGCGGTTTTTCGCTTCGACGCGCGGTGAACAGGCTTTTCATCGATGGATTCCGCACCCGCGTGGAGGGCTCCGGCGAGGTCGCTGCCCAGCTGCCTACGGCAGGGGAGCGGGTCGCCGCCGGTTCGGAAATCACGCTGCTTTGCGAGGCGAGGAAGATGAAACCAGCCCGGCCGTTGGCGCACCAAACAGGGGCATCGATCCCATGACCGCGAAGCCGGTGACACTCCTCTACTTGCTCGACGGCTACCCGGTTGTGATGCTGTACTATCCTCCGCCGCTCGGTCCTGCGCTGGCACGGCAGACGGTCGATCCGGCAGGCGGCGGACTTGACCTCGCATCAGGAGGGGAGCTCAGGATCAGCGGCGTCGCATATGATTCGCGCCGTGTCCAGAGTGGCAACCTTTTTGTCGCGATTAAAGGGGGAAAGGCGGACGGTCACAGGTACGTCGTCGACGCGCTCAACCGCGGCGCACGTGCCGTTGTCGTTGATGAAACCGAAGAAAACTGCTGTCCCGACGCGTATTTCCACCATATGAACGCTGCGAAGGTCGTCGTCCATGACACGCGGCGTGCCCTTGCCTACGTCGCGAGGAAGTTCTACCGTGACGCGGTATCGGCGCTCCGGATTGTCGGTGTCACCGGGACGAACGGCAAGACGACAACAACGTACCTCCTTCACGGCATCCTCAACGGGACGGGCGTGAAGGCGGGGCTTATTGGGACCATAGAGTACATGATCGGCGACGAAGTCCGGGAGGCTGTCCACACAACCCCGGAGTCCCTTGACCTCCACGCACTTCTCGCCGAGATGGTCAAGCGTGGTTTATCGTGGGCGGTGATGGAAGTCTCCTCCCACGCACTTGCCCTTGAGAGAGTCTACGGCGTCCCGTTTGAGGCAGCAGTCTTCACGAACCTTACGCAGGACCACCTTGATTTCCACGGGACGATGGAGCGGTACTTCGCCGAGAAGAAGAAACTGTTCGATTCTCTCTCTCTGCCTGCGCACGCCGTCACGAACAACGATGACAACTACGGCCGACGGATTATCGAAGGTACCAGTGCGTCCGTCACGCGCTACGCTCTCGGAGCCGATGCGGACGTTCGAGGAGAAAATGTCAGGCTGTCCTTCGAGGGGACGGAACTCGATGTGGTCTTTGCCGGCAATCGGGTCCATGTGAAGTCGCCGCTCATCGGACGGTTCAACGCAGCGAACATACTTGCCGCCTTTGCGGCAGCGCTCGCCCTCGGGTTGCCGGTGGAAACGATTGTCTCCGGCATAGCCTCGGTGAGAAGAGTCCGCGGCCGCTTTGAGCCGATCCGGTCCACAGCGGATTGGACGGCGATTGTTGACTATGCCCATACGCCGGACGCAATTGAGAAATGCCTCACCGCAATCCATGATATTGTGCCCGGCCACGGCAGGGGGAGAGTCATCACTGTGTTCGGCGCCGGCGGTGACCGGGACCGGGAGAAGCGTCCGAAGATGATGCGCGCAGCGGCCGAAGCTTCCGACCTCGTGATCGTCACGTCGGACAACCCGCGCAGCGAGGATCCTGCGGCGATCATTGAGGAGATTGCCGCAGGTGCTCCGCACGGCCTGGAGCACAGGAGAATCACCGACCGCCGCGAGGCGATTTATTATGCGCTCTCGATCGCACGCGGGGGAGATGTCGTTCTTGTCGCCGGCAAAGGACATGAGCAGGTGCAGATCGTCGGCGACAGGCGGTTTCAGTTCGACGACCGTACCGTCATCGAAGAGTATATCCGGGAGCACGCTGCGTGAAGCTCGCAAGGAAGATGCTGAAGTCACTGCCGGGAGCGGCGCTGCTTCATGAGTCGTCGTATCCGCGGGGTGGGGCACGCGGCGTTTCCACCGATTCGCGGAGCGTGAAACCGGGCGACCTCTATGCCGCGCTCAAAGGCGAACGGTTCGACGGACACGACTTCATCGGCCACGCGCTGAAGGCAGGCGCCTCCGTTGCGATGGTCTCGGCAGAGTGGGGCGCTGAACATGCGGAGGAACCGGCATTCAGTGGTTTTCCGTTACTCCTTGTACCCGATACGTTGCGCGGGCTCGGCGCTCTTGCGGCTGCCTACCGGATGCAGTTCGAGATACCGATCGTTGCGATTGCCGGCAGCACCGGCAAAACGACCGTGAAGGAGCTTACCGCTGCCGTCCTCGGGACCCGGTACAACGTGCTGAAGACGGAGGGTAACCTCAATAACCAGATCGGTGTCCCTCTCACACTTCTCCGTCTTGAGAAGAGCCATGAGGCGGCGGTCATCGAGCTCGGAACGAATCACTTCGGGGAGATCGCCGGCCTTGTTGAGATGGTAAATCCGACGCACGGCGTCATCACGAACGTCGGCCGTGCCCACCTCGAGTTCTTCGGCTCGCTCGAAGGTGTCGCGATCGCAAAGGGTGAACTCCTCGAGGGGATGTCGACCCGGGCGAGGGCGTTTCTCAACGCGGACAACCTCTACCTCAGAAAGGTCGGACACGGGTTCCGGAAGGTTGTGTGGTTCGGCATCGTATCGAGGACCGCAGATGTCCGCGGGAAGATCCTGCGCCGGGGGACGGACGGGACCGTCACGATTCGGATCACGCGCCGGTCGAAGGGCGCTTCGAGGCCGATCGACATTCCGCTGAGAGTCCCGGGTGAGCACAATGCAATGAACTCGCTCGCGGCCGCGGCGGTGGGGTTTTCGCTTCGGATCCCTGCGCGTGCGATAAAGGAAGCGCTCGCGTCGTATGCCCCTCCGTTGAATGCAGCGGTCCGGCCCGGACGCATGGAAGTTATCCCCGTCGGCGGAGTGAGAGTGATCAACGACACGTACAACGCCAACCCCGATTCCATGCGGGCTGCACTGCGTACGCTCGCGGCGATGGAGTGCACCGGCAAGAAAATCGTCGTCCTCGCCGACATGTTTGAGCTTGGCCCGTCATCGGGACATGAGCACGCGACGCTCGGGCTGTTCCTGTCCGAGCTCGGGTTCGAATACATACTTACAACGGGGCCTCAGATGCACGTTGCGAACGAGTCATCGAAAGCCCTTTTTGCCCGTCATTTTGACAGCCGCATCGAGCTCTCCGAGGGGCTCAACAGCCTTGCGGGCTCCGGAGATATCGTCCTTGTGAAAGGTTCACGGGGGATGAAGATGGAAGAGGTTGTGGCGAGCCTCGTCGACTCGCTTCGAGCGTGGGAAGCAGCGAAGTAGGGGTCGTTCATGCTCTATCTCATTATCGAGGCCCTCTCAAAGTACTACCACATACCTGGTTCCGGGATGTTCCGGTACATCACGTTCCGGGCGGCAGCGGCTGCCATCACGGCGCTCATCATCAGTTTCTGGTTCGGGCCGATCATCATCCGGAAGCTGCGCGAGCACCAGATCGGCGAGTTGGCGAAGGTGGAGGCGCCGAAGACGCACCTTGCGAAAGCGGGAACTCCGACGATGGGAGGGCTCATCATCCTGCTGTCGATCCTGGTCCCCGCGCTTCTCTGGGGGAACCTCCGGAACATGTATGTCATTCTCATCATCCTCACGACCGTGTGGCTCGGGGCGGTCGGGTTCCTCGATGATTACCTGAAGGTGGTGAAGAAGAAACCGAAGGGGCTCATCGGAAGATACAAGATCGTCGGGCAGGTCTCCATATCGCTCCTTGTGGGGGGCATCATCTACTTCTTCCCGCAGTGGATTGACCCGTCTCTTGTGCCATGGAAGTCCGCGGCGACAGTCCCGTTCATCAAGCACCTTGTGTTAGATTTCCAGTGGTTCTACATCGGCGTCGTTGTGATCGTTATCACGGCGACATCGAACGCCGTGAACCTCACCGACGGGCTCGACGGCCTGGCGATCGGGAACGTCGGCATCGTTGCGATTGCCCTTGCGATCATCACGTACGTCTCGGGGAACTACCAGTTCAGCAAGTATCTCACGATCCCATTCCTCCGCGGCACCGGTGAGCTCACCGTGTACGCCGCCGCGCTCGTCGGCGCGTCGCTCGGGTTCCTCTGGTTCAATGCCCATCCCGCCCAGGTCTTCATGGGTGACACTGGATCGCTTGCACTCGGCGGCATCATCGGGATGATGTGCGTCCTGGTGAAGGAGGAGCTCCTCCTCCCGCTCCTCGGCGGTGTCTTCTTCATGGAAACGCTTTCGGTCATCGTTCAGCGAGTCTACTTCAAGTACACGAAGAGGCGATTCGGAGAGGGGAGGCGGGTCTTCAAGATGGCACCAGTCCACCACCACTTCGAGATGCTCGGCTGGCCGGAATCGAAGATCGTGTCGCGGTCTTACATTGTCGGCATCATCCTGATGATCATGACGCTGGCCACATTCAAGATCCGGTAGACGATGGTGGAACCACTCCATATGGTCGCCGGCAAGAGAGTCACCGTCCTCGGTGCAGCGCGGAGCGGACTGGCCGCCGCGTCGCTCCTCAGGAGCGCCGGAGCCCGCGTGTTCGTGAGCGAACAGAGGCCCGAGGAGGCAATCAAGGACACAGCCTCTGAGCTGAGGAGCCTCGGTGTCGGGCTCGAAACGGGAGGCCACACGGATGCCGCGATCGATGCCGACCTCATCGTGGTCAGCCCCGGAGTCCCCTCCAGTGCGCTCGTTGTCCGTGGTGCCGTTGCGCGCGGGATCCCGGTCTACAGCGAGATCGAGGCTGCCTCATGGTTCTGCCGCGCGCCGATCGTCGCCGTCACAGGCTCGAACGGAAAGACGACGACGACGGTTCTGGCGGGGGAGATTTTCAAGAACGGCGCCGGGGCTGTGCCCGCGAGGCGAGTGTTCGTCCGCGGCAATGTCGGTGATGCGTTCGCCGGGATTGCAGGAGAGGCGCGGCCGGGGGACATCGTCGTCCTTGAAGTGAGCAGCTTCCAGCTTGATCATGTTGAGCGGTTCCATCCGCGAGTAGCTCTGCTGCTTAACATTACACCTGACCACCTCGACCGCTATGATCGTTCGTTCGAAAAATACATCGCGTCGAAGATGCGAATTGCCGTGAACCTCACGCCTGACGACGCACTCATCTACTGGAGCGGCGACGAGGTTCTGAGGCGCGAAGTGGAGAGGCTCCCCGCGGGCCACGGAACGAAGTACCGGTTCAACATCGAGGACGACGGCGCCGCGGCGGCGTTCGTCAGGGAAGGAGTCCTGGTACTCCGCCTCCACGGGAAGGAGGAGCCGCTCATTCCGCCGGCTGAGATTGCGATCAAGGGGACGCACAACCTCCTTAACAGCATGGGGGCGGCTCTGGCAGCGTGGATCATGGGAGTAACGGGCGACGTCATCGCCCGCACCCTTCGCATGTTCAGGGGGGTCGAACACAGGCTGGAATTTGTCGCGGAGATCGGCGGCGTCGCCTACGTCAATGACTCGAAGGCGACGAACGTCGATTCGGTCTGGTATGCACTCCAGAGTTTCACGGGGAGGCGGATCGTTCTCCTCCTCGGCGGACGCGACAAGGGGAACGACTATACGCGCCTTCTCGCTCTCGTGAAAGAAAATGTCCGGATGATTGTCGCCATTGGCGAATCGGCGGACAAGGTTGTCGGCGCATTTCAGGACGTCGTTCCGGTCGTCCGTGCCCTGACCATGGAGGAAGCGGTGAAGGCGGCGCAGTCGCGTGCCGGGGAGGGTGATGTCGTCCTCCTCTCGCCTGCCTGCGCCTCCTTCGACTGGTTTGACGACTACGAGCACCGGGGACGGGCCTTCAAGAAGATCGTGGGGGCCCTTCCAAAATGAAGAAAGACAGGAACTATATCGACATCCTGACGTTTATCGCGACGGTGTTCCTCCTCATTGTCGGGATCATCGTCGTGGAGAGCGCAAGCGCCACAGTCTCGGCGGACCGGTACGGGAGCGCATCGTGGCTCTTCACACGCCACACCGTGAAGGTGTTCATCGGACTCGCAGCTCTGTTCCTGGCTCTTGCAGTTGACTACCACCGGTACCAGAAGATCACGAAGGGGCTCCTCATCGTCTCGATCCTTTTCCTTCTCGTGACGCTCCTTCTCGGGGGTGAGGTGAAAGGGGCGACGCGTTGGCTTCGGTTCGGCGGCTTTGGCTTCCAGCCGTCGGAGTTCGCCAAGGTCGCACTGATCCTCCACCTCTCTTCGTACCTTGCTGTGAAAAGAGAGGTCCTGGGCGATTTCAGACGGGGATTCCTCCCGCTCATGGTGTGGATCGGCGCGGTGACCGTGCTCGTGATGTTCCAGCCGAACTTCAGCACGGGTGCGATGATCCTCCTCATCAGCTTTGTCCTTCTCTTCATCGGCTGCGTGCGGCTGCCCCACCTCGCAGGGGTCGCACTGCTTGGGATTCCAGTTGTATTCGTCTATCTCGTGAGTGCCCAGTACCGGTTGGACCGCCTCCTGGCTTTTCTCCACGGTGGGCAGGCGACGACGTACAACTATCAGGTGGAACAGGGGATTGTCGGGTTTGGCAACGGCGGTATCTTTGGCATCGGGCCCGGGCAAAGCAAGCAGCGGCTCTTCTTCCTTCCTGAATCGTATGGTGATTTCATCTACTCGATCGTGGGAGAAGAGTACGGACTCATCGGGACGCTTCTCGTCCTGGCGGCCTTCTTCATTCTCTGTGTAAGGGGATTCAAGATCGCACGGCATGCTCCTGACCCGTTCGGTCGCTACCTTGCCGCGGGGATTACGACGACGATCACGCTCTATGCGCTCGTGAACGCGGGTGTGACGCTCGGCCTGCTCCCGACAACGGGGCTCCCGATGCCGTTTGTGAGCTATGGGGGCTCGGCCCTCGTCTTCGTTGCGTTCGAGATAGGCGTGCTGTTGAACATCTCGCGACAGACGGACCTTCATCCGAGGCTGATCACCATGGTCGATGCAATGACGTCGGGAGGAGAAGCATGACGGCGGCACGCCGGACACGGCCGGTCACGATCGTCGTCGCCGCAGGAGGGACCGGCGGCCACCTCTATCCCGCGCTCGCCGTGGCCGATGAGATCCGCCGCACGCATCCAGATGCACGGATTGTTTTCACGGGGTCGAAGGGGAAGATCGAATCGCGTGTTCCTCCTTCGCGCGGATACGAATTCCAACCGATCTGGTCGGGAGGCTTCAGAAGGAGACTGAGCGCCGGGACGTTTCTTTTCCCGGTGAAAACCGTGGTTGCGTTCCTCCAATCGATCGTTCTTCTCCTGCGTGTCAAGCCCGATGCCGTCTTCGGCGGGGGAGGATACGTGAGCGGCCCGGTCGTGCTTGCGGCTGCGTTCTTGCTCATCCCGACGATCATACAGGAGCAGAACAGCATCCCCGGCGCGACGACAAAGATGCTGTCTCGGGTTGCGACGGAAGTCCACGTGACGTTCGAGGAAACGATGCGGCACCTCCCCTCGAGGAAGAATGTGTTCCTCACGGGCAACCCGACGCGCGCCGAGCTCGAAACGGCCGATCGGGCGGAAGGGGCAGCTCTGTTCGGTTTCTCGCCGGAGCGGACGACGCTCCTCGTCTTCGGAGGAAGCCTCGGTGCACACCGGATCAACACGGCTGTTCGCGGTGCTCTCGATGGACTCGCTGCGCGTTCCGTCCAGTGCATCTGGCAGACGGGGGAGAAGGATGCGGATGAGATTCACGCCGCGGTCAAGGGGCGGAACGGAGTCGCCGTCTGCCCGTTTATCGAGCGCATGGAGCTTGCGTACGCAGCATCCGATCTTGTCCTCTGCCGCGCGGGAGCGACGACGCTCGCGGAGTTGACGAGGACCGGGAAGCCCGCGATACTCGTGCCGTATCCGTACGCGGCCGCAGATCACCAGACTCACAATGCCCGCGTTCTGTCGGACGGGGGAGCGGCGGTGATGATCCCCGATCGGGACCTCGACGAGAGACTCGCCGGGGTTCTCTTTCCGCTCCTTGATAACCCTGCCCGCCGAGAGGAGATGTCGCGGAAGGCAAAAACGTTCGGGAAACCGAATGCCGCCCGGACGCTCGCTGCCGCCCTGCTGAAGCGCATCGACGGGGGCGGAGGGCGGCAGGACGGGACATGACAAGGGGGGTCGGATGACGGGACGGGGGGCTTCCGAAAACGCTGTGTTCCGCTACCGCCTCGATTTCTACTACCAGCAGGCGATCATCTACCTGCTGACGTTCATTGCATACGTCGCGGTCCGTGGCATGAGCACGACGCTGAAGTTAGTTGCCATTATCCGCGATCCGTTTGTCTATATCATCGGGTTCTTCGCGGTGTCGTCTCTTGTTGTGCTTGTGCTCAACATCATTCGTGCGCGGCGGCTTGTGGTCACAGACGATGCGCTGCTGTTCCAGCACCGGTTCCGTGAACGAGCGATTCCAGTGAGCGAGATGGAATGGATCTCGCTGGGGAGGGAGTTCCGGGTACAGACCGGCGGACGGAACCAGCGGGTGTTCCTCAAGGTGAAGGAAAGGCCCGGGGTCGTGAGGATCCGCACAGGGAGGTACGAGCACTCCACCGAGCTCCTCCGGATGATCACGGCCTTGACGACGCCGGTGAGGCAGGCGACCTCGGCAGAGGTCCGGCAGGCGCGAAGGCTGGTCTGAACTGGAGATGCGGGAGGGACAAAGAACGGAGGGGCGGACGGAGAGAACGTGCGGAAGAGAGAAAGGTTGACATGTTTCGATCGATAAAGAAGATTCACTTCGTCGGCATCGGCGGGATCGGGATGAGCGGCATCGCGGAGATCCTCCTCGACCAGGCATTCTCCATCACGGGATCGGACCGACAGCTCTCGGATGTGACGGAACATCTCCGAGACCTTGGCGCGGTGATCTATGAAGGGCATTCTGCATCGAACGTCGAACCGGATGTCGACGTTCTCGTCTATTCCTCTGCAGTCCCGCCCGACAATCCTGAGCTTGTCGAAGCGCGGTGCCGGAAGATCCCCGTTATCCGCCGGGCTGAGATGCTTGCAGAGGTCATGAGGCTGAAGTACGGCATCGGCATTGCAGGTACGCACGGGAAAACGACAACCACCTCGATGGTGAGCCTGGTGCTTATGGAGGGGGGCCTCGACCCCACCGCCATCGTCGGCGGTAAACTGAGCGGTCTCGGCGGGACGAATGCACGTCTCGGACATGGCGAGTTCATCGTCGTCGAGGCGGACGAATACGATCGTTCGTTCCTTTCAATCACCCCGACGATCGCGGTCCTCACGACGCTCGATGCCGACCACCTTGACTGCTACCGCGATATTGAAGACATCAAGTCGGCTTTCATCACGTTTGCGAACAAGGTCCCGTTCTACGGGTTCATTATCCTGTGCCTTGACGAGGCGGCGCTTCAGGATATCATGCCGAAAGTCTCCGAAAGAAAAATCGTCACGTATGGCCTAAATGCACAAGCTGACCTCCAGGCGCTCGACATCACGCACAGCGAGAACACGTCCACGTTCACGGTCATGTCCAGAGGCGGAGTGCTCGGGGAAATCCGCCTCCAGGTACCCGGAACTCACAACGTGCAGAACGCCCTCGCAGCGATCGGAGTGGGTCTGGAGCTCGGCATCCCGTTCGAGAAGATCAAGGCGGGCATGGAGCGCTTCACCGGCGTTTACCGGCGATGGGAGGTGAAGGCGGACGTCGCAGGTATCATGGTGGTCGACGACTACGCGCACCATCCGACGGAAATCAAGGCGTCGCTCGAGGGGGCGAAAAGCGGTTGGCGAAAACGCCGTGTCATCTGCGCGTTCCAGCCGCACCTCTACAGCCGGACGCGAGACTTCTACGAGGAGTTCGGGCGCGCCTTCTTCAATGCGGACGTCGTCATCGTGACCGATGTGTACCCGGCACGCGAGGAGCCGATACAGGGGGTGACAGGAGAGCTCATCGTGAACGCCGCGAAAATGTTCGGCCACAAGGACGTCCGGTATGTGCCGGACAAGAAAGATGTTCCGGATGTCCTTCTCTCCCTTGCACGGCCCGGCGACATCGTCATCACCGTCGGCGCCGGGGATATCTGGAAGTGCGGAGAGGAATTCATCCACAAGCTGCAGAATCGATGAAGGTAATGAATGGTCTCTCTTGAGGAGATCGGAGGATTCTTCAGGGGGCGCGTGCTCCTCAGCGAGCCGCTGAAGGGATACACGACGTTCCGCATCGGCGGTCCCGTCGATGTCTACCTCGAGCCGCGGGATGCCGAGGACACGGTACGGATCGTTGCGTACCTCCGTGCAAACGGGTTCCCGTTCGTTATCATTGGCAACGGGAGCAATCTCCTCGTCAGCGACGAAGGTTTCCGCGGCGCTGCAATCAATCTTGAAGCGGGACTGGAGAGCGTCACGATCGACGGAGAGAAGGTGAGCGCAGACGCAGGCGTGCGGGTCACGAAGCTTGTCGACGACTGCATCCAGCAGGGACTCGGAGGACTCGAGATGCTTGCGGGGATCCCGGGAACCGTCGGAGGTGCGGTCATGATGAATGCGGGGGCGTATGGGGGGACGGTCTCCGACTATCTTGTCGATGTGGCGGCCATTAAGGATGGGGAACTCCAGACGCTCGTGAAGGAGGAATGCAGGTTCGGATATCGGACATCCGGGCTTTCGGGGATGGTGATTGTCAGAGCGTTGTTCAACCTTCCGAGGCGCGACCGCGGTGAGCTCCTTAGAATCAGGCGAGAGCTGCTGCTGCGTCGGAACGAAACGCAGCCGATCAACTACCCGAATGCGGGGAGCATCTTCAAGAACCCCCCGGGGATGCGTGCGGCGACGCTTATCGAAGACGCCGGAATGAAAGGGGTACAAGCGGGCGGTGCAGAAGTGTCGGAGCGGCATTCAAACTTTATCATCAATCGTGGTACGGCGACCGCTGCGGACATCATCCAGCTCATCAAGCAGGTGCGTGAGCGAGTGAAGGCGCGGTCGGGTGTGACGCTTGAGCTTGAAGTGAGACTCCTCGGCTTTCGCGAGGACATCCTCGAAGGAGAAGAAGTGCGATGACTCCTCCCAACAGGACACATGCGGCGAATAGAGGAAGTGCGTGGCCCCTTCTCGTGCTGGTTGTTCTTGTCCTCCTCCTGGCGGGATACGGCGCGGTTCGCTGGCGGGACACGCTCCCTGTCAGGTCGATCCTTGTGACGGGTACGCGGATCGTAGACCCTCATGAAGTCATCACACTCTCGGGTGTCAGGGGTGGGGATAGGCTCTACGCTGTGAACCTGGGCGAAGTGAAGAGGCGGGTTGCATTGCATCCGTTCTTCGACGAGGTAATCGTGCGCCGGCAGATACCGGGGACGCTCACAATCGACGTGGTCGAGCGAAGGCCGTGCGCGCTTATCAGCGCAGGAGAGCTCTATGCGGTGGACCGGTCCGGTGTCCTGCTTCCATTGAGGAACAACGAAGCCGTCCGCGCGAGCGGAACGCCGCACGCAACACCGATGGAATTCTTTGATCTTCCGGTTCTTTCCGGGATCAGAGTATCCCAGCCGATTGAGTTCGGCCGGAAGGTCGGGGACCCGAACCTCGGTGATCTCCTGAAGATTGTTGAACTCCTCCAGGCCGAGAATCAACCGTTGTTTCACAGGATTTCGGAATTGTCGATCGCGCCGGAAGGAGGGATCGTCCTCTTTACGGCAGATGAATCCGTCCCCATCAGGCTCGGACGGGGCGGCATCCCGAGAAAAGTCGTCGAGCTCGAAGCATTCTGGGAAAAGGTCGTCGCGCGGGAAGGATTGTGGAACCTCGAGTATATCGATCTGCAATACGAGGACCAGGTTGTTGTGAAGGCTGTGGCAAACGGGACAGCCTCACGCGACAGTATCAACGCGCCGGGAGCTTAAGAAGGGACACGCTCACATGGGATTTCGAAAGAAAGAGCAGGAAAAAGGACCCGAGGAGGAGATTTTCGTCGGACTCGACATCGGGACGACGAAAGTCTGTGCGGTCGTCGCGGCGCCGGGCGACCACGGGAAGCTGAACATCCTCGGCATCGGCAACGCGGTTTCAGACGGCCTGACCCGAGGCGTTGTGACGAACATCGACAGGACTGTTCGGTCCATCGATGGGGCGGTGCGGGAAGCGGAGGCTCAGTCGGGCGTGAAGATTCGCACGGTGACCGTCGGGATTGCGGGGGACCACATCCAGTCGTTCCAGAGCCGTGGTGTCATTGCCATCAGCGGCTCGGAGCACGAGATTTCGCGTGCGGATGTGGACCGGCTCATCGAGGACACGAAACGGGTTGCCCTGCCGGCGGACCGCAGGATCATCCATGTCATCCCGCAGGAGTTCATCGTCGACGGCCAGGACGGTGTGTTCGACCCGGTGGGGATGTCGGGTGTCAGGATGGAGGCGACCGTCCACATCATCACAGGACTCGTCACCGCCGCCCAGAACATTTACAAGTGCGTGGAGCGAGCCGGATTGTCGGTGAACGACATGGTCCTCGAGCCTCTTGCCTCGAGCTACGCCGTTCTCGAGGAAGAGGAGAAGGAAGTTGGGACGGTTCTCATCGACATCGGCGGCGGCACGACGGATGTCGCGGTCTTCGAGGAGAGAACGATTCGCCACACAGCGGTCATCGGCATCGCCGGGAAGAAGGTGACGGATGACATCCGAAAGGGGCTCGGCATTCTCTCCGATCAGGCCGAGCGGCTGAAGAAAGAGCACGGCTTTGCCTACCTTCCCGCCATCGTCGACAATGAGCCGCTCGTGCTCCCCGGGATCGGGGGGCGCTCGCCGATCGAGATTGACAAGAAGCTTCTTGCACAGATCATCCAGCCGCGGATGGAAGAGATTCTCGAGATCGTCTCCCTCGAGATCAAGCGTTCGGGGTATTCGAAGCATCTATTCGCGGGGGCGGTCCTCACGGGAGGCGGATCGCTCATCAAGGGGACGGTGGAGCTTGCCCGCGAGGTCCTCGGCATGCCCGTGAAGATGGGGATCCCAGCCGGGTTCGGGAGCGGCCTCGTGCGTGAAATTGAGAACCCGATGTATGCGACGGCGGTGGGACTCATTCTCTACCGCCTTCGGCACCGCGACCGGTCGACGATCTCCTTCGACACACCAAAGAAGCACCGTTCCGTGCGGCACATGATTTCGAAGATGACAGAGTGGTTCAATGAATTATAGAGAATTACGGACGTACCAAATAAAAGAGGAGGAACAAGCGTGATCGAGCTTGACAACACTTCGAATCACGGGGCGAGGATTCGAGTCGTTGGGGTCGGCGGCGGCGGCGGGAATGCGATCAACAGCATGATCGACCGCGGCCTCAACGGCGTCGATTTCGTCAGCATTAACACCGATCTCCAGGCACTCGACCGCAGCACCGCAACGTACAAGATCCAGGTCGGGAAGAACCTCACCCGGGGGCTCGGCACGGGAGCCGATTCCACACTCGGGCACCGGGCGGTCGAGGAGAACCGCGAGGATATCAGCCGTGTCCTTGTAGGAAGCGACATGGTCTTTATCGCTGCGGGGATGGGAGGCGGGACCGGGACCGGCGGCGCACCGATCGTTGCGAACATCGCGAAGAGCATCGGAGCCCTTGTCGTCGCGATTGTGACGAAGCCGTTCAATTGCGAGGGGAAGAAGCGAATGACGCAGGCGGAGTGGGGGATTGAGGAGTTGAAGAAGAACTGCGACACGCTTATCATTGTCCCGAATGAAAAACTCCTTACGCTCGTCGACCGGAAGACGCCGCTCCTCGAAGCGTTCGAGCTCGCGAACACGGTGCTCTTCAACGCGACACGCGGCATCTCGGAGCTCATCACGGTGCCGGGCGTCGTGAACGTCGACTTCGCCGACGTGCGGACTGTCATGCGCGAGATGGGGGATGCGATCATGGGAAGCGGTGTTGCGACGGGCGAGAGCCGGGCCACAGAGGCCGCGCACAATGCCATGTCCAATCCGCTCCTCGAGGGCATCTCCATCGCCGGTGCACAGGGTATCCTCATCAACATCACGGCCGGACCCAGCCTCGCCCTCGCCGAGGTCGAGGAGGCCGTGAAGATCATCGGCGAAAGCGCCGGAGATGAGGGGACCCTGATCTTCGGTGCGGTCATCGACGAACGGATGACGGATGACCTGATGGTCACGGTGATCGCGACCGGGTTCAACCGGAAGGTGGCGCCGAAAACACCGAAGACGCTGAAGCCGCTTGACCGCATCCCGACGGGACCGAGTGAGCTGAAGGTGTTCGACCGCCCTGCGTTTGAGCGGAAGGGTTTCTCCATTCATCAAAACATGAACGAGCTGGAGCGCATGGAGAGGGAGAAAATCAGCAAAGAGGACCCCGAGAAACCGGCGTTCCTCCGGAAGATCATGGACTGAAAGGCCGCAGGAGAGGCGGTTCCTCAGCCGAAAATCTTCAAACGGTGCCACCCCCTTCCTCCTCCTCTGGAGGGGGTGGCCCGTTCTCACATTGACTTTCTGCACGATTTTGCCTATCTTTTAGTTCACGCATTCTTTAACCTGAGAGGCCACGATGTACGCAGTTGTCGAGATTGCAGGCGAGCAGCTTAAGGTGGCGCCTGCAGAGAAGGTCGTTGTACCGAAGCTTCCCGCCGAGGCGGGGCAGAAAGTGACGTTCGACCGCGTCCTTCTCCTCGGAGGAGAAGGGACGCTGAAGATCGGCGCCCCGGTCGTCGAAGGTGCAACGGTGATCGCGACGGTTCTTTCCCACTCGAAGGGCGACAAGATTCTCGTCTTCAAGAAGAAGCGCCGGAAGGGATACCGCGTTCTCCGGGGCCATCGCCAGCAGTATTCGCAGATTCAAATTGATACCGTCGGGATGTAGTTGAGAGGGATTTGAAGGTATGGCGCACAAGAAAGGTGTCGGAAGTTCCCGCAACGGGCGCGACAGCAACTCGCAGCGGCTCGGTGTGAAGCGGTTCGGCGGTGAGCTCGTGAATGCAGGGACTATCATCATCCGCCAGCGCGGGACGAAATTCCATCCGGGAGCAAACGTCGGCAGGGGCGGCGACGATACGCTCTTCGCTCTCGCGAACGGCGTTGTCAAGTTCGAGCGCGTCGGAAGAACAAAAACCCAGGTGAGCATCTACCCAGCCGAATGACGAGTCGCGCGAGCCTCTTGCTGCAGCTGTTCGTTCCGCTCCTCTTAATCGGGGACTCCACACACCGGGA
>Ga0066636_10000560_pt1 | contig 21087 bp, 17 predicted proteins | sample CryGeyCG2014_080_2_FD_62736 | JGI IMG/M metagenome (GOLD analysis project Ga0066636, IMG submission 62736) | Groundwater microbial communities from aquifer - Crystal Geyser CG07_land_8/20/14_0.80 | ecosystem: Environmental > Aquatic > Deep subsurface > Groundwater | place: USA: Utah: Grand...
AGGATGCTTGCAGATTACGGCCTGGCGCTGCATCGCCAGGCCGTTCATCCCGAACAGGTGAAAGCAGCGATTCGTGATTTTGCCTGCCATGGGGTGGATCTTGTGGTGGTAAACGGGGGCGACGGGACGATTCATGCAGTGCTGACGGCGCTCTTTACCACCGAATGGCCGGATAAAGCGCCGTTTCTGGCACTGCTTCGGGCAGGGGCAACCAGCATGATTGCCAGGGATGTAGGGCTGCCAGGTTCACGGTTGCAGGGACTGTCGCGTCTTCTGGGTTGGGCTTACGCCGGGCGTGGAGCAGCCTCTCTTATAAAACGGCCGGTCTTGCGTCTGGAATGGGAGAAGGGTGGTGAGCCCATGTACGGCATGTTTTTTGGGGCTGGCGGGATCTATGAGGGCATTAAATTCTGTCTGACTCGGGTTTACACAAAGGGGGTGGGAGGGGAACTTGCTGCCGGTTTGACCCTGGTGCGGTTTTTGTTGGCCGCGGCAAGGGGCGACAGGCGAACCGTCCCTCCGGCTCCCATTCGCGTGGGCATGGAAGGGATGGCGATGCAGGACATGGATGTCCTGGGCCTCTTTGTCACCACCCTCGGGCGTCTGTTTCTTGGAATGCGTCCTTACTGGGGGACTGAAGGAGGCCCCCTGCACTTTACGGCAATTCGCTCCGATGTAACCCATCTCTTGTGGGCGGCCCCCTCCCTGATCAGAGGTCAGAGTAGCCGATGGGCAGACCCCCGGCACGGGTACCTGAGCCACAACCTTCATGACCTTCGACTTTACATTCAAAGCGGCTTTACCCTGGACGGTCAATTGTACCAAAGCGATCCCCAACTTGGAGCACTGTGGCTCAAAAAAGGAGGGGAGGCGGAATTCCTGAGATTATGACTGACGGCTTCGTAAAAAGCTCCGGATGCTGCCCTTCGACAGGCTCAGGGCAGGCCGTCTGCCGTTCGTGGTGAGCTTGTCGAACCATCAGGGCAGGCTATCTTCCGCTCATGGTGAGCCTGTCGAACCACGCGCGCCTTGTCGGAGCCTGCCCCGGCGAAGGCCGGGGGAGCTTTTTACGAAGCCTGTCCTGAGTTTGCCGAAGGGCCATCAAATTTGGTCTGTTTTTCGACTTTTTACGAGTTCATCATGACTGCCCCGTTACCAGACGAGCTCATCACGCTGATTCAACAGGAATCCTCGAAAGGCGCCCCAGCAGGGTTGAACCTATTGGTGGAGACCATCCTGGCACGGTATGGAGAAACGGTCCAGGCTATCCTGTTCTATGGGTCATGCATGCGGGCCGGGCAAGAAACAGAGGGGATCCTTGACCTGTATGTGCTGGTGGATACCTACCTGTCGGCCTATGGCAATGCCGGTCTTGCCCTGTTGAATTGGTTGCTGCCGCCCAATGTGTTCTATATAGAAGCGCCCTATGGGGAGGGGGTGATGCGCGCCAAGTACGCTGTGCTCACCCTTGCCGATTTTCAGCGCGGCACTTCAACTGCGTGGTTTCAATCCTACCTGTGGGCCAGGTTTGCACAGCCTGTGCGCCTTCTGTATGCACGATCAGAGCAGACCGCGCAACAGATCCATGCCGCACTCGCCCGGGCCGTGGTCACCTTTTTCAGTTGTGTCCTCCCTCAAATATCCTCCCGGTTCAGCGCCCGGGAATTGTGGTGCAAGGGGCTTTTTCTCAGTTACCGGTCGGAACTGAGGGCAGAAAAACAAGACCAGCCGATCCTCCTGGTCGATGGAGCCCAGAGATATTATGACAGGATCACCCAAAGCGCCCTGGCCGCGGTTCCCTTCGATGTGGAGGCGATCCATTGGGTCGATCCTGTTAGCTACCGGTCGAATATTTCGGGCGGCAGGCGTTTTCTCAATCGTCTGGCATGGCAAGCCCGCCGCGTAGAAGGTAAATGCCTGTCGGCGCTGCGGCTTGTTAAGGCCCTTTTCACATTTAAAAGAGGGCTGGATTACATCCTGTGGAAGATCGAGCGGCACTCCGGCGTGGGGATCCCGGATGATTCCGTGCTTCGAAGGCATCCTTTAATCGGGGTCTGGGTGATATTTTGGCGGCTGTGCCGTCGCGGTGGTTTTAGATAGGGCGCCCAAAGCTCACGGGTTGGATGATCATAAAGCTCTGTAGGAAAATATCATGGCTTTTTTTAACAAATACGCGAGGATTTCTTTAGCGCTTTCATTCCTGTTTGGTGTGGGCCAAACGGCCACAGCATTAGCAGTGAACCCTGGATGGGTCTCCTCCCAAGAGGGCGCCTGCTGGACGGGCCTGACTTTTAACCACTCAAGGATGCTGGTAAAATTGACTGTGCAAATTCAAATTCAATCTCCGGCGCCGATGACCGACGGGCTCTTAACAAGGATGGGGGTAGGCCTTACGGGATCTTCAGAAACGGTTAAAAAAATGAAGCTTATGGCTGTGGATATGAGAGCCGAGGGACTATCCTTTTTTGATGAGCAATACACAGAAAAGATCTGGTTTAACGCAGGAGACGGCCGGGCGTACCGACGTATTCGTTGGCGAAAGGAAGGGGACCCTTGGGTTAAGATTTACTGTTGGACAGCCAGTGGTGTGCGCAGACAAAAGATTCAACCTGCCAGCCATGATGAAAGCAAACAGGCCCCAATAAAATGGACCCAAACCACTGAATCCTTTTATACCCATCCCAAAAACACTGTCTATTCCGAGGCCATATCCGACCCAACGCTTCTGCTCTATCTTCTTTCTGTCCTTGAACCCCGAAACCTGGAATCCCCCTTTGAAATTTATGTCTTCGGTAAAGAACAGATGCACCGGCTGACCTGTCGCCATGAAAAATCACTGCCCATGGCAGTCTCATTCAAGATCCATTCTTCATCGGGCGTGGTTGGGATAAACACCACGATTAAACCGCTTATTTTTTCCGTTGAGGCGGAGTCCTTAGCGTCTAAAGACACGAAACCAGAGACATTTTCACTCCTCGGCCTTCAAAAAGAGATTCGCATCTACCTGGATCCTTCAAGGCATCTGCCGATAAGGGTCAGTGGGAGAAACTCAATATATGGGGAACTGATTCTTGACCTGAGTGATGCACGACTCAATTAAGGAAATGGGTGTAAGTGATCAATATCCTTTTCACCAGCTATCCGCCTGGCAACATACCAGTCCCTGACTGAATCCACATCAATGGCAGCTTCCGGAAACGGCAGGATAACAACACCCGCCTTGAAGCCCAGGCGGTGCGATACACGATCCATCGCCCCGGCGAGAGTCATGCCCCCCAACACATATCGCATCACCGCAATCCAGCCGAATGCACGGATGATACGCAAGGGGCTTTTGCGCTGATTTTCCACCTGACGCCAGAACAATGCTGCGGCACGTGCCTGAGGGGTCAAAAAGGCAAAAAGGTTGCACGAGCAATAGGCCCCCTCTTTAAAGCGATAGGAGGTTCTGCGCGTTTCCGGGCAAGCCGTGGCCACCCCTTCATGCCGGGCGACTGCGGCAACCACATCGCATGCCGAGGCCAGGGCATGCAAACAGAAGTAATCAACGATTTGGGGGCTCAAAAGCGCGTGATCGCCGGTCGTTAAGAGCACAGGCGTTTTTTCCGGAAGCTGTTGCATGACATGGTAGGCGCTTGCGCTTGGTGTGGCCTGATTTTCAAACCACCGGACCCCACCGGCGGCAACATATGCACGGAGTTCAGGTTCCTGCGCCATAACGGTTCCGGGCGGGCCGCACAGGATCCGCTCCCCTACATAGCAGGAGGAGCGCAGGGCTTCAAGAACCCTGAAGACCATCGGGGCGCCGTCAACGGGCGCCAGAGATTTACAGCGAACGCCCGCTGCTTTGGCTACCTCATTGACCGATTCCCGGTCTGCGGCCAGCACAATGGCCGTAAAGCGTGGTAGGGAGGTATTCATAGATCCTGCACCGGCATATCACAAATGCTTGCTGTAAATACGATAGGTTTTGTATGCCCTGCACCCGATGTCTTCGAGGATTTCCCGCATCCCGGTGTTGTCTTCCAGTATCCAGGAAAGCTCGACATTCTTAATGCCGTAATTGGCGGCCGTTTCCCGCAGCTCGCTGATCAGCCGGTATGCGAGCCCTGCACCCAGCAGACTATTGTGATAGCGGCGGCGAACCCCCATAAGGGGGACTCTCGCGGTTTCAAGATGTGTTACCTTTATGCGCCACAACAGTTTGAGCCAACCAAAAGGCCATATCCGCCCCTTACATTCACGAATGGCCTCATTCAGGTTGGGGAGCGCCACCATGAATGCCGCAGGAACCCCATCCACATCAGCGATCCTGATAAAATTCTCATTTACAAGGAGTTTCAGATACTTGCCAAAAAGTTCAAATTCCTCCCGCGTAAAAGGCACAAACCCCCAATTGTTTGACCAGGCGTCATTGAAAAGGTTGTGAATGGTATTCAAGTCTTCCTGAAACTGTTTTTTTCGAAGCGTTCTTGTTTGGATGCGGCCTTTGGTCCTATTGATGATGGTTCGCATGGTCGTCGAGGATTCGGAAGGCACGTCGATGATATAAGCCAGCAGATCTTTTTCCTTGAGGTACCCGCATTGCTCGATGCGCCGGTCGTAGTAAGGGCGGGCATGCCCCATCATCACAGACGGAGGCGTGTCAAACCCTGCTACCAGCATGCCGCATTCCTGGTTTATGGATAGATTAAACGGTCCCCGGGCCCTTTTCATGCCCTGGTTGCGCAACCAGTTTTCCGCCGTACCCAGCAGTGCACGAAAGGTTTCCATGTTATCCTCGGCCTCCAGCATTCCCCAAAAACCGGTGTCGTCTTGATAGTGTTCAAGGTGAAGCCGATCGATCTGGGCGCTGATCCGTCCCACGGGCCTGCCTTCCCGGTAGGCCATCCAGAGGCAACAGACTGCATGTTCAAAATAGGGATTGCTGGGAGAAAGATGCATTCGTTGTTCAAACAACAGCGGTGGCACCCACACGGGATCATCCTTATATAACGACCTTGGCAAGCGAATAAAGGCATTGCGACTCCGGCGGTCCTCGACTTTTACTATTTCAACGGATCTGCCAGACGGCCGGCCTTGAACCATGGGTGTTTGATTTTGAGGGTTTAAGGCATTCATTTTAATATGTTTTGGCGGGGTAATCCGTATGAACCTGCATATTCAGATATTTTGAGACGGTTATACAGAGGTTATGGACCCGTGTCAATATGTAAAAGGAGGCCATACGTTCGGCTTGACAGAACCGCTGGGATCTGAAAGAGTTAACTTAGAGATAATAGCATGAGCGTACCTTTCATTCAGAAATATCGCATCGCCCAATATTTGTTAGGCCAGAAGCTGCGGGGTGAACAGCGCTATCCTCTGGTCTTGATGTTGGAACCCCTGTTTCGGTGCAATCTCGCCTGTTTTGGTTGCGGAAAGATCGGCTATCCGGAGGAGATCCTCGATCGGCGTCTCAGCGTAGAGGAATGTTTCGCCGCTGTCGATGAGTGTGGCGCGCCAGTCGTATCCATTGCCGGCGGCGAGCCGCTTATCCATAAGGATATGCCCCGGGTTGTCGCCGGCTTGGTAAAACGGAAGAGGTTCATCTATCTTTGCACCAATGGGCTGCTTCTGAAAACCCGCCTTCAGGACTATGCCCCGTCGCTCTACCTGACGCTTTCCCTGCATCTGGACGGCCACCGGAAGCGGCATGATGCTTTAGTCGGGCGACCGGGAGTTTTTGATTCAGCAGTAGAGGCCATTCAGCTTGCTCATGCCAAGGGTTTTCGTTTTATCGTCAACTGCACCCTTTACGAGGAAGTAACCGCCCAGGAAGTCGGCGAATTCTTCGATTTTGTTATGACATTAGGAGCCGAAGGCATTACCGTATCTCCCGGTTACAGTTATCCTCACGCCTCCCAGAAGGAAATGTTTCTGCAACGTAGCCATAGTAAACAGCTTTTCCGGGATATCTTCAAGCTGGGTAAAGGAAGGAAAAGGAAGTGGAAATTTAACCAATCAAGTCTGTTTCTTGATTTTCTGGCCGGCAACCAGACCTACCAGTGCACCCCCTGGGGGAACCCGACGCGGAATGTACTGGGCTGGCAAAAGCCTTGTTATCTTTTAGCGGAAAGCTATGCCACGAGTTTCCGGGCCCTTATGGGAGAGACGGATTGGAGTCAATACGGTCCGGGGCGCCATCCTCAATGCACTCACTGCATGCTGCATAGTGGGTTCGAGGCCACGGCCGTAAAAGACACTCTGGCCCATCCGCTCAAGGCCCTATACGTTTTTCTGCGTGGACCGGGAACCGAAGGCTCTTTCGCCCCGGATACTGCGGAAAACCAAGCGGCAGCCATTTGCGAATCTTAAGATGAGAGATGAAACCCCTTAAGCAAGATTCTCAGGATCTTGCTTCCATGGATTGGTCATTGATGAAAATCGATTGTTTGACATGATCATTTTAACCTTGAAAAAAATAAATAAAAAGTGGTAGTGACTTAACTCTTTGAGAAAATTTCATCAGACAAGGAGTAGCAAAGAGATGGAGAGCATTCGGATCGGCATCATTGGCGTAGGAAATTGCGCCAGTTCCTTGATTCAGGGGATCCAATATTACCGGGAAAAGGTCGAGGAAGACGCCATAGGTCTAATGCATTGGGATATCCATGGTTACAAGCCATATGACATCGAGGTTGCCGCTGCGTTTGATATAGACAAGCGCAAGATCGGTAAAGAGGTAACCGAGGCCATTTTCACCAAACCGAATTGTACCATGGTATTCTGTAAGAACATTCCTCTGACTGGCGTCAAAGTGTGTATGGGGCGGATCCTGGACGGACTTCCCGAACATATGCTGGACTATGATGAGGAACGCAGATTTGTTGCTTCCGACCATCGAGAACCGGAAAAGGAGGAAATCATTCAGTATTTAAAGGATTCGGGAACGGAGATCCTCCTTAATTACCTGCCGGTTGGATCCGAGAAGGCTGCCCGCTTCTATGCCGAATGCGCCCTGGAGGCATCCGTCGCCTTCATCAATAATATGCCGGTTTTCATAGCGAGTGACCCTGACTGGGCCAAACGTTTCGAAGAGAAACGCCTCCCCATCATCGGCGACGACATAAAATCCCAGATAGGCGCTACCATTATCCACCGTACCCTGGTTGATTTGTTTAAAAAAAGAGGGGTTAATCTGACCCGCACGTATCAGCTCAATATGGGAGGCAATACGGATTTCCTCAATATGCTTAATCGCCAGCGCCTTCTGTCCAAGAAAAAGTCGAAAACCGAGGCCATACAATCTGTTGCAGCGCAGCGTCTGGAAAACGAGAATATCCATGTCGGGCCCAGCGACTACGTGGCCTGGCAGAAAGACAACAAAATTTGCTTTCTCCGCATGGAAGGCAAGCTGTTCGGAGATGTGCCGGTAAACTTGGAGATGCGTCTCTCTGTGGAGGATTCGCCCAATTCCGCCGGAGTAGTCATCGATGCCATCCGCTGTTGCAAGTTGGCCCTCCTGCGGGGCGAAGGCGGTGTTTTGACAGCCCCATCCGCTTTTTTCATGAAGCACCCCCCAAGGCAGTACAGCGATGATGAGGCTTTTCACTTGACGGAGAAATTCATTCAGCGATCCTGAGAGAATGGGCCTTCATGTCGGATGTATGCTCTTTTTCCATCTGAGGGATAGAATCTTCCGGCCGTCAAGGCTTATCCGTGGGAATTTCCATAGGAGGAGTCCCAATTTTGAATTTTATCCAGGCCTTTGGTTTGAAGGAGCCCCATGAACTCTCGGAAATTTCGGGATTGCAAAGCCATCCTTTTTGACTTCGGCGGCACGCTCGATTCCGATGGAGAACACTGGCTGGATCGATTTTATGATCTTTATGAATCGGCTGGATTGCAGGTTCCCCCTGCGGAAATCAAAAGGGCTTTTTATCATGCGGATGGCATTTGCTACATGGATTCCCAGGTGGCTTTCGTGGGTCTTCGCCCTTTGGTGAAATACCATGTTCATCTGCAGTTTCAAGCCCTGAATCTGGAAGACCGAGTAAAGGAAAATGAATTGGTGGAAGCCTTTTGCCAGAAGTCCGAGCATTTCCTCCGGAGGAATGCTTTTTTGCTCCAGCGCCTGAGGCGAAGATATCGCTTGGGTCTGGTATCCAATTTTTACGGCAATGTGGCTCTTCTTTGTGAAGAGGCGGGATTGGGCGAATCCCTGGAGGTGATTTTGGATTCCAACCAGATCGGGATGCATAAGCCCGACCCGGAGATTTTTCGAACTGCTTTGTCCCGATTGAGTCTGCCTCCGGAAGAAGTTATCTTTATCGGAGATTCCTATGAGCGGGACATGATCCCCAGCCGCGAACTCGGGATGAAGACCATCTGGATGAAAGGACCGAACCCCCAGATACCTTACGATGCAGGCCCAGTGGATGCTTGGATTTTCAGCCTGCCGGAACTGGAAGGATTGCTTTCGTGAAAGCGGGGATTATCGCTGCCGGCAAGGGAGAACGTCTGGCAAGGGGAGGGGTCTCTACTCCGAAGCCCCTCATCTTGATTGGCGGTGAACCCCTCATCGCCAGAGTCATTCGGGCAGCCGCCAATGTCCCGGTGACTTCTATCGCCTGCATCGTGAACGATTTTAACCCGGCGGTTGCCGATTATCTGCGTTCGGGTTCCTGGCCAGTCCCTTTGGAACTGATCGTGGAAAACACGCCCAGTTCCATGGAAAGCCTCTTTTCCCTGGCTCCTCTTTTGGAGGAGGAACCTTTTATCCTTTTTACGGTAGATGCGGTATTTGCGTTTTCTGTCCTGGAAAGGTTTATTGCTCGAGCCTCCGCCTTGCGTCAAGCCCAGGGAGTTCTGGCACTTACCCGGTTTATCGATGATGAGAAGCCCCTGTGGGCAAGAGTGAATAGGCGCCATAAGATACTGGCCATAGGGGAGGCTGCCAGGCCCAGCCGTTATATAACTGCCGGCTTTTATTATTTTAGGCCGGATATTTTCGAGATGGTTGATTCCGCCCGGGTCCGAAGAATGAACGCCCTCCGTCAGTTCTTGAGTTTCTTGTTGGAGAAAGGTTATTCACTTTACGGGGTTCCCGTCGCGAAGACTATCGACGTGGATTATCCCCAGGATATCGAAAAGGCGGAAATCTATTTACGGAAGGCTGATAAGGGACGGACTCCTTGACTTTGCTGGGCATTTACCGAGAACCGATCTTTTCCCCCGGGAAGATACAGCAAGACGCCGCCATTCTGGACGCGACCCTGCGGGCATTGTCCTGCCGGGGATATGCGGTTCATTCTGTGTCAGCGAAAGCACTGAACGATCTTTTCCCCCGGCCGGCCTACGCCTTAAGCATGGCTCAATCTGACCGAGTTCTCCATATTTTAGAGAAGTGGCAAAAGCAGGGAACTCGCGTCATCAATGCCGTTCGTTCTGTCCGTAACTGTCACCGCAAGCGGCTGCTTCATCTTCTTGCAGCAGCCCAAGTGCCCATCCCTCTGACTCAGGTGGTTCCTACAGAGAAGGTGGAACATTTTATTTTCTCTGGATTCACCACTCCCTGTTGGCTGAAGCGAGGAGATGTTCATGCCGTAGAAAAAGGCGATGTCGTGAAGGTGACATCGGCAGAGGGACTAAAGGAGGCCCTCGATCATTTCCATTGCAAGAAGATCGCGGAGATCCTTGTGCAGGGACATGTAGAAGGGGAAGTGATTAAATTTTATGGGGTAGGGGCAGGCGCCTATTTTAGCGCCTTTTGCCTCTCGAGCGGTGATGAGGCAGCCCAAGGGGCGAGGCCGCTCTCCCGCATTGCTTACCGGGCTGCCGCAGTGGTAGGCTTGGAGATATACGGCGGCGATGCCATCCTGACCCCGGAGGGCAAGATGGTGCTCATCGATCTGAATGATTGGCCCAGCTTCTCGCGCTGCTGCCTCTCTGCCGCTGACGGAATCGCCCGATACATCACTCGAACATGGGACGGAGGTCTTTATGGATAATCAAAAGGGCGCTCAAAATCACACTGAAACACTTTCCTCACAAATCTACCGTCAGGAACAGCAATACATGTCTTTCGGCCTTCAGGAGGTAGCCCAACTTTCACAACTTGCCATCCGGGAGGGACACGGTTGTTGGCTCACCGACATGGACGGCCGCCGTTACCTGGATTTTATGGCAGGGGTTGCCGTTTGCAGTTTGGGACATTCCCACCCCAAGTACATCACCGCAATTCAAAAGCAGCTAAAAGCAGTCACGGTAGGCAGCTTCACCACCGAAAATCGGTTGAGATTACTCCGTCTGATTGCCTCCCTGATGCCTCCCGGGTTGAGCAGAATACAGTTGTATAGCGGAGGGGCCGAAGCGGTGGAAGCGGCCCTTCGTTTGGCCAAATCTTACACCAAGAAATATGAAATCCTCGGTTTTTGGGGCGGTTTCCACGGCAAAACCGGAGGGGTCTTGGGGCTTATTGGGGATCCCTTTAAAAAGCACTGGGGAGTCCTTCATCCCGGTCTCCACCTGGCGCCCTATGCCGACTGTTACCGCTGCCCCTTTAAGATGGAATACCCCGGATGCGGCCTTTTTTGCCTGGAATTTATCCGCAAGGTAATCGAGAACAATACGGCCGGAAGCCTTGCGGCCATCATCGTGGAAACGATGCAGGGAACAGCGGGCAATGTGATCCCCCCACCAGAATTTCTTCCGGGCCTGAGTGAGATCGCCCGTGAGCACGAGGCCCTTTTTATTGCCGACGAAATGATCACCGGATTCGGCCGCACCGGGATGATGTTCGGCTGTGATCATACCGGCATTCGTCCAGACATCATGACCATCGGGAAGGGGATGGGCAACGGGTTCCCGATTAGCGCTCTGATTTCCACCGAGGAGATTACGAGCAGCCAACCCTTCTCCAAACCCAGTTCATCCTCAAGCAGCTATGGGGGGAATCCCCTGGCCTCTACCGCTTCTCTATCCACCATTGAGACCATTCTGGAAGAATCACTGGTGCGGAATTCGGCCCAGGTTGGTGAGTATCTGCTCCATGGGCTGCGGCAGATCCAGGATAAATATGAATTTATCGGCGATGTGCGCGGTTGTGGCCTCCTGATCGGGCTGGAACTGGTGAAAGATCGAAAAACCAAAGAACCTCTCAACAAGGCCGTTACACAGCGGATTTTCCTGGAAACGCTCAAAAGAGGCATGGTGAGCATGAACTACAAACCCAGCTTCCGGATCAATCCGCCGTTGATTCTCAGCAGGGAGGAAGCCGACGCGGGGCTGCAAATCCTGGATGAAGTGTTCGCTTTTGTGGCCCGCTCCCTTCCCTATAAGAGCTAAGGAGGATGAGGTGTTATACCCCAATAGGCTGATGAGGAACCCTTTGCCGGAATCATGCCGCTCAAGGAAGGATAGAAGGGGCGAAATTCTTTGCGGGGAGGCAGATTCTTGTCGAATCTGAACGGTCCAATGAATCTTCGGCCTCTGCGCGGAGCCCTCATCGGGTTTGGCAATGCGGCTATCCATACCCATTTACCCGCGTGGCAAAAGAGCGGCCATTTTCGTATCGACGCCATCCTCGATCCCAGTCCTGTCCAGGCCCGGCTGGCCCAGGATCTTTTGCCGGAAGCCCGGATTTATTCGGAAATGGACACTCTTATCACGAATCATGATCTGGATTTTGTGGATATCTGCACCCCGCCCTGTTTTCATGCTGACATCCTTCTTGCCGCCAGCCGGGCCGGACTACACGTTTTGTGTGAAAAACCTCTGGTCACTTCTCTGAATAGTTTGCTTCTGGTCCAACGAGCTGCCGAGGAGTTTCGGCAGGTCATCTTTACCGTAAACAACTGGAAATACGCGCCGCTCTGGATCAAAGCCATAGAGCTCATCCGCGAAAAAAAAATCGGCGCCATCAGGTCCATTTCGCTTGCTGTGCTTCGCCAACCAAGTTCCGGAGGGGGTGTTTCCCCCTGGCGGAGGCGCCCGGAAATTGCCGGCGGAGGGATCCTTCTGGATCACGGCTGGCACCAATTTTATTTGATTCTTTCCCTCCTGCAAGAGCCTCCCCGATATATTTCCGCCCGCATGGAGTGCCCCCAGGCGAAGGGTTCCTCCTCTCTTGAGGAGACAGTAGAAGTGGCGATGCGCTTTTCCACCGCGGATGTCCGGCTACACCTCACCTGGCAGGCCTCATGTCGCCGAAATTATGGGACCATCGAAGGAGACCGGGGCACGCTTTTGCTCGAGGATGATCACCTGCTTTTGTGCCGGGAGGGTTTGCCGCCTGCCCGTTATGATTTTTCGGAGGCTCTTTCTGCAAGCTCCTATCATTGCGAATGGATGAAATCCGTGATCGAGGAATTCCACCGGGAAGTGTTGGATAGCGACATAAGGGGTGCGAATTTGACAGAAGCCAAGTGGTGTGTTTATCTTACCCATCTCGCCTATCAATCTCACCGCGAAGGCTCCTGCTTTATCCCAGTTGGTGAGCTGTTCATATAGTAGTCCGCATGACGACGAGGGAGACGGGTTGATTTTTTACCGGAAGGAGATGCAATAACGCATGAAGTTAAAAATCTTCATAATGATTTTATTTAGCCTCTTAAGTCTTAGCTTCTGGAATGCCTGGGGTCGCGCCGAGACGCCATCTGAGAGGGTTCGCGGCATCATGGAAGAAGTGATGGCCATCCAGACCAATCCCCAACTTCAGGGCAAGGCATTCCGGAATCAACAAAGAGCAGCTATAAAGAAGATTATTGGCCAAAACTTCCATTTCGATGCCATGGCAAAAAAAGCCCTGGATACGTACTGGGAAAAATTAAATGAGGCCGAACGGGCAGATTTCAAGGGTATTTTCCGGGAGCTCTTTCAGGATTCCTATACGAAGCTGGTTTTGGACTTTCTCAAACGGGAAAAAATTCTTTACACCCGGGAAAAGCTCGATCATGACCAAGCCTTGATCAAGACGACCATCATCCGGGTGAATGAGGATATTCCCGTCGACTACTCTTTGGCTCTGGTGCAAGGGCAATGGCTCGTGGAAGACGTGGCGATTGACGGCGTCAGCATTGTCGGCAATTACCGGCGGTCATTTACCCGGGTCATCAAACAGGAATCATACGAATCGCTCCTGAAGAAAATGCGTTTGCAACAGAAAGCCATTGAGAAACCCCCTCAGTAACGCAACCTCTAAGGTAGAGAATTATGACGCCGGACTTTTCCAACATCACTGATAAGGCATATTTATTTGTCCTTCTCCTCTCGAAGGATCGTGTCTTCTTTCCGTCGGAGGGGAAGTAACCCTCATGAAAAAATTCCATGTCATCAGCATCCTGCTGGGAACTGTTCTGCTGATCTTCTTGATCTGGAAAATCGGTATCAATGCCCTGTGGCGGGATATTTGCCTCCTCGGCTGGGGATTGGTTTTTTTCATTTTAATGGAAGGAATCGTGGACATCTTTCATACCATCGGATGGCAACACTGTCTTTCGCCGTCCCACAGGTCCTTTTCTTTTTTCCGATTGCTTGGCATCCACCTGGCCGGCAGTTCCATCAATTATGTAACCCCAACTGCCGATATCGGGGGGGAGGTGATCAAGGGCGCCCTTTTGTCTTTGAACCACCAGGGACAGGAAGCGGCGACGGGCGTCATCATCGGCAAGCTCTCCTATGTTCTTTCTCAGCTTCTCTTTGTCGTTCTGGGTTCTATCCTCATCCTCTGGAAAATAAACATGCCTGCTGCAGTATCGGCCGCCATGCTCATGGGAAGCGCCCTGGTCGGAGCTGGCATTGTGGGGTTCCTGATCGTGCAAAAATATGGGAAGTTAGGGGTGGTGGTGCGCTGGCTGGTAGCTCATAACGTGGGGGGCGAAATCCTGCAGAAGACCACCCATCACATTACACAGGTGGATTCAGCCCTCAAACTATTTTATAAAGACCGTCCTGCGGATCTGTTGATTTCCATGTTTTGGCACTCGGTGGGAATGGCCTGCAGCATCATGAAAACCTGGTATTTTCTCACTCTGTTAGCTGATGGCTCTTTTTTTGCGGCAGCAGGAATCTGGTTTATAGGGACCTGGTTTGATCTCCTCACCTTTGCCATCCCCATGGGCATTGGCATTCAGGAGGGCACCCGCGTCATCGCTTTTAAGGCCCTGGGGTTCAGTTTGACTTTAGGCCTGACGTATGGGATAGTCCTCAGGTTGGAACGGATCTTCTGGGCCGTAATCGGGCTCTTAATGTATGCGATCCTTCTGGCCGAGAAACGAGAAGGAGGACTTTCCCCCAATAAGGAAGTTAAGAGGGATAGTCCTTGATGCCCTTGTAAAAAGTCGAAAAATAAGCCAAATTAGACGGCCCTTCGGCAAACTCAGGACAGGCTTCGTAAAAAGCTCCGCAGGCAAGGCGCGCGTGGTTCGACAGGCTCACCATGAGCGGAAGATAGCCTGCCCTGATGGTTCGACAAGCTCACCACGAAGGGCAGCATCCGGAACTTTTTACGAAGTCGTCATCCTTCACTCGATTAGATACTCAGGAGGGTGAGTTGAGTATGGGAAAACTGCGTTTTTTATCTGCACATCCGCTTTGGGTCTTGTTCTTGATGATCGCCTGGGGCCTGGTTTTCATTCTTCAGGGGATTGCCGTAAGCGAAGAATCAAAGAAGGAGATGGTCATAATGACCTTGCCGGAATTGATTGGCATGGCCATCGCGAAAAGCCCGGAGATCGGCGAAATCCAGAGCGAAATCGGTGCGGCAAGAAGTGATCTGGAACAGGTCAAGGCTGCCTATTTTCCACAGCTCGAGAGTACGGCCCTGATCGGCCCGATAAATGATGCCGAAGAGCCGGAGATTCGGAACGGGAAAATCAAGGATCCGTCACCGGGCTTGAGCGCGTCCAGTATCGGCATCTTCGGCAGGCTGGACCTGACCATGACCCAGCCCCTCTATACGTTTGGCAAGCTCTTTCACCGCAAGGAGGCAGCCGGCCGGGGCATCAGAGCCAAGGAATTCCAGATCGAAGAGAAAAATGCCCAGATCGCCCTCCGGGTGAAGGAGCTGTACTATGCCCTCGTTCTGGCTCGCGCAGGTGTGGAGGCGGCTAATGAAGCAGGGGGATTTTTCGAAGAGGCCGGACGGAACATCCGTCGCCTCTTGGAACTTTCTTCCCCCAATGCAAGGGAAGGCGACATCTATCTGATCGATGCATACCAGGCCGATACCATCCGGTCCAAAGCCGAGGCGGAAAAAGGGGCAAAGGTTGCCTACTTTGCCTTGAAATCCATGATCGGATTGCCCCCCGGCATGGGATTCGACCCTGCCGATAAAACCCTTTCAATGAAAAAGGAAGGTCTTGCAAACGTGGAAAGCTACATTCAGGAAGCCAAGGACAAACGCCCGGAATTCAAACAACTGGCCGAAGCGCTGGCCGCCCAGAAATCCCAGGTAAAAGCTGCTGACAGCGACCGGTATCCTTCCTTTTTCGCCGCCCTGCAGGCTTCTCTGGCTGGGGCGCCTGGCCGGGATTCATTCCATAACCCCTATATCCGGGATGATTTCAATCATGCCGATGCCGGGGTTGTGGCCGGGCTCAAGTGGAACTTCGACTTTGGCATAGGCAAGGCGAAGGTTGATAAAATGATGGCCGAATACGACAAGCTCCTCTACACAAAAGCCTCTGCGGAGATGAACATCCCCATCCAGGTGTCGAATATCTACGAGGAGCACCTGGAATGGCAGCAGGCTGTAAACTCGTATCAGAGAGCGGCAACCGCCTCAAGAAAATGGGTCTTTACCGCCATGGCCGATTTTGGCATGGGGGTCGGCACGGCCGAAGAGATGCTGAAAGCCATTGAAAAATACGGCCATAATCAAGGAAAATATATTGAAGCGCTGTTCCATTACAACCTTTCCATGGCTGAACTGGAATATGCGGTGGGTATGAAAACGTGGTAAGAGAACCTTGAAGAACCATCCGGTGCATCGCTTTCTAAAAGTAATCTTGAAGGTTCAAACCACGCACCCCCTCCTGATCCTCCTGGTTGCTTTGGCCCTGGCCGCCTTCTCCATCCTCTATACCATCAGAAACCTGGGATTCCAGACGAGCCAGAAAGAGCTGATTTATCCGGACAACCGGCTGATGCAGCTTTCGGAGAGGCTCGGTCAGTTCGACGATCTGGATTCCTTCGTGGTTGTCATTCAAAGCCATGATCACCGTCGTTCCTTGCAGTTTATCCGGGCACTTGCTCCTCGTCTGGAGATGGATAAAATAAATTACCGGCAGATCTTCTACCGGGTGGACCCTCGCCATTTCAGATCCTGGGCATTGCTGTACCTGGACCGAAAAGATCTTCTCACCCTCTCGGAAAACCTCAGGGAACACCGTGAGTTTCTCGAAAAACTCGTGGTAAATCCCAACCTGACCAATTTTTTCGAGCAGATCAATTACGAGATGACCTCCAAGATGGTAGGAGAACTTTTTACCGGGTACCTGGATGAGAGTCCCCCTACCCCGGGCACTCCTAAAAAGCCTGTGGATCTCGATTTTCTTATTCGCGTTCTTACGGAAATGAACAGGTCCATGGGCGGCAATGGTCGATTTATCTCTCCCTGGGAATCACTGTTTACAAAAGAATCCTGGGGAAATGATTCCGAGGAGGGCTATTTCTGGACAACAAATAAACGTTATCTCCTCCTTTTCATCACCCCCACCAAGAAAGACGATTTTGCCGGAACGTGGGAATCCCTGACAGCTCTGAGGAAGGCAATTGCCCAAACTCAGGCCCATTTCCCGGATGTAAAAGCGGGGGTAACCGGTCAAGAGGCTTTGAACGCTGATCAAATGGGCACTGCCTTTGAGGACATGAGCGTGGCTACCCTCATGTCCATCGGCGCCTTAGCCATACTTCTCACCCTCTTCTGGCGGGGAATTCGGCGTCCCCTTTTAGAGATGACCCGGCTCTTGATCGATCTTGCTCTGACCTTTGGCGTGACCACCCTCTTCATCGGACATCTGAACATTCTTTCAGTTGTCTTTGCTCCCCTCAATCTTGGCCTGGGCATTGATTATGGCGCCCACTGGTTTGCCCGCTATCAGGAAGAGGAAAAGAAGGGTTTTGCTTCAAAAAGGGAAGCCGTCCGGACGATTATGGAAAAACTCGGCCCAGGTCTTCTCCTCGCGGGCTTGAACGCATCTCTCTCCTTCTTCCCGTTGGTGCTGACCGGTTTCAAAGGCCTGGTGGAACTGGGGATCATCTGCGCCATGGGCATGATCATTACGACCCTGACGTCGCTGTGTCTTCTCCCCGCGCTGATCCTGCTGTTCGATAAGCCCGGGCAGAGATCGCCTTCATCTTCTCTTCCTGACCCGATAAAGCCCTTCTTCAACATTACCCGGCCAAGGGTTCTTGCCATCTTGACTCTTTCCGGCATTGGTTTGGTCTTCTCTGCATGGGGTGTGGGGAAGGTGCGATTCGACCTGAATATGTTAAACCTTCAATCCTCGAAGGTCGAATCGGTTATCTGGGAGAGAAAGCTTCTCGAGCGTTCGGATATTTCCAGTATGTACGGAGGAATCACGGCCCGCTCTCTAAAAGAGGTCCGGCAAAAAACGAAGGCTCTCGAATCCCTGCCCACAGTCTCGAAGGTGCAAAGCGCGGACGATCTGCTTCCGGAGAACCAGGAGGATAAAATCGCCATGCTCCGGAAACTGAAGCCATTCCTTGGAGGAGTGGGTCCCTTCCAGAGAATCGACAGTCCCGTCAACCTTGAAGAATTGGAAGGAATCTTAGGTAGAATCCGCTTCAAGATGTCAGATTCCAGTTCTTCTCAATGGGGTGTAAGCAAACCCCTCGAAACGCAAATGATCGAGGTCCGCACCCTCATCGACCACCTGCGGCAGCGCATCCATTCCCTGAAAATGCCCCACGTGCAAAGCGCCCTGGGGGCTTTCGAAAAGGAGATGCTTCAAGACCTGAACGACAAGCTGGATATTTTACGCAACAACGTCAATACAAGACCCATGGTTCTGGAAGATTTGCCGCAAAACCTCCTGGATCGATTCGTCGGCCACAACGGTCTTTACCTCCTCCGTGTTTTTCCCAGGGAGGATATCTGGGAACCCGACTTCCTCGGCCGGTTTGTCAACGACCTCAAATCGGTAGATCCGGATGCCGCCGGCGATCCGGTTACTCTGTGTGTTTTCACCCAGGCTTTTCGAGACGGCTGTATCAAAGCCGCCCTCTACGCGGTGGCCTTTATTTTTATATTTCTTTTGTTTACTTTCCGCAGCTTCAAGATCACCTTCCTGGCCCTGACGCCCTTGTTTGTCGGGACTGTATGGACGTTGGGTTTTATGCATCTCTTCAGCATCGATTTGAATTTAGCCAACAGCCTCTTTTTGCCCCTTGTCGTGGGAGCCGGCGTGGAATATGGCATCATCATCATGCATCGCTGGCTTCAGAGGGAAAAAGACAAGGCGGGGGTGGTCCTTCCGTTCAGTACGGCCATGGGGATCATCCTCGCGGGACTCACCACCACGGTAGGCTTTTGCAGTCTCTGCATATCCAATCATCAGGGAATCTTCAGCCTGGGATTGCTGACAACGATTGGCAGCCTCTGCATTCTGACCGCGGCGATTCTCGTTTTACCTGCCCTTCTGCAATGTTTATCCGCATCAGGCGAACCATCCGACCCTGCCTCCGGTAAAAACGTTTCGTAAGAAGACTACACCAAAATAATCAAAATAGTTTCGGGCAAAAGGCGGTTTTTTTTGCAGACAAAAAGCGGCCGGGAGGAAACTATACAATCTACATGAGCAACTATTTTCTCAAGAAGGCCTCTTCTGTGGCCTTATTTGCGAAAACTATTTGCCGTAAAGGCGATATGCCTGTCGAGCAGTGACCTATACACCCAGATAATCCCTCAATTTGTGAATGGCCTTCCTGTGCTTTAATGGACTCATGCGACCGATATTCAAGAGCTTCCATTTGACGGCAGGCAGGTTCTCAATCCCCGCGATACCCATCAGGTCCCACTGGGGCATCCATTCCTTAACAGAAACAATAAATTGTTTTTCCGCAATAGTCAGGTCTCTTACAATCATGGAAACCAGCTCTTCCCTGGTCTTTTCCAGATCTTCGCAGGTAACCTCTTCCAAAGTCAGGCCTTGAAATTCGGTTTCGAATACAGGCCTAATATCTGTGAATCCCGGATTGAGAATCTCTACCATGGGCCGGTCATGGCTGATCAGGTAAACAATAAAAGCTTTGCGCATGGCGGCGCTGAAATTTCCATATTTGAGCAGCATCATGACATCGAAGAGGTCCCGCGGATGCTGGCGATCTAGGGCAGCGCAGATCTTCCCGGCGTATAATTCATTTTCCGAAAGGACTTGGCATTCCACGGAAATCTTAAAGAGGTCGCTGGCTTGCGGAGAGATGACACTTCTTGCAGGCGGATAGACACAACCTCGTATGACCAGGTTCGGCTCGATCTTGACCATCGTCTCTTGTCGTTGAACAAACAATCCGCTCAAAAAATCGGTGCCCTTGATTTTCTTGGGAATCACTTTCGCTCCGGGAATCCTGCCCTCGATGTCCTGAGATATCCTTATAAGAGCAGAACTTATCTCATGGAGGGATAAATCCCTTTCACCAACGGGAAGATATACGAGGTCAATATCGACGGAGATGCGAGGAAGATCCCGTATAAAGAAATTGATAGCCGTCCCGCCTTTCAGGGCAAAGTCCGCTTCTCTGTCGATAAACGTGATGATCCGCAGGAGCAATTCAGCTTGTTTGAAGTAAATGCTATCGATCATGAAGGCGTCCCTTCACGATCTATGGGAACGGTTATCTGATATTTCGCGTCAAACCGGCCATGCGGTATGATCATCCGCTTCCCTTTCCCGAGATCGATTTTCGATAAGTCCAGCTTCGACAACCAGGTGTGTTCCTGTCTCTCCGCCATATAAAGAAACAGCCTTTTTACCTTTACGGAGCGGCATGCCGCCAGCAATCCCTGGACAACATCAGGACGAAGGGTGACCAGGTTTTCCATGATCAATTGAGCCTCGTCGAAACCGACTTCTTTGGGCACCAGATGAAGCATCTCCATGGCCGCCCTTTCCGGCGCCGCTACCCTGATTGAAAAATCGCGCTCTATGAAATCAGTAAATCCCCCCCGGCAATCCGCGGGGAAGAAATTTGTCCGTGTCACAACAAACTTAACGCCGAAACGGTCGTCCTTGAACCAGGCCGGTAATATCAGTCCGCGAGAACCGTATAGAAAAACTTTATTCTGTCTCGCTGGCAGGTAATGGGCATAGCCTTTCAGTTGCAGTGCGGTTTTCCCCCCCACATGGACGGGAAGAGAGAGCTGATTCTGAAGGGTGTAAAGAGCGCCCGGCCAATCCACTTTATCCCCGGAACGTATATATGCCCCTCGTCCAAACGGCTCCAGCCAGCCGCTATTCTTATATTTTACGAGCAGATCCCGCCCGAAACCGGAAGCGGTAAGATAGGAGGTAGCACTGGGAGTGCCGATAGTCCATTGATTTATCAGGCGGTTTATTTTTGTTTTTCTTTTCGTAGCCATAGTCATCAAAAAACCACAATTGTAAACCATTGTCAAGGCAAAGTTTAAATATGGATGGTTATGTATATCTGTGGTCATCTAATATGAACATTATTAAACTGTCAAATGGCTGGAACATCAAATGAACATTTGCAGGTTGAGTTGACACTTTGAAACGCTCTGGGTATTAATTTTACCCGTTCAAGCACCAAACGCCAACCATATGGGTTGACATTCAAAATAGATCGGCAAAATCATTTCATAGCCATAAAAAGAATGTGTAAATAATTGTAGTCTTTCTTCTGCTCCTGAAACAGAATATGCTTCTCGGTAAATTTCTTCCTGTCCCAGGTGCCGTTGTCGTAACGTTTATACAAATCGTCGTATGGCGTGGCGGAGATAATGAACGAATCCAGCCTGATATTCTTCTTTTTGCTTCGCAGCCCCATTTCTTTTGCCAGCTCCGGAAGTCGTTCGTGAAGTTGGGCTTTTTTATCATTATCGTAAGGTCCGGCATAGACCAT
>Ga0066636_10000565_pt1 | contig 20995 bp, 25 predicted proteins | sample CryGeyCG2014_080_2_FD_62736 | JGI IMG/M metagenome (GOLD analysis project Ga0066636, IMG submission 62736) | Groundwater microbial communities from aquifer - Crystal Geyser CG07_land_8/20/14_0.80 | ecosystem: Environmental > Aquatic > Deep subsurface > Groundwater | place: USA: Utah: Grand...
TAGTTTTTGCTAAAGATACAAGAACAGGAGATCCATTTCCATATGGTGAAGCTCAAGAATGTTATATGTATCCTGATTGCCAATATGCTATGACTAATAAAATAAATTTTGAAGAAAAACAGATTGATTTGACTTTATTTCCATATAATAAATATCAAGGTATGATAGTAAAAGAGGTTTGGGCTGTTATTGATGTGGAAACACCGTCAATATCTGTTTTTGATCCTTTAGGAAAAGCTTTAGATATAGCCAAGGGATTGCAATTTTTACTAGCACCGTTGATTATTGTTAAAGAGCCAGCCCCTATTGCTTTTTGTGATGGATCTCCAAGATTATTAGATCTTGTCCAATCTCAACAAGATAATGATCCTACTACAGCTCAAAGTTTCTCTGATACTGAGTATGAACAAGCATTAGATATTATGCAAGGTAACGGATTTAGTGTTACTTTTTCTTTTCTAAGTGCTCATGAATGTATTAATATGGCTAGATTATTATATAATTATGCTAATTCAGATGTTGTAGAAACAGTTTATACATGTGGTCCTAATTGTGACCCACAATTAGGAGGTGATGGGTATAATGGTGGTGTTGTTAATGCTATAAAATATAATTATTCTGATAGTGGAGCTTATACAATATCTGTTACAGAAGGTCCTTATTTAGTTGGGAATTTAACTCAGTGGGATGGCGGTCCAACAGAAAAAGCAGCTGATAATTTTTCTGCTGTTGGGGTTGTAACTGAAACTGGTGGAGATAATTTATATTTTAAAGTTAGAATAGATGGATATGGTTATAGATATGCTATTAATATGTCTGATCAAATTGTAAGAAATGGTGATCTTGTTAATTGCATTGTACATAATAATCCTATAGAACAATAAGGAGTTTGTTTATGGCTATAGAATTAGTGAAAGTTAGGGCTTTAATCGAAGTAGGTAGTATGCGTGCTGGTACTCCTCCGCTGGGGTATAGGAATCATATTTTATCTTTTAACGTAGATAAGATTAGAGGACAGGTATCTACGTTTTCAGCATCTTTGAAAGTACATAAAGATGAAATATCAGCTGGTAGACTGGATAATGCTGAAGTTGTAATTTATGCTGGAGAAGGTTCTCCATCAAATAGAATATTTACTGGTATATTAAGATCAGCAAACATTACTCCATTTAGAGATGATCCTACATTTGTGGTATTAAATATTAGTGGTAATGATGTTTTAAGTCGTTTACAAGGAAAGAAGTATACTAGAAGATGTAGAAGTTTTAGGGGGACTTGGGTTAGTATAACTGGTGTGGCCAGAAGTGGTTTAAGATCTGGTAAATTTGATCCTGTTCCAGGTGAGAAGTCTATAGAGTTTTCCGGTAGTGCATTATTTAAAAGAGATAATTTAACTAGTACTAGGTCTGCGGTGGCATTAGATAATATTGGAGCCGCTGTACCAACTGGTAAGCAGGTTTCACCAGAGGTTATTTTAGATGTTATTCCCACTGGTCCTTAAAAGGAGGATTTAATAAATGGCTGAGAGTATCTTAGGATCTACAATTTATTTATTGCCTGGAATGAGTGTGCAAATTACATCCCCTGTAACATCAAGAAATTATGGAGGTTATTTTGTTGCTACTGAAATTCCACATGGTTTTGATACTGATTTATCGAAAATAGGAGCAATATTAAGAGGTTTTGTAGTTGAAAATACTGACGTTGGTGATATAAAAGCATCCTCAGAAAGCTCTGCTTCTGTTGTTTATACACATAGAAAACATTATGAGAATGCTATATGGTTTTTTGCTTATTCTGGCGAACGCGGGGTTGTTAAAGTTATATCTGTTCCCATCCACGACCATAGTTCCATAATATCTGGAGGCCCGTCACTAGGAACATACTTCTCGGATGACTCGGAGGCATAGTTTTTATGGGTAATAAACTAACATATGATTTTATTTTTAATGAGTTTGGTTTGGTGGGCTATACGCTTGTAAGTAAAGAGTATAAGAATGCTCGTGGTCAACTACCACTGAACAAGTTCAGTGGCTTGAGTAGTGATACTCAACGTAAGAGTTGATTAGGGAGCTTAAGGAGACTTATGCAGAAGTTACAGTTAAAGTTAAAGAACGTACCAAGGGATGTACAATCACTCCTAGTCCCTTGCTCTACAAGTTTGCAATTAAACAGAGTTCAAAGACTCAGTGTTGCAGACAAAGTGCTGGACTGTAACAATCCCGAAGGAGTTCAAGTCCAACATACAGGACGGTCATTAAAACCACTTGTGTATGTACTTTCAAAGAAAGGAAAACCTTTAATGCCTTGTTCTTATTCCAAGAGCAAACGCATGGTCAAAAGCGGCAAAGCAACAGTTGTTAAAAGATTTCCATTTGTAATTCAGTTATGTTTTGAATGTGAAGACAAGATTCAGAAAGTAACACTCGGCATTGATTCAGGATTTGGTAATATTGGTTTCAGTGCTGTATCAGAATTCAAAGAGTTGATTTCTGGTACTGTCAAACTTGATGGAAAGACATCAGATAGATTGATTGAAAGGAGGATGTATCGAAGAAACAGAAGAAACAGATTATGGTATAGAAAACCGAGATTTTTGAATCGTTCTAAACCCAAGGGTTGGCTACCTCCATCAGTACAGAGAAGATACGATACTCATTTGAACATTATCAACAGGCTTAAAAAGATTCTTCCAATTTCTGAAGTAGTAATAGAAGTAGCAAACTTTGATATTCAGAAAATCATGAATCCTGAAATATCAGGCACTGATTATCAGCAAGGTTCTTTATATGGTTATCAGAATATGAGAAGTTTCTTAATGGCTCGTGAACACGGCAGATGTCAGTTATGTGGTAAAGATTTTAAAAATCAACCGTCACATATTCATCATTGTAAGCAAAGAAGCGAAGTTGGAAGTAGTAGGGCAGAGAATTTGGCTATACTTCATCAAAAGTGTCACATTAAACTACATAAACAAGGATTGAAACTAAGTAAGCCAAAAAGTTATAAACCAAATACTTTTATGTCAATTATTCATAAGAGATTTTGGAAAGATGTTGATAATTTACAGGTAACCTATGGATACAAGACTTTTATCAAAAGAAATGAACTTAACCTTGAGAAATCACATAGTACGGATGCTTTTGTTATAGCAAATGGAGACATTCAAGAAAGGATTAGATCATGGAATATAGAACAGAAACACAGACATAACAGAGCTATTCAACTTAATAGAAAAGGATTCAAGCCTTCTATTAGAACATCTGTTTATAAGATTCAGCCAAAGGATTTAATTTGGGGGTCTGGTAAAATGTTTTCTGTTGCTGGAGTACAGAACAAAGGTTCTTATGTGAAAGTCAAGGATTTTAAAAAAGTAATACCGCTGAAGGCTATAGATTTCATATATAATTTTGGAGGTTTTGCATGGTTAACAGAAGCTGGTTTCATCCACTGAACAAGTTCAGTGGTTTTCACCAGCAGAGCTATATAAAATGACATACTCTAATTTTAAAAGTGGAAAAAGATGTAGACTTTGTTCGCATAACGCTCCTATTTCATATGATTATGTTAAAAGACAATTTGAAGCTGTTAATTATAAATTATTATCTAAAGAATATATTAATTCAAGTACAAAATTAAAATATATTTGTCCTAAAGGAACCATCAGTTATATAACATGGAATAGTTTTCAGCAAGGGCATAGGTGTGGGTGTTGTGCAAAGAATGTTCAGCCAACAATGGATAAGATTAAAAAATCTTTTGAAGATAGAAATGCTAAATTACTTTCAAAAAAATATTTAAATTGTTATGAAAAATTAGATTATATTTGTGAAAATGGGCATAAACAACAAATTTCTTGGGATAGTTGGAGTATCGGCCACGGTTGCCCTATTTGTGCTGGTAATAAAAAACACGTCATAGAATTTGTTAAAAAAGAATTTGAAAAAGAAAAATATATTTTATTATCGAAAGAGTATATTAATAATAAAAATAAATTAAAATATGAATGTCCAAAAGGGCATATTCATTTTATTTCTTATGGAAAGTGGTTATACGGTAGAAGATGTCCTACATGTGCAATAGAGAAATCAAAAGTCGATTTTAATTTAATAAAAGAATCTTTTGCGAAAGAAAATTACATACTTTTAAGTGAGAAATATATAAGTAGCCTGTCTAAATTAAAATATAAATGCCCAAAAGGTACGATAGGCCATATTAATTGGAACTCATGGAGTTTAGGTCATAGATGTAAATGTTGTGCTTATAATATGCCAACTATAGATTTTATAAGAAAAGAATTTGAAAAAGAAAATTATATTCTTTTATCAAATGAATATGTTAATGGAAATACTAAATTAAATTATATTTGTCCTAAAGGCCATAGACATTCAATGTCTTGGTCAAATTGGAATCACCCTAAAAAATATAGATGTACATTTTGTGCACGAGAAAGATCTTCTATTAGAATGTTTGGTAGTGGTAACTCACAGTGGAAGGGTGGTATTACTTGTGAACCTTATTGTGAAATTTGGTTAGATAAAGAATATAAAAAAGATATTAAAATACGAGATCAAAATATTTGTTTAAATCCTTATTGTAACAATTTTAATACAAACGACTTGGTTATTCATCATGTTGACTATAATAAGAAAAATTGTAGCCCATCCAATTTAATTACTGTTTGTAGAAGTTGTAATATTAAGGCTAATATTGATAGATCTTGGCATCAATTGTGGTATAAAACCATTTTAAATAAGAGATATAAATATAATTGTTTATAGAGGATACTTTATATGGCTGGTGATTGCTGCAAATTAGCTGGAAACCTTGTTTTAGGTATTAGTGGGTGTGTAATATCTGTTAGTGTTAATAGTAAAATAGAAATATTAAAAGAATGTGGAGGGGCATTGTTAGTAGGTCCTACTACGGGTACTATTTCCTTGTCGGCTTATGCATCAAATATTTTACATACAGGATGTCCTGGTAGAGCAGGTGTTTCTATACCGTGGATGAAACGTTATGATTGTGATACAAATACTGTTTATTTTATAAATTCAGGTGAAGGTTCTTCGTATATAGCTGGAGACATTAATAGTTTAGCTAGTCTTAGTATAACTAGTGGTAGGAGTTACCCTATAATTAATGCTAGTTCTGCGTCTGGACCATCATCTGTTTATATGGAAACCAATCAAGAAGATGGCTCTGGATTAGTTTATACTGGTAAGCCGATTTCTTTTGATACAAAATCTTCTTTGATTTTTTCTAATTTTGGCGTAGGATCTGGTGATTTATATCTACAAAATTTTTCGCTGGAATTAAATCCAGGAGAATTACCTACATGTTCTTATTCTTTTGTTTTTATAGTATCTGATTAAGGAGATAATAAAATGGCTGAAAGTAGTTTTACTGGTGAAATTTATAGATTAAGGGCTTCTTCTCCTATGCCCATAGCAGGTGGAAAATTAGTTTTACACTCTTTTGGCGCCGAAAAAAATACAGTTATTATTTATGAATGCACTAAATCATTACCAGGTAGTTCTTCATTTAGAGGGCAGGGATTCGGTGGTAATATGATATCAGCCAATTTTTCTAGAATAGGAGATAAAGATGGTCATTTTCAGGGTAGAATTATTTATGCTCCTGATTATATAGACGAAGGTTCTCTTGGATTTAATTTTTAATTTTTTTATAAAAAGGAAGTCGCGATAATGATTGATTTTATAGAATGTACTTCTTTAAGTATAAATTATGATATATTAGGTATAGCTACAGTAACTTATACTGTTGTTTCTGATACTCCTGGTTTTTCTGGTAAAGTTCATAATTCTATTTCTGCTGGCGGGCAAACATTTTCTGGCTATGTTACTAATGCTAGTGTTAATCCTATACCTAAAACTAGTTGGTATGAAATAACTGTTACGTTGATAGCAACGACAAATTAATATGGAGGTTTTATTATGGCTTGTGGTGGGTGTGGAAAACGTAATGTTTCTAGAAGTCCGATAAAAACCGTTGAAGATGTTAAAGGCGGATATAAATATTTAACTGATGCCCAAATAAGAGCTAGATTAGAGGTCTATAAAAGAAATAATTGTAAGAATTGTGATAAAAGGTATCAGTGTGATTATAGTATGTTTTTAGAATGTAAAAAGTTTAGTTAATTACCCCCCCCTAAAGGGAAGGGCTTGAACAGTAACGAGAATAAATAAAGTAACCTATAGTTAAGTAGGAGTTAAAAATAGGAGGTTAATCATGGCAATAATTATTGGAGCTGGAACCACTGTAACTTTTGGTTCAGCTTGTGTTGTTTCTGCCAGTTGGGGATATAATCCTAATACACAAAGATTATATTGTTTGGGTAGTTGGAGCCCTACTTTAGCGTTTAGTAGACCAGTTGAAACTTTAAATTTAGTGGCTTATAGCGGTGGTACTCCTACTTATAGTACACAAGCTAGCACAAGTTGTGCAGATGCAAATACAATATCAGCTGCAGTTAATCCAGCTGGTTGTGGCGGTTCTGTTGGTAGTGTAACAGGTTCTTGGTTTGTTACGAGTTATAGTTTTAGTAAGGATGATACACAATTACCAGGACAGGAATCTTGGAGTTTGCAAAAGTGGGTAGGAGATAATACTCCTACATATGTTATAAGGGGTATAACTGAAGGACAGGCTACGTCGGAGGATGTTGGAATTCAATTTACTGGTGCTTTAACATATAGCACAACTGGTAATGTTAGTGCTGGTGGTATTGGTAGATATGATACTTTGATGATAGGTGCTGTAATACAGGTTGGTGGTAGTGCTTCTTTAACTGGTGAGGTGGCTCAGGGTAGTGCTTCTATACCATATACGCCACTTTATATTTAATATGTAAGATTTTAGGTAGAGGAGATGAATTAATGAATAGCTTTATTTTGTCTGATAAATACAAATTGGAATTACATTGGAAGAAGATATTGAGGCCTCATAGTGGTATTATATATTTTATAGATGCTTATTTTTCTGGGCCAGCACTTGCTAATGCTGATAAAATAAATAATAATGATTTTATATCTATAGATTTTTGTGAGCAATTAATATTTTTAACTAAAAAAGTGTTCACTGGTAATTTTCATTGGGGAGAGGTTATATATAATAATAGCATTGTAACTTTAAAAAACGCTAGGTTTACTTATGATCCTTTATTGAATAATATACCAAATTTAAAGGATAATGATTATCTAGTTATTGATACTAGAAATCATGAAAATGAAAAACATATGTTTAATTTGTTGTATCCTGCATATGTTATAAATAATGATAGTATTCTATATAATTTTAGGAAATAATTATGCCAGGATGTAAACCAACCTGCGTTGAGATAATGTATGGACCAAATAGCCCCTCTGATCCTGTATTATCTCGTAGAAAATGGAATTATGTGAGAAATTTGTATCAACCATCTTATGCAATAGACGTAAATGGTGATGAGGTTGATAATAGAGCAATTGATGATGAGGCTAGGGTGGCTGTATTTGCTGTTTATGATGCTCAGTTTTTAGAGGATTATACTGTTTGGTCTACATATTATCCTACTAAAGACTTTGAAAAATGGTTACAATGGAAATATGAATTAGGAACTACTTTTTATAATAATTTGCCACAATTTAAAAAGTTAAACCATGTCGGGCATTGTTGGATGAGTTGTCCTTACTCAACTGATAGTAATTCTGATAGATCTATTAGTATGTTAGGGAGTAATCCACCAATAAAAATGGACCACGGTGATTATTATATGGAAACTGCTAGTAATGGAACTAGTTGGGGATTTAGATGTACCTATAGTGGTTGTTATTATTTAAATACTTATGGAAAAGCTTATTTTTATGTATAATTTTTTTAGGAGGAATGATAATGGCTCTTAATATTGATACTCAAGATTTAGAGAATTATCCTGGAACTACAAAAAGAATTACTGTAGATATAGATAGTTTAGTACCTTATGGTTATGAGGGCGATGAACAAATAGTTTTAGCTATTTCTACTACTGCTTATAGTAATAATGTTTCCAGGACTGCTATACAGGGTTTATATATTACCGAAGGTAAAAGTGGATGGTTGAAAAGTTCTGGTTTTAAAGGAACTAAGTTTGCTTTAGATTCTACACATAATGCACTTAGATTAAAAATTGATAATACTATTAGTGGATCAAGTTCTTATGGTGGAAATTATGGTTATTATGATATAGTATTGGCACATTCCAACGGGGCTTATTTAACAGGTGAGGTGGTAGCTGCTGATTTAGAGAGTAAGATCCAAGCTATACCAGATTCTGATGATTGGAATGTGGCTGATGATGGTTATGTCATGTCTTATAAAAATGCTAGTGTGGAATTTGAGAATGGAACTTTAAAAATAATTTCAGGAAGTATTAGTAATTATTATACTGGGATAAATAGATCTTCTATTGCTGTTGCATCAGGTACTATAAATGATTGTAGTGAATTATTAGGTTTTGATTTAGTGGTTTCTAGTGAAACATTGGCTGCTACTACTGTAAGGGAAGTCTTAGTTACTAATAACTATACAATTGGAAGTACAAGTTTAACAATTCAAACAGGTACTGCTGCTCAGCAAAAAGAATCTATGGCTATTACTGATGGAACAAATACCGATTATTTCTTAGTAGACGAGATTATTGGTGACTCTGTTATAACTGTAGCTAGTGGTTCTATTACACATAATTATATTGCAGATAAAGCTAAGATTCAAGTTCTAAGACTTCAGGATCCAGCAGCTGTTCCACCAGCTTACCATACGTCTATAGATTCTTTGGCTAGATATGGATTAAAATATATAGTTAATCAAATAGATTATAGTTCATAATTTTGGTATTTTTATATGGCAACATTTTTTGTTAGACATTCTATGAATCCTAGTAAGGCTGTTACTTTTGGGATTACATATAAACAATTAATAGATAAGAATAGTAGTGATGGGGAACTTATTTGGCTATTAGAGATAGCTACGGATGAATTAGACAAAGATACTAATGGGATTATTCCTCCGAGATTTATTAATTTAATAAATTTTGAGGATATGGATGAAGCCATAGAAGATGCAATATCAGAATTGGCAAAAAGAATTGATTGGGGAGAATTGGCTAGTGATACTAGAGCTCCGTTTGTAGATTCTGTAATTCCTAGTGCTTATACTGCAAGAATACATGATAATGTTATATTTAGAGTAAAAGATTTACAACCGTCGGTTGGAATAGATATTAATAGTATACAGATGTTGATTAATGATGTAGATGTATCATCAGATTTACGTATTAGTGGGGATGAGTTTGAATATCAGATAGAATGGAGACCACCATCTAGGATATATACTCAAATAATTAATTAGTGGAGGATTTATGATAAAGGCAAAGGATTTTTTAAGTTTTTTATGTAATAAATTGGAATATAGATTTTTTTCTGGGGTAGCTTCTCCAGGAATGACTAAACTTTATAAAAATATGTCTCCGGATTTTATGCATTATGTTCCTGCTGTTAATGAAAAAATAGCTTTTGGGTTGGTGTCTGGAGCATATGTTGCTGGAATAAAGGGTTGTATAATTATTGATCATAAATTTTTTTATGATATTATGAGGGAAATAAAAGATTTTTCCTTAGTATATAAAATTCCATTGTTGTTAATTGTTCATGGTTACAATGATTTTATTGAAAATATTATACCCAAAGTTATAATTAAAAGTAATGATGACAGTGACTCAGTATATAAATCTCTTCAGAAAATTTCTGATCTTTTCAATAAAAAAGAAGTTCCTGGAATTATATTTATTAAGGGAGAGGTTTTTATATGAAAAGAAATTTTGTAATAAAAAAGGTTTTGTCATTACTTAATAATAATGATGCTATAATATTTTCTGGAAGCGATGTATGTTATGATGGATATTTATTAGATAAAGATAATCATTTCTATATCCCAAATTCTTTTAATATAGCTGTGTCTTTTGCATTAGGTATAGCTATGACTAATGATAAAAGAGTTTTTGTTTTTGTAGGGGAGGGAGATTTTTTAAGAGATCTTAGTATATTACCACAAATATCAGCTAGTGAGTGTAAAAATATTTTTGTTGTACTACTGGATAATGGATGTTATAATGGAATTGATCAATTACCTCACGTTTTTGATAGTGTATTGTCAAAAAAAGGATTTATTTATAATGCAGGATGTAAAATTAAAGATTTTACTAGTCATTTTGAAATGAAAGAATTTAAATTAATGAAAAATGTATTTGATAGATTAAATGGTTCTACGGTAATTTTATTTTCTATTGATAAATATAATAATAAAAATGAAAAAAAATTTGATATAAACTTAATAGATAATAAAAATAGATTTATTGAATTTATAAGAAATAAAACCATTGAATCTTCTTTATTTATTCCTCCCGATGCGGTTTCTGTTGTATCTGGAAAAACTTCTGTTTTAAATCTTGATAACTTACAGGTGACTACTGATAGGTTGGAGGTATAATAATATAAGTCAACTACCGTCAGCTAAAGCAGACGGCTTGCTAAGGGGCTTCGGCAACGCAAGAGTTGACTAGACTAATGAGAGGTTCAATTAATTATGAACGACATTTACCAGGATAAACCGCTACAAGAACGTCAGGATGCTTCTCCAGCCTTGACCCCTTCTGGTCGCGCCCAAGCCGATGCTCCGAAAGGAACTAAGCGGAATCCTGATTGTCAAGGAGAGAAAACCCGTGGACGGCGGGGCCGATTATCGGCACACTCCGTCTTTGTGCTCGGCCTGGACAGTAATCCTTTGACCCCGACCACTCCGGCGAGGGCCAGGAAATTATTGGAATCCGGAGTGGCCGAAAAGCGTTGGTCGAAGTTTGGTACGTTCGGGATTCGGATGCTGGTTGGGATGCGTGCTGAAACGCTGGATGCGGTATTGGGGGTGGATAATGGGACGAAGTTCGAGGGGTATTCGGTGATCGTTGGAAACGAGAACACGATCAACATCAAACTGGATTTGCCAGACAAGAAAAATATCGTCAGAAAACTGGATGAACGCAAGATATTGAGGAGGGCCAGACGATTCAGAAACTGTCGTCGGAGACCGTTACGGTTCAACAATCGCGAACGCAAGGGTTTCCTCACCCCATCGCAGGAGATCATTGTCAATTCACGACTGAAGGTGATTCGGGAATTGTTCCGAATGTATCCGATCAACAACGTCGGATTCGAGGATGTGAGGTTCAACCACGCGAAGCATCGGTGGGGATCGAATTTCAGCACTGTGGAGATCGGAAAGGCAAAAATCAAGGAGTTCTTCATATCCCGAGGAGCAGAGGTCTTTGAGTATCCAGGCTATAAGACCCAAGAACTCCGAAAGAGGTATGGTTACCGGAAAACGGCCATCAAGAATGCAGACAAGTTTACGACGCATTGTTCAGACTCTCTGACCCTGGCTGTAGACGTGCTTGTCGGAGAATTTGTGGAACCAGGACCATTCATAGTGTTTGACGATACGTATCGTCGTGTCAGAAGGAAACTGCATGATGTGCAGCCAGCAAAGGGTGGACTTAGAGAATTTTATTCGCGTGGGACCGTGTTTGGTCTGAGGAAAGGTTTGATCATTGGGTTACCAAAAGGTCGGATCGGACAGCTTTGCGGGGAATTAAAAGGCGGATACCGTTACTATGACTATAACGGGAAACGCAGGGCCACCAAGAAAGTGGTTTGGATATCAAGCAACTTTTTTATGAGAAAGGAGGAGACGGCGATTCCTCTGCCAGCTAAAGCGGGCAGTCACCTCGTCGCATAGCTTATGGCTTATGAAAATATAGCTTTTAGAAAACCTAATTTAATTATGGTAGATGGTTATTTTTATATGATAGACCAGGATCAGGATTCACTTATAGTAAAAACCGATGATGGTACTCAAGCATATTCATATCCATTAGATACTACTATAATAAATGAAATAAAAAGTTTGGAATTTGATGGTAGAAATTTTTGGAGTTTGGAAAACCCCGGCAGCGGTACTGTAATTATTAGGCGGTGGTATATATACAATTATGTATTTAAATTAAGAAATACTTTTACATTAACAGCAAATGCTTCTCATTATTACGATTCACAAGCTTTTACTGTTCAACATTATCATTTAAATTTTAGTGGTGATGAACCAGCTGGATCTTCTAATTTAAGTGTTACTACAAATAGTAGATTTATACTTAATACGGAATTAACAAGTGGAATGACAGCTTATTTGGGTCCAAATATTAATGGACAATCTGAAGAAATATCAATTAATTCTGTTGGAACTGATTATATTAATGTAAATGGAGTTACAACATATAGTTATACAACAGGAGATCCGATATCTTTTTATAATAGGTTGTGGCTTTTTAATAATAGAAATGGAGTAGATACTGGTTCTGGAGCGTTGTATCAAATAAATGCTTATACTGGATCATATCAAAATAAAACTGCCGGCGGAGAATATCAAAATATTAAGGCTTGTACTTTTTTTGATATGTACTCAGTTTATGGAAATGGATCAAATTCTATTTGTTATGTGAAAACTACTAATATGATATTTTTAAATCCAAATGATTTAACTATTAGTTTTGGTTCTATGACTATGGATAATCTTCAAAGTGATTTAGCTACTATTATAGATATATATGATGTAACTATAGAAGGCAGTAATGTTTATAGATTGCAAACAAAAGCTACTTATTATGGTATTACTTATATTTTTGCTAATAGTACTTATAATTATCAATTATCTACATTAGATAAATTTATAACAAGTATAAGTTTACGAGCTAATCCAGCTATTTTACCAGCCAATGGTGTTAATACGTCAACTATAACTGCTATAGTTAAGGATCAGTTTAATTTACCGATTGAAAGTAAATTGGTTTATTTTACAGAAGATGATCCGAATGGTGGTATTACTGGGCCTAATCCAGCTAATACTGACGCTAATGGAATTGCTGTTACAACATATACAGCTGGAACAACTGCCAGAGAGGTCAAGTGTACTAGTACAGCACAACAAGGATAATTTAGGACTTAAACGTTTAGTTAATAGCGGAAGAATATAATTTAATGGCATATGAAAATGTACAATTGACTAATTCAAATTTTTGTCTAACTCCACAAACTGGTACTTTTGGAACTATTAGTACCACACAGTTAATAACTAGATTATCTGTTATTAATACTACTGGTGGGTTGATTAAAGATTATACTTTATCAGCTAATATATTAAATGAGTTTTTATCAATAGATTATGTTGGTCCATTGAATTTATCTGGACCAGTGAATGGTGTTACTTTTTTTACATTAGAAAAGGTTAATGATACTAGATGCATAATAAAGAGATGGGAATTAAATGATAATTTTGCTCTTTTAAATTTAAAACAGGAAATAACTAAATATACTACTGGAAATTTTTATTATGATGTTTCTGGAATGGCTGTTGAGCATTATAACAGAACATTTTATGATGCCAATCCAGCAGGAAGAAACTATATTGATATGAATAATGTTGATAAGATTGTTACTGGTATAAAATTATTCTTAGGTCCTAGTACTGATACAGATAATGTTGGTGCTGCTGAAAGTGTTACTGTAAGTTATGTTTCTGGTAATAGGGTTTATATTAACTCATTAACTAGATATCAATATGTAGCTGGAGATAATGTTTCTTTTTATAATAATATTTATTTAATAAGTAATATTGGTTATGGTGGAGATATTACTCAGGGTATTATATTTAAATTAGATGCTTATACTGGTGCTATTAAGGAATATACAACTAGTGGAGAATATACTGCTATAACTGGAGCTAAGTGGAGCATATATATGCAATCTATAGCTGCTATTCACTCTACTCAGATATTATTTATTAATCCTTATGCCTCTTATTTAAATTGGAGATCTATTTTTCTTAATAATATTAAGTTTAATAATATAGAAACATTTCCAGTTTATGATATAGTTTTTGATGATTATAATTTATATAAACTTATGAAATTTATGACATTAAAAAATGATATTGGATTAAGAACTACATATAGTTGGTCTACATATAATTATCAGCAAGACACTTTGTTGCCTTATTCAAATAATGTTACTATTTATGCACTAGATTCACAATTGATAGGACAAGTTGATAATACTACTTTATATATACAAGTTAGAGATCAATTTGGTGTTGGTTTGCGAGATGTTAATATAGATGTTTCAATTGATGAAGGAGATCTTGGGGCTTTATTGGATCCTTTAAATGGACAAGCTATAACTGATATAAATGGTGAGGCTACAATAGATTATTATTCTGGTACTGAATATACTGGATTAACAGATGTTTTAGTTAGAGCAGATTATAGTTCAGTATATACCGGTAGTCAATATGTATGGAATAAAATTAGATTAAAGAGTGATGTTGTTTTTGATAATAGTTTTGGTAATGGGGCTATATTTCAATTATTAAATAAATCTGGAAATATTTACTTAGCCCAAATATATGATCCTTATAAAAATACTCATTATATGAGGTCTATTATTGGATTAGAAACTACTGTTCCTAGTTTATACATTATTAGTTATTCGTTTTTTACCACGGAGGGGGGTAATTGGAAATCAAACACCAATACGTTTAGTGATGTTTATTGGCCCTGGTTTGCATTACCTTCTATATCTGGAGTACCGCAATTAAGAATTGATGGGCCTAATACTTTGGGGGGTGGAACTTGGGATAAGAGACCATGGTTGGGAGATATAGCTTTCGGTCCTAGACCGAATAAAATAACCCAATTATTGGATTTTGCTCAACATAAGACTGGAGAGTATGTAGATAGGCCATTATTAATAACACAACCACTTTATTTTTTGACATATTCTGATCCAACTAAGAGTTATACCGGGATAGATAGTGGTGATCCACCAGATATTCGAGCTACTCAAAAGGACTGCATACATACTTTACAATTTAGTCAGTTGAAATTAAGTAAACATACGCATTATGTTGATGGAGATCCGTATGATGAATTATTTACTTATGTTGATTTAGATCAATTTATATTTATATCAGACGCTGATCCTGCATTTTGGAGTGAAAAAAATCCAAAAGAAACTAATATATGGATTAGAATGCGTCCGTTCGCTTTTGATCTTGATGGTACTACTTTAAAATTTTATGTTAGAGAAGTTTGGACAGAAAATGATATTATATATGATAGTAGATATTATGAAGTAACATCTCTAGGTGTTATTTCTTATTTTGATGCTGGTGGAGGTATATTAGGTTTAGAATTTCTTTATAACCCAGTAGAAAATTTTCATCATAATGCTATTGTGTATGTTCATTTAGAAATATATGATGCTGCGGTTGAACCTAATTTTATATACACAGATTATTGGTTTAAAATAATACCAGATTATAATTCTCCTTATTTAATTAATATGTCTCCCGATAGAGAGGAGGATTTAGTATCTGTTGATACAAATATATATTTTGAAATAAAAGATGATGGTGTAGGTATAGATATTTTAACGCTGGAAGTTTTTTTAAATTCTAGAATATTAGTACCCACTGATATATTTAAAGTTTCTAATTATCATTATAAAATAACTTGTAATATACCATATGATTTACAATTTGGAAAAATATACTCAGTTGGTGTTGTGGTAACTGATTTATCAGAAAATAGAAATACATTAAGAGATAATTATCGTTTTTATACTAAAATAAGCGATGCACCTATGTTTACTGATTTTGATCCTAAAATTTGTAAACGCGGTATGCCTAGATTTAGAGAGGTTCAATTTGTTGTATTAGGTACAGGAGCTGGAGTTGATGAAAGTACTATTAGACTACAGGTTCATGATAAAGATGTTACAGATAAAAGTAATATAATACCAATAATTTATAGAATTTCTTAGGAGGAATGATGGCTGAACCTATTTTAACATTTGTTTATAACCATGGGGCTAGTGATGAGCCTTACGATTTTTATACAGGACATCCTAATTGGAGAGAAATAACTCCTGGAATAGATACTATTATTTTTTTAGGGGGTGGTATTGGGGATGTTGATGTTGGTTTGGGGAGTACTACTTTAGCTAGTGGAACTAGATCTCCTACTATTAGACCATCTGTAACAAGCTATGTTATTCCATATACCTATGTTGAATCTGGAAGTACTATGTATTGGGTTCCATTAGCTGGGCATAATACAAATAGATATATTTTTGGTGTTTCAATAAGTGGAACTATAGAAGGTGACCTTTATTTGGAAGCTTGGGATGATAACTCTTTTTCTTCATATACATTACCAGTATTATCTGGAACTTCTAATAGTAGTAATGAAAGTTATGTAAATGCTATAAGAACTACAAACCAATCTCCTCCTTGGCATCCTGGGTGGAATGGTTCTGATACTGGCGCGGCTTATTTGCGAGGCCAAGCTGATAGAGTTAGTTTGGGTACTCCTCCTGTTTCTTATTTGACTAATACGGTTGTTTTTTGGAATATGTATGTGAGATTAGAGACAGATTCATCCACTTTTCATAACCTTCCGATATTTGGATTTCGATATCTTTATATTTAATTAATTATATAGAAAGGTTTATATATTATGTTTGATAAGAATTTACCTAATTTTAAACACATTGATGAGCAGTCTGGAAAAATTTATGGGGCGCATAATAAGGTAGTTAGTATAAATCCTTATTTTACATATTTTATTGCTCAATATCCTAATGGATTAATTATTAACGGAAAAAATCTTTTTCAAACTGGCTGGGAAGAATTACCACAAGGATTATCAAAATTATCTTATAAATTAAGTACTGGACTTGTAATAGATATTCCTAAATTTAAAGCGTATTTACCTTTAATAGAGTGTAGCTTAGGAATTGATGGTAGTAGGGTTTTTCATTCTATAAATGTAAAATGTTTGGAGGAAAATAGTATATTAATATGGAAAATAATATTAAAACAAGATAACATTAGTAAGTTTAGGATAGGTGATGTTGTATTAGGTAGAGAAGTTTTATATAGCTTTATGAATAAATCTTGGAAGTACACTAGTTAGGGAGGTGTATAATGGCTGTAACTATAACAACAAAATTTTATCAAACCACTAGTTCTGGATGGAATGATTTATCTAAGGTTGTTTTTACTAGTCCAAATATAGAGAGTCCAGCAACACAAGGTACAAGATCACATATTTTACCTGGAGAGCTACCACTTGCTACTTGGTATGAAGATACAAGTAATATGTATAGAATTTTTAATGAACAAGTACTTAGTAATGAAGTGGAATATGTTAGTAGTTTGTATGGTACAACAATTAGTGGTTTTCATATTCGTAATTCTATTAAATTTCAAGTAACTGCTGGTGAAAGTTACGATAATAGATTAACTGCCTGGGATGATGTTACACATAGTTCTACAGATAATTATTTAATTAGTAATGATCTAGTAAAAGTATCGGCAGTTGCTTATAGATATACTATTGGTGCTGGATCTGAAGATAATCCAACCACTAAAGTTTTAGTTCATGACCCATCATATAATATTACTTTAAAAGGTAACACTACAGTTAGTGGTGTTGATTATTACTATGGTGATTTTGATATGATATATGCTACACCGACAACTGGACATATTGGAGATGTATTAATATTTAGGCCTTTATTGTACCCTATAACAGTAGTGGTACCCTATGGTGTCTATGACCACGTAATTAGCTTACATTATTCTTATACGTAATTTTTTATGAAGATATGTTACGATACATTAGATGGAGTTAAATTAACTAGTAATGGTGTTTTTATGAAAAAGAATTCTACTAGTTATATAGAAATGATTGCTTGTAAAGGATGTGGAGAACCTTATTTAACGTTAAAGCATAGAATAAGTAATTTTTGTAGTAGAACTTGTTCTTTTAAAACTAGAAAATATTCGGATAAAGCTAGAAAAAATATGTCTATTGCTAAAAAAGGAAAACCCACTAAGAACGGATCATGTTTATTAAATTTACCTGCATATGATACATACGCTTCTAGATTATGGTGTGATAATACTGGTTATATATATATTGATAATTTAAAGGTTCTTACTGTCAAATGTACTAAATGTGATAAAGTGTTTATTCCGAAGATTTCTAGTGTTGTTCACAGGGTTAGATTTTTAGAAAATAAAGAGTCGTGTGAAAGTAGGTTTTATTGTTCTAAAGAATGTAAAAGTATATGCCCGATATTTGGTCAGCATAGATATCCAAAAGGTTTTATTTATAAATATGATTATACAAATAATGAATATAAAATTTGGAGAGAGGAGGTTTTAAAAAGAGCTAATTATAAATGTGAATATTGTGGTGATAAAGCCGAGGACATTCATCATATAAAACCTAAGAGAATAGAACCATTTTTTGCTTTGGATCCAGATTATGGGTTAGCGTGTTGTGAAAAATGTCACTATAAATATGGACATGCTGGTGAATGTAATACATCCACTATTTATAATAATATGTGTATAGAGAAATTGAATGGCTGATGGTACACAAAATATATATATTGATTTATCATTTTTATATCCGTCTTCTGGGACGACAAATGCTTTTATAGATTATACACTACATGAGACTGATAATATAGGGGTTTACACTATACCTTTTATTTTTCAAACTGGTTCATCAGGAACAGCTACACAAGATCAAATATTTAATTATGTATTATCAACCAGTACTTCTGGTTTTACAAGCACTGTTATAAGTTATGATACTGGTACTTCTGCTGCTAGTGGTATTTTAAATACATGTTTACTAGATTATTCTATACCAATTACTAGTAGTGGTTTAATTAATGAAATAGATTCTTATTTAAAATATTATACTGGTTTAACTAAAGTAAGTGGGAATTTAGATCCTAGAATGAGTATTATAGTAGGTGATGCTTATAATTATTCAAATAATATTTTAGAAAACTATTGGGCATATGGATTTTCTAATTATTTATTAGACTTTTATGCATTATATACTGCTGGTAATGATTATGATTATACGGATCCATTTGATTACGTTGTAATTTCGGGTATAAGAGATTGTGATTCTTTGTTTACAATGGGAACTTTGATATCTGGAGCTGGTTTAATTCCAGTTTTTATAGATTCAAGATTTGCTGGATATGTTTTTAAATTTAAACCAGATGATCTTAGTTATAGATTTGATAATACATGCGGAATAATAAGTACTAGTTATTATTATCATGATACTACAGTAATTTCTGGTGGGGTTTTGGCAATTGATTTTGATTTGTTTTCTACGCAACTTGCTAGTAAATATTACGATTCACTTTCTTTTTGTTGTCTTCAAGATATGGCCTGGTGTTTGGGTGAAATTCAAACTATATCTGGTTCTATAGGATATTATGATTTTGAATTATATAGTAGTTATATAGGAATAAATTCTATTAATTTTGATGTTGATTTATTATCATTAAAAATATCTAATTTTTCTTTGACTGATGGTGAGTTTTTATCAGCTTCTAGCGCTATATGCGTTGATATAACAGATGATGTTTTTAATGTAGTAACATCTGGTACCTTTTTTATTATAGATGGTGTAACTACTTCAGGTACTTTTTATGCTATAGATGATGGATATAGAATGTGTTATGATCCTAATGATAATTTTATTTCTTTATTGGGGTCTACAACATTTACAGTTCATGCAGAAAACAACAACGGCGATGTGTTAGAAAGAGACTATTATTTAACCTTTGGTTATTTAGTGGAGTATGACAATAGAGAACAAGATTATGGTTATGATAGTCGTGTTGTAGTTAGAATGTCTGCTGAAAATTTTGCTAGTTGTCCTTTATTTTCCCATGGTGCATATTATTTTACTACAGTGGAGAAAAGTCGTGGTGAATTAACAGCGGATATAGTGGGCATTCCTTGGTCTACAAAGGAATTATCTGCAGATATAATTCCTAATACTGAGTTAATGTTTGTTTATGGTAAAACTTTTACAGTTGAACTTAGGGTTAAAGATTATGCAGGTAATGAAATGGCACCTTATATTTTTGAATTTAAGATAGAGGACGCGCCATGAAACGGCTTTCCTTTGAATTTATAAAAAACGCATTTGAAAAAGAAGGATATATACTTATTTCTAAAGAATATATTAATAGTAAACAAAAATTATCTTGTTTATGCCCTAATAAACACATTTCTTCTATAAGATTTGATGATTTTAAAAGAAACAAGCGGTGCGGTATTTGTTTTCGTAATAAACTTAGCAGGATTAAAAGACTTAATTTTAATTATGTATTTAATGAATTTTATAAAGGAGGATATACTCTTGTAACTGATTACTATAAAAACTGTGATCAGAAATTGGAATATATATGTTTAAAAGGCCATACAGGATATATTACTTTTCACAATTGGCACTCTGGACATAGATGCCCAAAGTGTAATTATGAAAATATGAAGATTAGAATGTCAGGCAAAGGTCATCCTAATTGGAAAGGTGGTATTTCAAAAGCACTTTATTGTGGGGTTTGGAGAGATAAAGAGTATAAAATGTCTATAAAAATAAGAGATAAAAATATATGCCAAAATCCAGGTTGTGGAAATAAAAATCAATTAGTATTACATCATATTGATTATGATAAAAAAAATTGTTGCCCTGATAACTTGATAACAGTATGTAAATCTTGTAATTCTAAGGCTAATTTTGATAGAGAATGGCATAAAAGTTGGTATGAAATGATTATATTTAAAAAACATTCGAGGAGGAATTAAATATGTCTGCTACAACGCGATGGTGTCAATACAACATTGCTTCTACTGGTACAATTGGTACTGGTGGCGGTGTTGCTGAAGGAAAAGGAACTAGGGGAGTATCTCTAGCTACTGCTAGTGTTAATGATTCATTTAATATAGGAAGTACGAATAATAGATT
>Ga0066636_10000581_pt1 | contig 20784 bp, 18 predicted proteins | sample CryGeyCG2014_080_2_FD_62736 | JGI IMG/M metagenome (GOLD analysis project Ga0066636, IMG submission 62736) | Groundwater microbial communities from aquifer - Crystal Geyser CG07_land_8/20/14_0.80 | ecosystem: Environmental > Aquatic > Deep subsurface > Groundwater | place: USA: Utah: Grand...
TAGAAACAAAAAAATACCATTTCGTGGTATTATGAGCGATATTAATAATCAACTATCAAGGTCTGAAGTTGAATGCGTTAAGTGTTCGGATTGAGGGGTAGCTGTGGGGTGGGGCCATGTTTTCCCTTATAGCAAGTCTTTGTTTTCTTGTCAATAAATTAAGGATTAGGGCTTGCGGAGGTTTTAGGGAGATGGTATAAAGAAAACATAGTACACTTTAATTGAATATACCGACCGAAAATGAAAAACATAATAAATAATACCGGAAAAAAGATAAAAGAAGTTATCTCGAAAATAATAAAAGATATCTTCAATGGAGATAGATTTAACCCTCACATTGGGTTGACTGTATTTTCAGGGATTATTAGATGACGGGGTACTTAGCACAGTATCCCCTTTTTATTTGTCGCTTACTTAACAAAACAGAAATAAAAGCGTATATTGGCGATATAGTACATTAAAATGAACTACTTAAGGAAAATAAGGAAAAGCATAAAGAAAGCTCCTGAAAAGGCCAAACTATTCGCCATATTCGAAAAAGACTGGGAAATCTTCGTTGAAATAACCAGAGAAAATAACCGCAAACTTAGGAAAATAAAAGAAATCGAGAATGCGGGGATGATTCTGGTAAAAAGTTGGCCAAAATAAAAAAGGCCAAAAAAAATGGAGGAAGCACAGGGGGGCAAAAAGTGACGCTAAGCGCGCTTCCCCTTTTATTCTTTAAGCTCGCAATAATTTGTGATTTTAAAGAAATTAAAAAATCCCACTTGCTGGGATTTTTTGATTACAGGCCGACGAAGGATTTTACCTTAGCAATGGGAATGGCTGATACTTTTCCATCTTGGGCAATGGTATTTATCCCCAAAACTTCTCCGCTGACATTAAGCAAAGGACTGCCCTTAAGAGAACTTTTTTCTAAGATGTTGGTTTCAATATAATTTTCTCCGATAAACCTGACCATCCCTCCGTTGGCGGCCAAGAAAGAAACTCCCTTTTCAGAAATCATCCCCAGCATAAAAACAGCCTCCCCTATTTTTGTTTTTCCGGCATCAGCAAAACTAAGCCCGAGCAAATTATTGTTTTTAACTTTTAGTAAAGCTAAATTGTCAGCAACGCTTATTTTCAAAATTTGGAAAGAAGTTTCTTTGCCTTCAATAAACAGACAGCACTCTGAACCGGCCGGAACCAATTCAGCCAAGGTAATGACCATTCCGTCTGAAGTCAAAACCATTCCCGAGCCTTCTGAAATTTTCCCGGTTTTGGTTACTGTTTTTATTCCGACCACAGCTTTTTCCGTCTTCTCAATGGCGTTTTTCAAGGCAGTATTTTCCTGAATAGTTATTTTTTCCTCTTTAGTCACATAAACGGTCCTCGTATCCAGTCCATAGGGCTCAAAAATTGATTTTTCCATCATAAAGGGGCACAAAATCTGGTCGGCAAAAATTCCTCCCAAAACTCCTAAAGTAAAAATTGCTAAAAGATAAAGTATGCCTTTCATATTTTTTTAGATTTTTTTTCTTTTCTGGTTAAAATTTGAAATTTAAGACAATTGGCTTTGACGTCAGCCGTTACCTTATCCCCGTCTATAATTTCTCCGGAAACAATTTTCAAAGAAAGAGGGTCAAGCATTTCTTTTTGGATCACTCTCTTCAGCGGCCTGGCTCCAAGGTTGGGGTCGTATCCTTTTTCAGCCAAGAATTCCTTGGCCGGATTACTTACATTGACTTCAATATGCTTCTTGCTCAAACGGAAAAAAACCTTTCCCAATTCCAAATCAACTATCTTTCTGATTTCCGGCTTGCCTAAATAATCAAAGATAATTATCTCGTCAATTCTATTCAAAAACTCCGGACGGAAATGGTCTTTCAATGACTCCATTACTTTTTCTCTCAAATTTTGCTTTTCCGCCCTCTCTCCGCCGGCAAAACCAAGAGTATTGATTTTAGCGATATATTCCGAGCCGAGATTGGAAGTCATTATCAAAATAGCATTCTTGAAAGAAGCTGTTCTCCCCTTAGCGTCAGTAAGCCGTCCGTCTTCCAATATCTGGAGCAAAAGATTGAAAACATCAGGATGAGCTTTCTCAATTTCATCAAGTAAAATTACGCTGTAAGGTCTTCTTCTTATTTTTTCAGTAAGCTGGCCTCCTTCTTCGTAACCGATATAACCGGGAGGAGAACCGATCATTTTAGAAACAGTATGCTTTTCCATATATTCAGACATATCCATTCTTACTAAAGCATTCTCGTCATTGAATAAAAATCCGGCCAGAGCCCGGGCCACCTCTGTCTTCCCGACTCCCGTCGGACCCAAAAAGATAAACGAACCAAGGGGTTTGTTTTCTTCGGAAATTCCGGCCCGAGAACGGCGAAGAGCGTTGGCGATGGCCGCGATTGCTTCTTTCTGTCCGACAATACGCCGGCTGACGATATCTTCCATTGTCTTCAACTTTTCCGCCTCCCCTTCCAAAAGCCTCATCAAAGGAATTCCCGTCCACCTCGAAACAACCCTAGCCACATCCTCCTCGAAAACTTCTTCTTTCAGAATCGAATTTCCCCTCTGGAGCTGGATTAATTTCTTTTCCGTTGCCCTTAATTCTTTCAAGGCTTGAGGCAATTTCCCATATTTTACTTCAGCCACTTTTTGCGAATCAGCTTCCGACTCGCCTTTTTCTATTTCAAAACGACAGGTCTCAATTTGTTTTTTTAATTCTTTGATTTTGGTAATAATTTCTCTCTCCGATTGCCATTTAGCTTCAATCGCCTGCGATTTTTCCTTCAAATCAGCTAAAGAGCGGGCGATTACCTTAATCCTCTTTTCAGCTTCCTGATTTTTTTCTTTTTTTATGACCTCGTTTTCAATTTCAAATTTCTGAATTTCTTTTTTAAGATTGCTTAAATCAACCGGCTCGGATTCAATTTCTAAGCGCAAAGAACTCATTGCTTCATCCATCAAGTCAACTGCTTTGTCAGGAAGAAAACGATCGGTAATATAGCGTCCGGCCAATTCCGCCGCTACCACCAAAGCTGAATCTTTAATCTTTACTCCGTGATGGAGCTCGTATTTTTCTTTAATCCCGCGCAAAATGGAAATCGTATCTTCAATGGACGGTTCAGTAACATAAATCGGCTGAAATCTTCTTTCAAAAGCCGGGTCTCTTTCAATATACTTTTGATACTCTTTTAAAGTAGTAGCTCCTATGGTTTTCAATTCTCCCCGAGCTAAAGCCGGCTTCAAAAGATTTGAGGCGTCTACAGCTCCCTCGGCCGCTCCGGCGCCGATGATGGTGTGAAGCTCATCTATAAATAAAATATATTTTCCTCCGGCGCGGGAAACCTCCCTTAAAAGCGACTTTATCCTGTTTTCAAATTCTCCCCTGAATTTAGTTCCGGCTATCAAAGAACCCAAGTCCAAAGAAATGATTTCTTTATCTTTTAAACTCTCTGCCACTCTTCCGGAAATAATTTTCTGGGCCAATCCCTCAACGACAGCTGTCTTTCCCACTCCGGCTTCGCCTATCAGAACGGGATTGTTTTTAGTTCTCCTGCTTAAAACCTGCATCAACCGCCTGATTTCATCATCACGGCCGATAACCGGATCAAGCTTTCCTTGACTGGCCAAAAGAGTCAGATTTCTGGTGTATTTTTCAATAACCTGATATTTTGATTCCGGTTCAACGTCAGTTATTCTTTCTCCTCCTCTGATTTGAGCCAAAATTTTCAGAACACTATCATAATTTAATTCCCCTTTTTTAGATTCCGCCAATTGCCCTTCCATTTTGAAAATTTCCGCCTTAATCAGAATCTCCTTAGCTTTTGTTTCCGCGGACAGAAGAGCCAAAAATAAATGCTCAACTGAAATAAATTCATCTCCCATTTTTTCCGCTTCCTGCCTGGCTCGATCAAAAATCTTAGCCAAATCCTGGGTAAGATAAAGCTGGCCGAAAGCTTGAGGAGCAACGATTTTAGGAATTTGAGATAAAGCTAATTTCACTTTTTGCTTTATTGTTTCCAGATTAACGCCAATTCTTTGGACCAAATTCAAAACCACACTTTCTTCCTGGGAAAGAAGAGCCAAAAGAAGATGGAGAGCGTCCACCTGTTGCTGGCCATTTTCCCTGGCTAAATTTTGAGCCTCAAAAATCGCCTCTTGGCTCTTATTAGTAAAATTAGCTCCTCCGTTCATATACTCTTTTTAGCAAAAAATAGAGCAAAAATCAATTAAAAAACGGAGACTTTGTCTCCGATTATTTTTGCTGATTAAGAATTGCTTGACGCAAGAATGACAATCAAATCATTTTTTATACTTTCCTTCAAATAACAGATTGTTTTTTTATTCGCCGACACTATCTTCTTAAGCGCCACTATACTTTCCTTATGCTCCTGATGTTTAAGTATCAACTGGATTAATCTGTTCCTTTTGGTTTTGGGAATATCTTTAAAATGATCTTTTGCCACGATTCCAATAGCTTCAATCCTATTTTCTATGGGAAATTCGCTGATTTTTTTCCCATCTAAAACATCAAAGATAATCCCTTGTGTTTCTGAAGGAAAATCATCGAAATTTCTCATAATCGTCGCCAGCGCAAATTCCATGGAAGAAATGTTATTTGCTAATTTCGTAATCCAATCGATTACTTTGTCTTGAGGGAAATCAGCGCATCTCTCATAAATCATCCTGCCGAGATATTTGCACCAATCTCCGCCTTGCTTCCGAGCGACTGCGCACTCTATCAACGCTTCAATTAAAGCAAGCCTTGTTTCTGGAGAAAACTCATAGAACTTGAATTCGGTAATAACCACAATTCTGTATGCGTTTTCCAGTGAAAAATTTTCCCTCAAAGAACGATCCACTAATTTTACAAACATTTTCTCCCTTTCCTCTTTTTTATTAGGAAAGAAAAAAGTGTCAAAATCCTTTCCGTCACCATGAATACTGCCATGGATAGATTTTGACAGCCACGCAATTGCAATTCCTTCTGTTGTAATCGCACCCTCTAAGGAATCTATCAATGATTGAGGAGTATCCGTCAAGAGAAATTGATTTATGAGAGCAGGCCTCCTCTCCATCAAATCAAGGAAGCTCTTCTATAATTCAGGGGACAGGTTTTCAAATTCCTTCAAGCATTGACGCACAAAACTTACAGGGTTTTCTTCTTCCATCATTTTAAGCATTTTCTTATCATCGATTTTTTCTTTGTCTTTAACTATTTCGTCTCTTTTGTCTTCTTTATCTTCTTCCATTTTGATTTATTTCCTATTTTTTAAATTTTATTTATTTTATCTGTCACATTAACCTTTCCGGATATTCTGTTGTTAAGGACGATTTCTGCTTATAAAAATAACATATAGCAAAATCCCTGTCAATTTTTTAAACAAAAATGCCAAATCCTTAGACGAAAAACAAGGAAATTGTCGGGGGTGGACGCCCTGCAGTTTACCGGGGTGGCTTCCCTGCAGAGTTATCCACAGCATTGACGAATTTTTACCAGTAAAATCAATTTACAAATAAAAAAAGGGAGAGATTAAATCCCTAAAATTTAAAATCCCATAAATTTTTGATACCCTTAATATTCTTAATATGGGGCAGTATAAACAAAACTCCCAGCGACGCAACCGTCGCAATAATTATTTCCGCCATTTTAGCATTAGGTTAAAGAACTTAATATAAAAATACTATAAAAATAAATCCCTGTCAATTTTTATTGGGAGGGACGATCACCGAGGATGATTTCAAATGTCTTTTCTTCCTTGCCCCTCAAAACCTTCAAAACCACCTTATCCCCGGGATTATATTTATCAATGATTTTCCCCAAAGAATTATCCTTGGTCACCTTATCCTTATCAAATTCCAAAACTATATCGTTCTCCTTCAGCCCGGCTTGAGCAGCTGCGGAACCGGAAACAACTGCTTGGTCTTTTGATTGAACCCATTGAGAGCTTTGCCTATACCAGGAAGTAATCCATGCCCCATAATCAACAGCGAGATTCCTTTCTTTCTGAATTTCCTCATCAATCAAAACATAACGAATCCCTATAAACGGATAAGCAAGCTTGCCTAAGGTTTTTATTTGTTCAATGTCTCTTTTGGCTTTATTGATGGGAATGGTAAAACCGAGACTTTGAGCGCCCGAAACCACAGCTGTATTCATTCCGATCACATCCCCCTTCAAATTAAGCAGAGGGCCTCCGGAATTTCCCCGATTAATGGCGGCGTCGGTTTGGATAATGCCCTCCAATGTCTCGGCCACCTCATCTCCTCCTGAAGCGGTTATTGTTCTCCCCAATCCGGAAACAACGCCGACGGAAACTGTATTTTTAAATTCTCCCAGAGCGTTTCCGATAGCAATAACGCTTTGGCCTATCTGTAAATTTTCAGAGTCTCCCAATTGAACAGTCGGGAATTTAATATTTTCTCCCTGAACCACTTGTATTATGGCGATATCTTGGACTTGATCCCTGGCCAGAACTTTAGCCAAAAATTTCTTGCCGTCATTAGTGAAAACAGTATATTCCGCCTTTTCATCGGAGACAACATGTTTGTTTGTCAAAATCATCCCGTCTTCGCTGACGATAAATCCTGTTCCGCCGCCGACTTCTTTTTTCTCCGTTCCTTTCTGATAATATTCCGGAATTGAAAAACCAAAAGGCTGGCCGAAAAGCTGTTCTATGTCCCCGAAAGGATTTACGAAACGCTGTTCCATTATCGGAACATCCTTGGAAATAATTATGCTTACCACAGCCGGAGAAACACTTTTAACCGCCTGAATTATTTTTTCTTCCTGCGAAGTCTGGGGCTGATATTCTTCGGCAATCCCTTTTCCAATATTGTCCTGAAGCTCTGGAAATTTAGCGTTTAATTGAGCCAATTTTTGCCTGATATCTGAAGATAAATAATCATTAGAGATAACCCCGGCTATAAAACCGAAAGCAGAAGAAAGAATAAATACAAAAATAATAAACAAAATACTTTTATCCTTTAAAAAATCTTCTAATTTTAATTTATTTTCTTTAATTTTAGAGGTATTAATCTCCGGAAGGTCATATAACGACATACTTTGCCTAATTTTTAAATTTTTAAATTTTTATCGTTATCCTTTTTCTCGTAATGGTCAAATTCATATTTAAAAATATCCGTCCTGACCGGACCCAAAAACACAAGGTGGATCTCGCATAAAAGATATTTTATGTAAGTCGTGAACCAGCCATCCCTCTCAAATCTTCTCGGCGAAGCAAGTATGTTCGCTGATTTCAAAATCCCGAATTTCCCAAGCTTAGCCACCTGTCTTGTGTAGAAATGGTCTTCGGCCAGCTTTATCGTTTCGTCAAACCCGTTTACCGCTTCATGGACATTTCTCCTGACCATTATCAAAATAGCGCCGTGAGGAAAAATTCTTTCAACGATCATTATATAAAAATTATAGAAAAAATCATAGAAGAACTTTTCTCTCCTGCTTCCGGAAACAGAACCTAAACAGCAAGTGGCGATGGACAGATCTCTTTTCTTGAATTCATCCAAAAGTCTTCCCAATGAATCTTTTTGTAGAACCAAATCGGCGTCCAAAAATAAAAATATATCTCCCTTAGCCTCTAAAGCCCCTTGATTTCTCCCTCTCGCCGGCAATCCTCCTTTAACAATCCTGCATCCGTATTCTTTGGCAATCTCCACTGTTCTATCTGTTGAACCGGCATCAGCGACGACGATTTCCAAATCCCTAAAAGACTGCTCCTTTATTGATTGAAGGAGTAAAGGTAAATATTTTTCTTCATTTAAAGTTGGAACAATAATACTCAACATATGGATATATTTTAATATATTTTAAAGATTTTTAAAATTCTTAGCGGAGAATAAGCGAAAAAAACAAGGTGCTCCATTAAACTCCACAACTCTCCTCCGGGAGCGGTTTTTTTATTTTTTATGGCGTTATATAAATCAGAAGAAGTTTTCCCCTGAAAAGAAGCGTAAGCTCTTCCGACGGTTAAGGCGATATGAGAATCGCTGCCCCCTGTTTCAGCCAGATGGAAAAGTTCCTTATTAAACTTTTTTGCTTTCCCTCTCCTTATTCTCCCTGCCCAGGAAGCGTTCAAGGTCTCAATGGCGTCAACCTCTTCAAATATTTTAGAAAGAACTTTAAGGGATACGCCCCTTAAGCTCCAGTTGCCGGGATGAGGAATTATGGCTAACCCTCCTTGAGAATGAATTTCCCTGACAGTTTCTAAAACCGTCATTTTCGGCTTTATCGCCTCTTTGAGAAATAAACCAATAACATCGCCTTCTTTAGCGTCCATTTCTTCGCCGATTACCACTTCCACTCCAAAACCAGAAGCTATTTTTTGAGCTTCTTTGGCGCCCTCTATGGTATTGTGGTCGGTTATGGCGATCACATCCATTCCCCTTTTTTTGGCGTTTTCCAAAATATCCTTAACCGAGGAAAATCCGTCCCGGCTGTATTTTGAATGGACATGTAAATCCGCCTTTCCCGACAATAATTCCTTTTCCATGTTTTATTTATTAAACAATGTCTTTGCTTCTTCCCAAATCTGTGGCTGATTTTGCTTTTCTTTCAGCCAATACCACCATTCCGCTCCCCAAAAATAAAATTCGTCAAAACCTGTTTTTTTAGAAAAACTGACAATTTCCCTGAATCTATCTAAGCTCACTGTTTTTTTCTGTTCTTCCGGAGGGCAAGCTTGAAGGGACTGCTTACACCATGGCTCGGCCTGCAATTCGCTGACAATAACTTTTTTGTTAAATATTTTTTCAATAACCTTTGCTTTTCTGGCGTAAAAAACAGGGGGAAGGGGGTAAGAAATATATCTTTCAAATTGGTCAAACCAAACCTTCCTATACATTGTCGTCCCGACAACATCGCCAAGCTGGGCGGCCACAAACCAAAAAGAGCCTTCCCCACTGTCCGTTATCATCACCGGCCTTTTCGTGTAGTCAATTTCTTTTACCAAATTTATTTCTTTTTTCAAGAAATTTTTATCCACCCAAGGACATTTCCCGAAGGGAAAAAGAGGCTCATTTTCCACCTGCCAGACAGAGATAGCGCTTGAACCCCTATATCTGGAGACAACCTCTTTTACCATAGCCAGAATTTCTTCCTGCTGCTCTTCCTTGGATAAACCTCCTGCCCATTGAGGGATATGGCATTCCGGCCAGCGCGGAGCCTTCATCCCGACAGCCAAGACAACTTTGGCCTTATTTTTTTCCGCCTGCTCTATCTGCCAATCCAAATCGTTGAAGTTGTAATTATTTTTTTCCGGCTCAATCAAGCTCCAGTAAGCAACAATTTTCAGAACTTTAACGTTCATATCTTCAAGCAAGGCCAAATAATTTTCTTTCCAATCCAAACCGAGGGCTTGGCTTTGTATCTGGGAGAAATTAACTCCCCAAGAAATATTTTTCGCCTCCTTGGCGCTTCCGATAAACAAAAATCCGGCCAAGCAGACCAAGACAACAACAACGACCAATAAAAATAATAACATATATCTAAAAACTTTTTTTATAACAGTATTCATATATTTATTCTATCCTTTATTCTATCAAAAAATCACCTCCCGACAAAATCAAGACGATTTTTAAAAAAATGGAGACCACGAGGGTCTACCGATTTTTACCCTTGCTCAAAAATAGTTTTTGACGACGAACTTGAATTGCTGGATAAATAATTGCTTCAGCATCCTTATGCTGTTTTGTTCGTAAAAAATAATTATGGCTTTTTTATAATCTCCTTCATCTATGCTTCTGAAAGACAATGGGCAGGCATCATCAGCCAAGAGGATAGAATTAGTTAAAAGTCGGGAAGTCCGCTTATTCCCATCTTCAAAGGGCTGGATATAGGAAATCATCGCCAAACCGACAAGCGCCTTAGAAAAACAATCATCCAAGCCATTGATGATTTTAACTGTTTTTTCTACCGCCTCATTAATTTGATGTTCATTATCTAATGGTTTATATCTTGTCCCCACCACTCCAACCAAGCCCTTTCTGATTCCATGCTGAACCCCAAGCCCTTCAACAATAATCCTGTGTATATCTTCAATTTTCCGCAAATTGAGTTTTCTGAAATCTTTTCGTTCCCCCAAGATATACTCTAACGCTTTTTTATGGTTAAGAATCATAACAGCCTCTTCTCTTTTGTGGCCTTGCGCCTCTTCCCGATTTTTAATCAAAATCTCCGTGTCTATCAAGGAGTATGTATTCCCCTCAATATGCGACGACTTCCAGCTCAACTCAATGGTTATTCTTTCGAATTCTTTTTTTATGGCAGAAGCCGGCATTTTTTTTATTCTCGCATTATAAGCGTTGTTTAACTCTTTCAACTCGCTTATTTCCTCCAAAGTAAAAATATCTTTCAAATTCTTGAATATATCAAAATTAAAACGTTCAAAAGCGACGCTTCTTTCGTCCGGCCCGTTCTCAAAATACTTATCAGCGTCAAAATAAGACAGTAGCTCATTTTTCACCAATTCTTCATAACGGACGCTCCTCCCCTCCCCTTTTTTCTCAATCAAATTTTCTTCTAAAAGCCGGTTTATGTCTCGGACTACCGTTGTCCTGGAAATATCGCCAAAAAGATCTTTCAAGCATTTTTGAATTTCCTGATTATTCGCGGTCTTTCTTTCACGGATGCATTCAAGAATTTTTAATTGTCTCTTGGTGATTTGTTCCATTTAATTGGGTCATTTTATATGGCTAATTGTATCATTTTGAAACAATTGCGACAAGTGGCGCGCATAAGCGCAATAATCACGAAGCTAAGATGGCGAGGCCGACGGCGATTAAAATAATGGCGATGATTTTCTGGAAAATAATCTCTTTGGAAATATCTTCTTTTAATATTTTAGGAAATTTCCATGAAATAAAAATGGCAAAAATAAACATAAAAGCATATTGAATCCCCTGAAGAGCGTTGACGATGGACACGCTCGCCAAAGGAGCTAAAGCTATGGCCCAGCTGGACAAAATAACGCCGGCCACTCCGGCCATCTGATTAGCTAGAAAGACAACCGCTGTTTTTTTGTTTTCCGAAGATGATTTTTTATTTTGCCTTGAAAGTTCTCCCTTTATTTCTTTTAAGAACAGCAAGAAAATAATCATCCCGGCCAAGAAAGAGCCTATTCTCGTCCAAATAAATCCTGATAAAAACGGCTGATTTAAATAAACATACTTGCTTAAAATAAAATATAGGGAAAGGATTAAGGCCGGGGCCAGACAAGATAATAAAACCTTTGAAGAAATTTGAATATTTTTCCTGTAATTTATCAGAAAACCTCCAAGAACAAGCAAAACGAAGGCAACGAAAGACGCTGTGTCAAGAACTTCCCTGCCTTCGGAAAATATATATATTGATAGAAAAATCATCAGAGCGGAGAGAGCTCCAATGGTAGGGAATACCCGCGAAGCCTCAAAAACTCGCAGAACCCTGTAAAGGAGAAAAAGCCAGAAAATAAATGTTGCTCCGGCAAAAAGAGCTAAAATAATTTGAAAGAAACTCGGGATTTCAAATCCGGCAAAAGGAAAAGGGATGAGAAAAACAACTGAAAGGGAAAGGCAGGCAATATAAAAGCAAAGAATTTTTGGGTTCGGAATTCTTGAACTCAAGAGGTATTTATCAACCAGCGTGGTTACGGAAAAAATCAAATAAGAGGAGATCGCGATAAAAAGCCAGCTGATCATGATTTAGAATTTTCAGAAATTATTTTTTGAATATTGAATGTGCCGAATTTTTTTCCCTCAATAAAGCCCTCCATGGCCACTTCTGCAAACCAGCCTTCATTCAGCCAATCAAAAAGCCATTGATTAACATAATTTGGGTCTTTTTGAGGCCTGCCGGAACCTAAGCCTAAAATCCAATTTCTGTTAAATTCCTCCTGCGAACCGACTGGCGGAGCAATGATAACCGGCAAACCCAAGGCTGTATAGAAAGATAATTCGCTCGGCTTGGTCCAGAAAATATCTGTTTTTCTCAATGCCTGATTAAATTTTTGGAAATATTCTTCTATTTTGTCGGCAGAAATTATTTCTATCCCTTCGTTTTGAAATTTTTCCAAACCGAATTCCTTAATCTTTTCGGAAAAATAATTTTTTACTTCTTTTTTTGTTCCGGCGCAGAGAATTAATTTAATTCTTCCCGCCTCAATATCTTCCCTCAAACTTTTAGCGATTTCGGATCCAATTTCTTTTTGAGCTCCTGCTCCGCCGATAGAAAACATCAAGGTCAGAATATGATCTGATTTCTCCGGCAATCTCTCCAGATGCTCCTTAATCAAGACATCGTATTTCCGGCGATACTTGCCGTTTATATCAAGATTCAACATTCTATGACTCAAATCCCTTCTCAATATCTCCAGTTTTTCTGAACCGATATTTTCCAAGGGCAAAGGAAAACCGGTCAAAAAAATACTCTCCTCTCTTACTCCATAAGATTTAAGCCGTTCAACAACCCTTCTGGTCGGAGCTAAATATTTAATCTTGCTGGTGATGGGAGCAACAGGAGCCCAAGCTCTGGAAATATCAGCATCGCAAATGACACAAAATATATCATTAGGATAACTGAAAGATTCAGCCATAAAAGCTACTGTAAAAAAAGTCGTAACTATGGGCAAAGGATTTTTCTTTAATTTCAATATCAAATGTTTCCCCCAACTTCTTTCTATCAGACGAAATATCCCATTCAAGGGCACGGTAGAGGAGGACAGATCCCTTCTTGGGTAAAAATTCAGTATTTTCTGAAATTGATTAAAAGCTGAAAAAGCCAAAGAGCCGGCTATGGGAATTTTTTTAAAACGAGAAATAAATTCATAAAAATTCCTTGTAGTCTCCCAAACATTTTTATCTTTTTGAGGAATGCCGGCGTAATTATCAGCATTAATGACTTTCCCGCCGAAAGCCATGTTTCTCAAGGGATGAGCTGTCCTTTGATGGCCATACCCCATACTGACGGCAATCACCCAAACCTTCCCATTGTTTTTTGTTGTATTTTTTTCCATATTATTATATTATCATAATAATTAACTATAATTAAATTAAAATTATGATCTATGTAATTGGGCACAAAAATCCGGACACCGATTCCATCTGCTCGGCCATCGCCTATTCTTTTTTCCTAAACAAAAAAGGAATGGAAACAAAGCCGGCCAGAGCCGGAGAAATAAACGCTGAAACAAAAATCGTTCTAAAAAAATTCAGCTTTGATCAGCCGGAATTATTAGAAACCGCCGACGGAAAAGAACTGATTCTCGTTGACCATAACGAAAAAGAACAAATGATAGACGGAGAAACGAAAATCGTCGGTGTTTTTGACCATCACAAAATAAATTTCAGTTATCCGGAACAGATTTATTTCCATGCTAAGGCCGTCGGCGCCACTGCCACTCTTGTAGCTGACAGATTCTTTAAGCACAACATTGATATCTCCAAGGAAATGGCCGGCATACTACTGGGAGCGATCCTGTCGGACACGGTAATTTTTAAATCGCCGACTACGACCAAAAAAGACAAAGAAATAGCTTCAAAGTTAAATGAAAAACTCGGTTTAAACATAGAAGAATTGGGCAAGGAAATTAAAAAAGCCGGCATGGATATGGATAAACCGGCTGAAAGCTTGATTTTAAGAGATTTTAAGGAATTCAACTTCGGGAGCAAAAAGTTCGGCATCAGCCAAATAGAAATAATCGGCGTAGAAGAATTCCTGAAGGAAAGGAAAGGGGAAATTGTTGAGGCGATAAAAAAAGTTAAGCAAGAAAAGCAATACGATTGCCTGATTTTCGCCGTAACGGATATTATGAAAGAAGGAAGCGAAATTTTTGTCAGCGGAGAAGAAGAGGTGATAGAAAAAATTTTTAACATCAAACTGGAGCAAAATTCCGCTTGGATCAATGGCCTAATGTCCCGCAAAAAACAAATCACCCCTCCCCTAGAAACCTTTTTCAAAAACTAGCGGAGGAATTTGGGAACGCTGTAAAACTTATTCAATCGCCAAGTAATATAACCAAGAATCAGATAAGAAATCGCCAGCCAAATCCATGATATTTCCAATGTCCGGGACGCCCAGCCTGCTTGAGAAAAATAATCTATGACTCCGACGGCAAATGTCAGTAAAGCCCAAACAGGTAAAGACAAAACCCATCCCAGCCATGGCCAAATAATCCCGATTAAAGCAAACACGATTCCCAATATCATAATATAAGAAAGCAAAGGAACTATTAAGATGTTGGTAATGGGCGACACTTGGGAAAAATACCCAAAACTATAAATCAAAATCGGCAAAGTAAAAACTTGAGCAGCCATAGTCATCGCCAGAAGGCTTTTTATGGAAACAGCTATTTCTTTAAACGGCGATAATTCCGGATTGCGAATCTTATCAAACCACTGCTGAATAATCGGCATACAATAAATCATCCCGAAAGTAGCCATAAAGGAAAGTTGAAAACCAGTGTCGGATTTTAAAAGTAAGGGATTTTCTGTGAGCATAAAAGTGGCTGCCATCGCCAGCATCCTCCCGGCCACGCTTAATCTTCCGACTTTTTGAGCGAGGAGAAACAGTCCTCCCATAATCCCGGCTCTCACCGCTGAAGCAGGAGCGCCGACCAAAAAAATATAGAGAATAATCATAATTATGGCAAAGTAAAAAGCCTGGCCCCTCCACAATCCCAAAGCAATCCCCAACCACATTAAAACTCCGCTCAATATAACTATATTCATCCCGGAAACAGAAGTAATGTGGCGGACGCCGGTGATATTAAGCTTATCTTTCAATTCCCCGGACATCACGCTTTGATCCCCCAAAATTATGGCCGCCAGAAGCGAACTTTGCGGAGGAGGTATATTCTGGCGCATAACCTCGCCCAAACTTTTTTTGAATTCCAAAACTTTTCCGAAAATTATGGAAAAAATGTCCGTATAATTCTTTTCTTTAAGCAATTCCACTTTCGGAAAATACATAACTGAATAAATGCCATCTTTGGCTAAATAATCTTTATAATTTCCGCCCGAGGATAAACCAGCGGGCTCAAATGGCGCCTCCAAAAGACCGATCAACTTTAATTCATCTCCATAATGGTATTCCGGATAACGGCTTACTGTCGCCAAGATAAGGCTTTTTGTTTTCTCATTCCTGATTGTTAATTTTATATTAGTTTCCCTGATATCCGGCTCCTTCACCACTGTCCCAATAACAACAATCTTCTCCTGACTGTCATTAAGCATCGCCAATTCGTTATCCTTAATTCCCGATTCAAAGAACTGCTCTCTCCAGAACCCTAAAGCCGAAAATAAGACGCAAAAACCAAAAACCGTTATTTTTTTATACTTCCAAAAAATAGAAATGACGGCTAACCCTAAAATGAGAAAAATCGGCAAAAAGAGCCAGGGAATATTAAAAAACGAACCGGCGAAAATGCCGATTATGAAAGCAAAACATAAATAAAGAAAAATTTTAGAAGCAGTCATGGCTCAATTTTAGCATAAAAAAAGGAGTGCCAATATTTGACACCCGACAATACCAGAGATCGTTAACAAATAACTCCCTCTATGATTTCTCCCATAATTTCTTTAATGAAATCTCCCCCAAAAATAACATACCGGCCATACGACACTAGTCTATTTTCATATTCACCCTGCAATCTAATCACTGCCCACTTTCCTTCACCATCTATTTCCGGTTTTTTCCCTCCGCAAGAAAATTTTTTATGGAACATGCTCCTCGCGATATCCATCTTTTTTTTATTTAAACATGCTCCTTTTCCAGACACTTTGACTGTCACTACCGTTTCTTTCTTTCTGTGCGCGCCGTTCCTTACTTCTACCAAAACAATTGGTTTTCCTTCTTGTTCCATTTTGCTGTTATTTTTTTTAATTTTTGATTATAAATGTCCTATCCCAATATTAAAAGATAGCACAATGCGCTATCTTCTGTCAAACGATTACCTTATCCGGCAAACTTCAAAAAGGGAATTTATTTTTTCCTTGACCTCTATCAGCCATTCCTCGGGGAATGGTTTTATTTTCTCAAAATCAGGGTTAATTGTTTTTTCCGGCCTGAAACCTTGAAGATAATATTTCTTAGCCGGCCCAATCCATTTAGCCATTTCTAAAATTTCTTTCTCATCATGAATGGTGGGGACTATAGTGCTCCTGAATTCATAGCCAATCCCGCATTCCTTCAAAATTTTTATGCTTTTCTCAATTTTTTCCGTTAATTCCGGATTTTTTTCTTTCGGCCAACCGTTGGCTTTATAATAATTTTCTTTGGACGCCTTAATATCCATAGCAACATAATCAATCAATTTTTCCTTAATCAAATTTTCCAGCATTTCCGGATTAGAGCCATTAGTATCCAGCTTCACCAAATAACCCTCTTTCTTAATTTCCTCAATAAATTCCGGCAGGTCGTCGTTGACGGTCGGCTCTCCGCCACAAATCACAATCCCCTCTAATAATCCTTTTTTTTCTTTTAAAAATTTTAAAAAAACATCTCGGCTGATTCTCGGCTGTTCCTTCATTTTTTCCGGCAAAACCAATTCCGAGGAATAACAAAAAGGGCAACGAAAATTGCAACTAAAAAGAAAAACCGTAGCGGCCAAATGGCCGGGATAATCAATAAGAGTCAATTTCTGAATCCCGCCGATTTCTACCATCTTATTTCTCCGCCAATTCTTTCTTGATAATTCTATATTCCTTTCTATCCTGATATTCCTGCTGTTTGCCGACATTGTATTGCCTAACCGGTCTGTAATAGCCGACTATTCTGGAATAAACTTCGCAGGGCTGTTCTATGGCGCATTTAGGACAATTGAAATGCTCCCCTGACAAATAGCCATGTGTCGGGCAGATGGAGAATGTCGGAGTTATTGTAATATAGGGCAAATGAAAGTTCTCAAAAGTTTTCTTGATCAAAGCTTTGACTGTTTCTATTTCGGAGATATTCTCCCCTAAAAACATATGCAGAACCGTGCCTCCGTTATACTTACATTGGATTTTGTCCTGTAACTTCAAGGCTTCAAAAACATCGTCTGTGTAATTAACAGGAAGCTGGCTTGAATTGGTGTAGTAAGGCAATTCTTTGGTCCCGACGGAAACAATGTCAGGATATTTTTCCTTATCTTTCTGGCAGAGGCGGTAAGAAGTGCTTTCGGCCGGCGTCGCTTCAAGGTTGTAAATATTGCCGGTTTCCTCCTGATATTTAACTAATTTCTCCCTCATAAAATCCAATACTTCCAAAGCGAATTTTCTTCCTTTTTCAGAACCTATATCCTCTCCGATGAAATTCAAAAGAGCCTCGTTCAATCCCACCAAACCGATGGTGGCGAAGTGATTAGCGAAATAAGTTCTTTTAGCCTGTTTAACCCCTGATAAATAAAACTTGGAATAAGGATAAAGGCCTTTTTCCATAAGAATTTCCACTGTTTTTCTTTTTATCTCCAAACTTTCCTTAGCCAAACCCATTATTTTCCCCAATGATTCAAAAAAATCTTTTTTGGTTTTAGCTAAATAACCGATTCTTGGAAGGTTTATGGTTACCACGCCGATACTTCCGGTAAGAGCTCCTGACCCAAACAATCCTCCTCCTCCTCGGTTGTAAAGCTCTTTCAGATCAAGACGAAGGTGGCAACACATTGAACGGACATCTTCCGGCTTCATTTCAGAATTCACGTAATTGGCGAAATAATTAGTGCCGTATTTCCCCGAGGCGTAAAAAACCAAATCAAAAGCCGGATCGTCCCATGGAAAATCTTTGGTGATATTAATGGTTGGAATCGGAAAATGAAAAGGCCTTCCGCTCTTGTCTCCATCAATCATTGTTTCGTAAAAAGCTCTTGCAATAACCTTCATTTCCTCCCCGAATTCTCCATAAGTTTCTTTTTGAGGCTTGCCTCCGATAATTACCGGCTGATTGGCGTAAGTAACCGAAGGCTTCAAATCTAAGGTGATGTTTGAAAATGGGCATTGAAAACCGACTCTGGTAGGGATAGCCATGTTAAATAAGAATTCCTGCATCGCCTGCTTCACCTGTTGAAAAGTCAAACCGTCATAACGAACGAATGGGGCTAATAAAGTATCAAAATTGGAAAAAGAAACCGCGCCGGCGGCTTCGCCCTGAAGAGTGTAGAGAAAATTAACTATCTGACCTAAAGCCGCTCTTAAATGCTTTGGCGGTTTAGCTTCAACTTTTCCCGGCACCCCGCCGAAACCCTTCATCAATAAATCATAAAGGTCCCACCCCATACAATAGCAGGCAAGCGTGTCTAAATTATGCAGATGCATATCGCCTTCTTTAACCGCCTCCCTTATCTCGCCGGGATAAATTTTATTGAGCCAATATTTTTTTACAATATAAGAAACTCCGTAATGATTCATTCCTTGCAAAGAAAAAGCCATGTTAGCGTTCTCCTGAACCTCCCAATCAAGCTTTCCCAGATATTGGTCAATCCTGTTGACGGCTTCCTCGCTTACTTTTATTGCTTCCCTGATTCTTCTCCGCTGTTCCCTGTAAAGAATGTAGGCCTTGGCTGTTTCAACCAGGTCTTCCAAAATTAAAACCTCTTCAATGGTGTCCTGAATCTGTTCAACTTGAGGAATGTCGCCGTTCTTGAATCTCCTGTTCAAAAATTCCACCACTTTGTCCGCTAATTTTTGGGATAAATGCCCGTCTTTTTGAGTAGTGGCTGTAACAGCCTTGAAAATGGCGCTCTTTATTTTATCTTCGTTAAAATCAACAATAGCGCCGTCCCCTTTTTGGACTTTTAAAATTTTACTCTCTGTTTTTTGTTTTTTGATTGCCTTTGTTTCAGTAGCCATAGCTCCCATTTTACCTTTTTAATTTCCGGCAGTCAAATCCCGCAATTCCCAACCCAAAAAAACAAAAAATAAAGTTTTTTCCAAAAAAAAGAGGGGTCAACGTTTCTTTTTAGGACCTCCTCCAAATATAATTAATACAAGGAGAAGAAGAGCGCCAATGGCTCCTACCAATAAAGAAATTATGATCACCCCCCAAATAACGATTGCTCTCCCGAAAGAGAGTTTTCCCCCTGATACAGTTTTATTTTTTTTCATTTTTAAATGTGCCGCTCCGGCCATAGACAGATTATATAGCATAAACCATCGCCCGTCAACCAAAATAAACCAAAACCTCGGCACCCGCCGAGGCTTCCATATTACTATATTATAAATTAATTCACCTTCCTTAAACTCATTTTCCTTACTCTTTCTCTTCTAACTCCTCCATTTCTTTTTCTCCAAATTCAACCAGTGAGCTAAGTTTCCCACGCAACTTATTCAGAGGGGACATTACATCTCCTTTATTTTCCTTCAATTCTTTAAAAATATCTACCAATTCACCATATCCAGTTTCCAAATATCTTTTCTCGTTTTCAGGCAACAGCGACTTACCGGTTATATCTTCTACGTCTACTGGCCTACCCCTCGGTTTTTCGTTTCGCAACTTGCCTACTTTCCCCTCTAATTTATTTCTTTTGAAATTAGCTAAATTCAATATAGCTCTTTCATCTTCGGACGTAATACCTCTAGCCACGCTTTTTAAATTTTCTTTCTTATCTCCGCCAATAAGATAGTATTCTCCTCCACCACTCATAGCATCGTTTATTGTTCTTTCTAAATCTTTGGCGATTTTTACATTATTTTTTATCGCCTCAGCCTCTCTTTCCTTATATTCTTCTTCTGTTTCCTTTTTCTTTCCAGGAAGTAAATCCTCCACAATTGATGTTTTAAATTTTTCCATATTCATATTTTTGTTTTATTTTTTGGTAATTAATACTGACCTTTCCCAATTTATGCCTCTATTTCTCCTCTTCTTTTCCCTCTGCTTCTTTTCGTTCTCCACCAACACCTTCTTCCCCCTGTTTCTTCTTGCCTAATATTTTCTGAAAAAGTTCAGAATAAAATAAAGCTTTTTTATTATCCTTTCCTTGATAATATTTTGCCAACCCTGCATAAGCGCAAGCATTTGTTCTGTCAAACCGACCCGAAAATTCAACTGTGTCCCAACACTCTTTAGCTTTTTCTTTTTCTCCTGTTTCCCAATAATTCCAGCCTAAAAGCATTGCCACTTCTAACATTTCTTGATATGTCATAGAGTACCTTTTCGCCGTTTTCAAATCCTCAATGGATTGACCATATTCTCCTTCAAGGAAAGATTTATTCGCATCTTTCAAAGTTTTCATTATGAACTCCTTATCTTCTTCTTGATTTCCTACTCCCTGTATCTCTTCAATATTCTTTATTATTTTTTCCAATGCTTCGATGCTCTTATCCCAATCTTTTTTGTCGCATAATTCTTTTATTTTTCCCAAATCTTCCTTAACGAATTTCTCTTTTTCTTCTCTTGCCTTTTCCCTCTTTTTGCTATCTTGATTCCATTCTTCTCCATCATAAAATTCATTTGAGTTTTTTAACGTTTCCTCTACGATTTTTTCATTCTCATCCATTATCTCTTTCAAAATTTTTTCTTTTCCATTCTCTTCCTCCTGTTTTTCTTTTACCCCGCCCGCTTTTTCTTTTAAAGGATAAAGCCCTTCTAATTTTTTTCTAAAATTTCCAAATACCATGTTTTTGTTTTTCCCGCCCGCATTCCACTTTCAGCGGAAAGCATTGCGGGTAGATAATTAATTTTTAATATTAATATTTGATATTATTCAACCGTAGATTTACCTTTGAATCCGAACACTGTATGATAAAAAGAAAAATATGAAAAATTTTACACATATAACAGATAATGAGCGTCGCCGCATAGAAAGAGCGCTCAAACAAGGAGAAAGT
>Ga0066636_10000589_pt1 | contig 20683 bp, 19 predicted proteins | sample CryGeyCG2014_080_2_FD_62736 | JGI IMG/M metagenome (GOLD analysis project Ga0066636, IMG submission 62736) | Groundwater microbial communities from aquifer - Crystal Geyser CG07_land_8/20/14_0.80 | ecosystem: Environmental > Aquatic > Deep subsurface > Groundwater | place: USA: Utah: Grand...
GGCCGCAGGCAGTCGAGGGACTTGAAGAAGGTGGACTTGCCGATGCCGTCGTAGACCACATCCATTCCCTGCCCGTTGGTAATCTCTCTGGTGCGATCCGCAAAATCCTCTTTTGTGTAAACAATGGGAAAGTCGCATCCGCACTGTTTGGCCCGTTCGGCCTTTTCCTCGGATCCCACCGTTCCGATGACCGTCGCCCCTAAGTGTTTCGCCCACTGGCAGACGAGCTGTCCTACGCCGCCGGCTGCGGCATGCATGAGGATCCGGTCTCCTGCCTTGACCGGGTAACACCCTTTTAAAAGATATCTTGCCGTCATCCCCCGCAGCATCATGCCGGCTGCCTGGCGCGCGGTGATCGCATCCGGAAGTTTAACCAGTCGATGAGAAGGGATGCGCCGAACCTCGGCGTAAGCGCCCAGAGGCAGGCCCGCATAGGCCACGCGATCCCCCGGGGCAATCTCCTGAACGCCTTCGCCCACCGCCTCCACAATACCGGCCCCCTCCATGCCGAGGATGGCGGGCAACCCCGGAACCGGATAAAGGCCGGTTCGATGATAGATATCGATGAAATTTACCCCGATGGCTTCATGACGCACCAGGGCCTCGCCTGCCTGCGGCGGGCCCGGATCATCGGTTTGAAGATGCATCACCTCCGGGCCTCCGGGTTGCCGGATCCAAATTGCTTTACCCATCGTGAGTCTCCTTCGATTCGAATTTTTTGACGTCAATGGGAACCCCGGTTCACTTGTCGCGTCGCACTCCATAAATCTTTTACGAATTAGAGGCTTACATCGCTTGTAAAAGAGTTAAACTCTACTCTCCGTAAAGGACCGCAATGATGGTGGCTTTTCCCTTTTTGGCCGCAATGAAATGGGGTGTAATGGATAGATAATAGGCGCTGTCGCCGGGATACAGGTCAAAGGTATCCCCTGCAATCTTTAGAGCCACTGCGCCATCGAGGACATAGATGAACTCCTCTCCCTCGTGCACGGAGATCTCTTCTTCCGGGTTTTCCTCGAGCTGGACGATGAGAGCCTCCATGTGGCGGCCTTTGACTTCCGGGGCCAGGCTCTTATAGGTATAGACTTTCCTTTTCCCTTTTTGAGATGAAGATCGGGAAACAATTTTTTGCTCATCTTTCCGGGTAATAGAGTAAATCTTGCTTCCCACACCCGACACCAACCTTCCGAATGCGCTGTCAAGGGCCTTGGAAAGCTTGATGAGGGTACCTAGCTGCGGCTGCAGCTTATCCGACTCGATGTTTTCTAAAAACTCCGTGTCATAGCCGGTCATCCGGGACAGCTCTTCCAGTGAAAGCCCTTTTCCCTGCCTCAGTGTCCGAATCCGAATGCCGATCTTTTCCGCCTCTTTGGGGGCTGCACCGGCGATCTCACCGGTCAAATCTTTGAAAAAATCCACATGGCTGTGGGTTTTATGGTCTTTTTTTTCCATCATCTTCTCCTTGCTCCGTTTGATGAAAGCAGAATCGGTTTCAGGGTGCAAACGCGCCGTCTAGTGCCTACATGCACCTGGCTCCGATATGCCGGGCAATGACAATCCTCTGGACCTCTGACGTCCCTTCCCCGATTTCCAGAAGCTTCTGATCCCGGTAAAACCGTTCCACATCATATTCTTTCATGAGCCCATACCCGCCGTGGAGCTGCACCGCGTGATTGGCGCACCGGTACATTACCTCCGAACAGTAGAGCTTGGCCATGGCAGCTTCCTTGGCAAAAGGGAGGTGGCTGTCGCACAACCAACAGGCCTTGTAGAGGAGGAGTCTCGCACATTCGATCTCCGTCGCCATATCGGCCAGTTTGAAGGCATTGACCTGGAAATTGGCGATGGGTCGGCCGAATTGCTCCCTCTCGTTGGCATATTTCAATGCCATATCGAGACACCCCTGGGCCCCTCCGAGCCCCATGGCTGCGATGGAGAGACGGCCGCCGTCCAGCGTCTTCATCATCTGGTGGAACCCTTCACCGACGGGTCCCAGGGTATTTTCCGCGGGCACCCGACAATCCGTAAAGTACAGTTCGCTTGTATTGGATGCGCGCCACATCATTTTGCCGTGCATGGGCTTTGCCAGGTATCCCGGCGTTCCGCTTTCGATGAGAATGCAGGTGAGTTCGGGTTTCCCGTCCGGCCGGGTACCGGTCCGGCAAAGGACGGTAACCCCTGCCGTGATGTTGGTGGACGCGTTGGTGATGAAGATCTTGCTCCCATTGATCACCCATTCGTTTCCATCTCTCACGGCTGTGGTCCGCGTGGCCATGGCATCGGAGCCGGCGTTGGGTTCGGTCAAACCGAAACCCCACAGCGTTTCCCCGCTGCACAGTTTGGGAAGATATTTCCGTTTTTGTTCTTCATTTCCGAAATAGTAAAGCGGGCTGATACCCAGAGAATTCTCGGCCGCGATGGTGGCGGCGTGGGACCCATCCGCCCTGGCGATTTCCTCTACGGCGATGATATAGGAAATGTAATCCATGCCCTGTCCGCCGTATTCTTCGGACACAAAAATGCCAAAAAGGCCGAGCTCGGCCATTTTGGCCATGGTTTCATAGGAAAATTCCTCTTTGTCATCCAAAACCCTGGCAACTGGCTTGATCTCCTTTTCGGCGAAGCTGCGCACCGATTCCCTCAAGATCTCCTGTTCCGTGGAAAGTTTAAAATCCATAATCTCCCCTCAGATCCGATTTGATTTCATCCCGGCATCCGTTGCTCTGCCTTCGCGTAACTCAAGGCGGATTCGACGTGTTTGAAAAGGACAGGCATGCTATGATAATATTATTTGCTATCTATAAAAAGAGGCCCTCGGTTGTCAAATCAAAACCCGTAATGAACGGGGGATGTCATGGAAGAGATTCAGCCTCATCAGCTTGTCGAAAGAGACGGATCTTTTAGCCCTTGCCTGTTTCGCGTTCCGTCCAAAACCGATGCCCCGGCCAAGATCAAGACAGACCCCAAGGAGGCTTCACGGGAAGCGGAATCTCCTGATGACGGCGAGGCCATCGCCTGCCGGGCCTGCGGCCGGGTCATAACCCGCGCAAGCGAACGGGCAGAGGTGGAAGGCGCCCACCAGCACACCTTTGCCAATCCCCAAGGGGTCGTATTTCAGATCGGATGTTTCCAATCCGCCTGGGGCTGCGCCCTGGTAGGTTCGGCCACCGATGACTTCACCTGGTTCAAGGGGTTCACCTGGCGCGTGGCCGTCTGCGGTTCCTGCCTCACCCACCTGGGGTGGCTTTACGCATCCTCCGGCGGATCGTATTTTTACGGCCTCATTTTGGACCGGCTCGTTGAACATCGATAAATCCGACCATCTCGTTTGTTGCCGAATCATCGGAATGAATGGACGGTATGGGAATCACCGGAGCCTGTCCCTGAGTCCGGTATAGCGCTTCTGGGTCCGGTCATTTTTAACGCCGATGGCCAAAGCCTTTCGGGTGCCCACCATCACCAGGAGACGCTGGGCGCGAGTGACGGCCGTGTAGATCAGGTTTCGCTGAAGCAGGATGTAGTGCTGGGTCAGCACGGGCACAATGACGGCCGGATATTCCGACCCCTGGGATTTGTGAACCGAAACCGCATAGGCTAAAACGATCTCGTCGAGTTCGGAAAAATCATAGACCACCCCCCTGCCGTCATAGGAAACAATGACTTCTTGTTCTTCTTTCAGGATCTGCACGATTTTTCCGATATCTCCGTTGAAGACCTCTTTGTCGTAATTATTCCGGATTTGCATCACCTTGTCGTACATGCGGAATGCAAGCCCTCCGCGTAAGATGCTGTCCGGTCGGGGGTTCAGCTCCTGCTGGAGCTGTCGGTTGAGGTTTTCGGCTCCCACCATGCCTTTATGCATGGGGCTTAGGACCTGGATCTCCTCCATCGGGTCGAATCCGAACCGCGAAGGGATCCGTTCCTTGGCAAGCCACAAGATGGTTTGAAGGACCTTCTCCGGATCTTCCCGGTCAATGAAATAAAAATCGGTCTTCAAATCAAAATCCTTCGGGGTGCGGATATCGGGGAATTCGCCGGCGTTGATGCGATGGGCGTTCACGATGATCCGGCTCCCCTCTGCCTGACGAAATATCTTCATCAAAGAGGCTACGGGAATCATACCGGACTCGATGATGTCCTTGAGCACGTTCCCCGCCCCCACCGACGGGAGCTGGTTCACGTCGCCCACCAGAATCAGTGTCGCACTTTCAGGGATGCCTTTCAGGAGATGGTACATGAGAAACGTGTCGATCATAGAGGCTTCGTCCAGGACCAGCAAATGGCAGCGCAGCAAGCGGTTTTCGTTTCGTTGAAAAGCATGCTGCTTGGGGCTGTATTCCAAGAGGCGGTGAATGGTCTTTGCTGCAAATCCGCACGCTTCGCTCATCCGCTTGGCCGCCCTCCCCGTAGGGGCAGCCAGGAGGATCCGGGCCCCCCGTTGGGCAAAAATAGCCAGAATAGCCCGAATGATGGTGGTCTTGCCGGTTCCCGGTCCGCCGGTGATCACCAGCACTTTTTGTTTGAGGGCGGCCTGAATGGCCTTGACCTGGTCGGCCTCCAGGGCGATGGAAAGAGAACCCTGAGCCTCTTTCAAGGCCTCTTCGGGGTCCGGTATCTGCAGAGACCTGGGGGAATCGGCCAGTCTTTTTAAGGCATCGGCAATCCCGGTTTCAAACCGGTATAACCACGCCAGGTAAACCATCCGCTCCCCCGACGAATCGCAAAAATTGTCCTCCACGACGATCTTGTTCTCACCGGCAAGCTGCTCCAGCCCGGCCGTCACCTCCTCCGACTCCGCCAAAAGGGTTTGTCGACATTTTTCGACCAGAAGAAGATACGGAAAATATACGTGTCCGTCCTCTGCCAGCTTTTGCAAAGTATAGATGATGCCGGCATGGATCCGCATGGGTGCATTTTTCGGAATGCCGAGTTTTTCGGCGATTCGATCGGCCGTTAAAAAGCCGATCCCGAAGATATCCCATGCTAAGCGATAGGGATCTTCCTTCACCACGGCGATAGATTCCTTGCCGTAGGTCCTGAAGATCTTGACCGCGTATCCCGGGCTGATCCCCTGGGCCTGCAGGAAAATCATCACGTCCCGGATTTCCCGCTGATCTTCCCAGGATTTTGTGATCATAGCGATCCGCTTTTCACCGATTCCTTCCACCTCGGATAAGCGACCACTTTCATTTTCGATCACCCTAAGCGTCTTTTCTCCGAAACGCTCCACGATCCTTTCGGCCATCACGGGACCGATTCCCTTGATCATTCCCGAACCCAGGTATTTGCGAATCCCATAAACCGTGGCCGGTGTCTCAGTTCTCGATTCGGTCACCCGGAACTGCTCTCCGTATTTGGGATGGTGGACCCATCTTCCCTTCATTTGAAGAATTTCGCCGGGAATCGCCGATGTCAGCGTTCCGACCACGGTCACCAGATCTCGTTTCCCTGAAACCTTGATCCGAGCGATAGTAAACCCGTTTTCGGCATTAGCATAGGTGACCCGTTCGATCTGTCCCGAAAGTTCGGCAATCTCCATGCTAATCGGATTTTCTCTTCCAGTGGGGGATTCGGATGGTCCCTGACGGATCATCCGGAGGAAAATAACTCTTGATATCGATTACCGGTGAACCGTCGAATGCATCGATGGCATCGACCCGGATGACGGTGTCTTCGACGGCAATGATTTTGCATCGGGCAAGTGCGATCAGATTTGGTCTCATGGGAGAGTGGGTGGCAAAGACACCAGTTAAGGGATTCTCCTTGAGATTACAGGGGTGCACATGAAGAACGGCGCGTTTTTCCGGAATGTCGTTTTGGTGGAACCAGTAGAGGACGTGGATATGAGAAAACTGCTCCAGACCCAAAAGGCCCTTGCGGTACTTTTTATAGATGATAATCCGTACGGCATCGTCGGATTTCCGGATGACACCTATCGGAAAAACTTGAAATGCCCTTGCCATGACATGTTTCTATCCTTGAAGCGCATTGCCGGTTTTATCGGGCCATTTCTTGTTGACAATTTCGGTTTTAAGGAAGTTAAAAACATCCGGGCCTTCCTTTTCCCCTTTTTCTTTTCCGGATGCCACGCGGTGCATCCGTTCGATCATCGACTTGTCATAAATTCCCACTGGAGTTTCGATAAGTTGAAGAGTATTGCGGATCAGGCTGTAAATCACCACCGGGCCTAGCGCCTTTTCACCGGAAGCTTTGGTCACGGTTGCTCCGATAACATGGCAGTGGAGAATTTCCAGGGGCTTGGGGGCTGTGTCATAGCCCAAGAGCTCGGCAAAAAGGGTTAGGGATTCGATCACGCCATCAGAGTACCCCCGATTCAGAGAAGCGCTTCCGTCATTTTCGATCTCATCGAGGTCCGAAAGGTTAAAAGACAGATCCAGACCCCCAATCCACGCGTTGCGCACACGATTCACCGAGTCTTCCTTGGTGCCGACTTTCACGTCTTTGTCGCTGAGAATCTTGATGGCGTTCCGGATGTTGATCATCTCTTTGATCGTGGGGCTTTTCCTCAGTCCCACATCTTCTGCCGTGGTATCATAGATGGGAAGCTCATTATCCAAAACCAGGATCCATCTTTTACCCCATTCAAGTTCAAGCAGGAAAAGATCTAGGTCCCGTTCCTTTCGAAACTCATGAGGACCCATCTCGATGAGACGGCGCATGGCCGATCGATCGGTCTTTTTTTCGCCTCCTGACGTCCCGATGGAAGCAATCACCTGCTCGGCCAATCGATCGATGGCAATCTTTTTGAGTAAATTTTCCTTGAAGGACATGGCAGTTCCTATTTTTTGGAAATGATAATTTACCTTTATCAAAAGTGGGTCCTCATGTAAAGATGGATACTTCGGTCGTCGCCTGAAATCGGTTTTTGAAAACAAATTGCTTGAAATGTATTTTCGGTTGAGTTACCAGCTATTATTTTGATGCAGCCGGAAATCATCCGATGGAATGACGCGCACGCTCCGGAATTTGCAGGATGGGAGGTTGGCTATGGAAGATACCGCCAAGATCGAATTTGCAGGAAAAACATATGAGATTCCCGTCATTGTGGGTACGGAAGGAGAAAAGGCTATCGACATACAGGCATTGCGCCAAAAAACCGGCCTGATCACCTATGACCCGGGCTTCGGAAACACCGGAAGCTGTAAAAGCGCCATCACGTTTATGGACGGCGAAAAAGGGATTCTCCGGTATCGAGGCATCCCCATCGAAGAACTTGCCGAGTTCGCCACCTTCAAAGAAACATCCTATCTCCTCATCAACGGCAAACTCCCCAACCAGGCCGAACTGAACCGCTTTTCAGTGCTGCTGAACGACCATTCCCTGGTTCATGAAGACATGCAGCATTTCTACCAGAGCTTTCCCAGGGCCTCCCATCCCATGGGGATTCTCTCTTCCATGGTCAACGCCCTGAGAAGCTTTTATCCGGAGCTGCAAACCATGGAAGAGGAAATCAACATCACCGTCACAAGGCTTTTGGCCAAGGTCCGGACCATGGCGGCCATGTCGTATAAGATCTCCAGAGGCCACAGGGTCATTTATCCCCGTCCGGATCTGGCCTATACCGCCAACTTTTTAAATATGATGTTCGACTCCCCGGTAAGGCCCTACATCATCGACAATGACGTGGCGCGCGCCCTGGAGGTCTTCTGGATCCTCCATGCGGATCACGAGCAGAACTGCTCCACATCGGCCGTTCGAGTGGTGGGGAGCGGAAGAGTCAATCTGTATGCGGCCATTTCCGCAGGAATCTCCGCTCTGTGGGGCCCCCTTCACGGCGGCGCCAATCAGGCGGTGATTGAAATGCTCACACAAGCATATGAAAAGAATATTCCGGTCCGGCGGCTGGTCGAACGGGCCAAGGATAAAAAAGATCCTTTCCGCCTGATGGGATTCGGCCATCGGGTTTACAAGGCCTATGACCCGCGGGCAAAGATTATCAAAAAATGGTGTCATACCCTGCTGGACAAGCTTCGCATCTCCGATCCGCTCCTGGAAATCGCCATGGAGCTGGAGGAAATCGCCCTCAAGGATGACTATTTCATTCAAAAACACCTGTATCCCAATGTGGACTTTTACAGCGGCATTGTCCTGAGAACCATCGGTTTTCCCACCAATATGTTCACCGTGCTGTTCGCCATAGGCCGTCTTCCCGGCTGGATCGCCCAATGGAAGGAAAGCATGGATGACCCTGACTGGCGCCTTTCCCGTCCCAGACAGATCTATATAGGTAGCCCCCAATATGATTATATCCCGGTGGAAAAAAGGGATTGAATAACCGATTTCGTGTATCTCTACAAAAGCGCTGCTTTTCAAAAAAATCCATCAGGGGTTGAGGCGGTCGTTCAAACCCGAGCATCCAAAATAGACTCGAGTTGATTCGTTCGATTGACCCTGGGTCCATCCGCAGGTATTTTGCACCTGTAACGATAAAGGGTTTTTCATGACGGCCAATCATTTAAAAACCCGCTGCCCCTGGACCGGGGATGACCCCCTCATGGTGCAGTATCATGATGAAGAATGGGGGGTTCCGGTTCATGATGATCAGAAATGGTTCGAATATCTGGTCCTCGACGCATTCCAGGCAGGGCTTTCCTGGAAGATCGTCATGCAAAAAAGGGAGGCGCTCAGGCAGGTATTCTATGGCTTTGACCCGGCTGCCGCAGCCCGGATGTCCGACGCAGAGATCGAGTCGGCCATCCGGGATCAAAGGATCATCCGCAACCGTCTCAAGATCCGGGCTACCGTGGATAATGCCCGGGCATTTCTCAAGCTTCAACAAGAGCACGGCACCTTTGACGCCTTCATCTGGAGTTTCACCAAGGGCAAAACCGTGCACAACCGGTTCAAACGCCTGAATCAGCTTCCCGCCAAGACCTCCCTTTCGGATGCAGTGAGCAAGGCGTTGAAAGGCGCGGGGTTTCATTTCGTGGGAAGCACGATATGTTACGCCTTCCTCCAGGCCGGCGGAATCGTGAACGACCACCTGGAAAGCTGTTTCCGATACCCTGAGCTTCGGGTAAGAAAGCGGTTTACACCGCCCGAAAACTTACCTTTTCTTTGATCCGCGGTATCCGAAGTCGATGGCGTGATTGACCTGGACATCGTTGCACGCTCGGACGCATCGGCCGCAACGGATGCAACAAGAAAAGCCGCGCATAACAAAGGGGTTGACGGACTCATGGGGTATCGGGTCTCAACGGTCGAAAACCGATCCCCGGAAACCTTATATCGATAAGTCAGGTTCCGGAGTTCACAGTCGTCCTCAAACCGGGCAAAGTTCCATGCACTTGTCATCTTTTTGCACCCGGAGCTGAAGGACGGTTCACTCCACAAATATCAAAGTGTAAGCCCCGTCTCAATATAGCCGCTATGATGAGGTGTTACCCTCTTGCTCCATCTAGTACTTTTCGGACGGTCTTTGCCATGTCTTTCATCACTAGAGGTTTGAAGACAAAGGCTTTGACCCCGATGGCTTTTGCCCTGTTTCCATCCATCCGATCGCTGTGACCGGTGCAAAGGATGATGGGGATATCCGGACGGATCTTTATCAGCTCTTGCGCCAGGAGATCCCCTGTCATGTGCGGCATGGCCATATCCGAGATGACGAGATCAAAGGCGCCGGGATCCGCCTTGAACCGCTCCAGCACCTCCAGGCTGTTTGAGGCGGCATTCACCTTATATCCCTGACGTTCCAGCATCAGCTTGGCCAGATTAACGATGGACACTTCGTCGTCGACGAACAGGATCCGCTCGGTTCCCGTCGGTAACTCCTCGACTCTATCTGCCTTCAGCACCATTGTTTTTTCAGCCTGGGGTAACAGGACTTCAAAGGCGCTTCCCTTGCCCGGTTCGCTGGTTACCTTGATCGCGCCTTCATATTTTTTGACGATGCCGTAAACTACGGCCAGCCCCATCCCGGTCCCCTCGCCCACCTCCTTGGTTGTGAAAAACGGCTCGAATATCCGGCCGATAAGCTCCGGAGCGATCCCATGCCCGGTGTCTTTTACGATGAGCCTGACAAAGTTACCGGGGCGAATTCCTTCGTATGATAAGATAGCGTCTTTATCCAGCGTTACCGGCTCCAGGCCGACCGTTAAAATCCCATCAGATGTGCGCAAGGCATGTGCCGCGTTGGTGACCAGGTTCATGACGACCTGATGGATCTCAGTGGGGTCGGCCGAAACGATTTCGCTTTCACATGATATATTTTGCTCAATTTCTATGTTCATCGGGATTGTTGCCCGCATCAGCTTCACGACTTCCTTGACCACAGGGGCAATCTCAATCGGTTTTGCCTGGAACGGAGCCTTTCGGGCAAAACTCAGGATGTGCTTTACGATGTCCCTGGCCCGAAACGATGCGGATTGAATTTCATCAAGGTAGCTTCTGGCCGGATTCCCCTCCGGCAAATCGATTAAGGCCAGGTCCGAGTTGCCCACAATGATTCCCAAAATATTGTTGAACTCATGAGCGACCCCTCCGGCCAACGTCCCGATGGCCTCCATCTTCTGGGACTGCCGGAGCTGGGATTCGAGATTTTTACGTTCGGTGATGTCCTGATTCACGCCATAAGTCTTGACCGTCCTTCCGTGAGAGTCCTTGACGATAAAAAAACGGACGGTGATACAGCCGATCGTGCCGTCTGCATAGAGCATTCGGTGTTCAATCTGCCGGCTGAAATGGGGATCCGTTGTTTCGATGGCTTTTCGCGTTTCTTCCCCGACCACATCCATGTCGTCGGGATGGACAAAGCGATGGGCGTATTCGGCGGAATGCATGGTATACCCGCCGATTTTCTCGACCGTGGTGCGGAAAATATTGTAGAATTGGTCATTGAACGTAAAAAGGTCGGTGGCAACGTCGTATTCCCAGTGGCCGAGATGAGCCATTTCCAAAGCGTTGGACAGTTGTGCCTTGCTGGCCTTAAGTTCCTCCTCGGCCCGCTTGTGCTCGGTAATGTCGTGCATGACCGCTAATACGTGTGTTTTATCCTCTTCGGTCTTTAAGACAGATGTAGACATTATGAGGGGCTTTTCTCGGCCTTTTTTATCAGTGATTATCCATTCCTCTGATATGATATTGTCGCCATCACGCATCCTGTCCATTCGTTCAACTGCTTTCTCTTGAACTACCGGATCAGGGTACATGGTCTGATACCATCCAAGCCGGTTGATTTCCTCAATCGTATATCCGGTGATTTCTACCATGCGGGGATTCCAGTGGGTGAATCTCACATAGGGTTCTTCAGGGGTGTTAAGGCACACACAAATACCATCGGCCGCTTTCTCAAGAATGTCATTGAGCGTTTTGTTCCCCTCCGTTAAAGCTTTTTCGGCAATTTTTTGGTTCGTAACATCGCGTACTATAGCTAGAAGATGCGGCTCTTTCATATACAAAAAAGAGCTGCCACGCACTTCAATGTTGAATGTTGTCCCATCCTTTCGAAGATCGACGGACTCTGCAGAGAATTTACCTGTACTCTGCAGCTGTTTCCTAAAATCCTCGAAAAGATGATAATAATCCGGATGGACGATGTCTTTTCCGTGGAGTCCTATCATCTCATTTCCTGCATAGCCGTATAACTGTAATGCCGCGGGATTTGCCAGAACGATTACACCATCGGTATTAAATATGAGAATTCCATCGATCGAATTATCGAAAATGTCCCGGAATTGGCGTTCCTCTTTCCGTATTGACACATCCGCTCGCTTACGATCGGCATCGGCTTTTTCTAACGATTTGATTCTTTGCTTAAGCTCTTTATAGGTTGGGTTTCTTGGCATATTCACCACCCATATCTCTTTTATGTCCTTGTGTCGCAATTACGCAAATGATTCGACAGATTCTAATTACAAGTACCCTGGTGGGGTTCGTAACAATTCGAGGTCCAGGTCAGCGGTATTGAGAGGCCAATTGGAAATCAATTTCAAAATACGCCAGAATGAGCAGCAGATGTATTATCAGTCGAAACTTGGTACCAGGTTCCACTGAGGAATCCTTGCCATGCCCTTCAGAAATACTACCTGTCTTCAATTTTGATGGCTTCGTAAAAAGTTGTCACCCCGTTGAAAAACGGGGTCCAGAGGTTTCATAAGTGCTTGAGAACACTGGATTCCGGTTTTCGCCGGAATGACAGAAAGAGAGCCTTTTCGACTTTTTACGATGCCATCAATTTTAAAGATTGAATCCGATGTGATGCGCCTATATCAGGTGTCTCTTGTTATTGTCAATTTTTTTCCTCCAACAGAAAATGAGGTCATCATGCAAATGACACAGGGAATCCACCAATTAATCGGGTATCAAAAGGCAAATTATGGCCATTGCCGTAAGCTTCGGAGTTTTAAGGGGGCCAAATTCGATGGATATCTAAACAAAAATGGTCGAGGATCCAAGATCCGTCGCCCATGTCTCGCCTTCGGTGGTATTTCCGGCGTCCAACGAAACCCTCGCACCTTCCGCCGAGGATTATATTTCCTAATCTGAGCGGTTTTTTATGAAAAAGCGCTCAGATCAGGTCCTATTCAATGGGATCAACTTGTGTTTAAAGGAAGCCCCCGTTTTTAGGGCCCCCTAAAACAGCAGATTCCTTGCCATCATGGATAATATTTCGAGATTATTCGACATCTGAAGAATACAAGTGACATTCCCTGGTTTTCAGAAAATCGGGAATATGCCCGGGTAGTGGTTTTAGTGCTGATACACTGATCAGGCATAAGCAAGGCGACCCTTAAGTTGAGGGGCGGGTCGACCGAGGACTACTTGCCATAGTTCTCATCCAGAAATTGCCGATTTTGGTAAACATTGAAAATGCCATTCCCCCCATCAGCTTTTAGCGATTGCTTTTTAGTGGCCATAGTATACTCTATCAATATCTTTAAAATTTTAAATATAGCCTTCAACCTAAAAATCAACAAGACAAGCATATGAGCACCCCTATTCGAAACGAAAAGATTCGCAATATCGCCATTATCGCCCATGTCGACCACGGCAAAACCACCCTGGTGGACGCCATGTTCCGCCAAAGCGGCCTTTTTAAAGCCCACCAAACCGTGGATGAGCGGCTCATGGACACCATGGATCTTGAGCGGGAGCGGGGCATCACCATCGCCGCCAAGAACTGTTCGGTGGCCTGGAAGGATATTCGCATCAATATCATCGACACCCCGGGTCACGCCGATTTCGGCGGCGAGGTGGAGCGGGCTCTCTCCATGGCAGACGGCGCCATCCTTCTGGTGGACGCATCGGAAGGGCCGCTGCCCCAAACCCGTTTCGTGCTCAAAAAAGCCCTGGAAGCGAGACTTAAGATCATCGTCGTCATCAACAAGATCGATCGCCAGGACGCCCGCCCCGAGGAGGTGCTCGATGAAATATACGACCTTTTAATCGATCTGGATGCCACGGACGAACAGCTCGAGTTCCCGCTCCTTTACGCCATCGGCAAGAAAGGGATCGCCAAAAAAGAGCTGGACGGGAAAGAAGAACACCTCCATGCGCTTTTTGACACGATCCTTGAAGCGATCCCGGGCCCGTCTCATGATCCGCAGGCTCCCTTTCAGATGCTGGTCTCCGACTTAGGCTATTCCGATTACCTCGGTCGGCTGGCCGTGGGCAAAATCTTTAACGGCACCGCCCACTTTCGGGACAACCTCGTGTGCATGGGAGAAAGGGGACAGGTGACACCGCTTAAGGTTTCCAAGCTTCAGGTCTACCGCGGGATGACCCTTGAGGACGCGGAGTCGGTGGAGCCCGGTGACATTGTGGTTCTTGCCGGCGTTTCCAATGTCATGATCGGGGATACCATCTGCAATCAGGAGGACCCCCGGGCTCTTCCCCAGATTCGGGTCGACGAACCCACCGTGAGTATGAAATTCACCGTGAACAATTCGCCTTTCGGGGGCAAAGAAGGCAAATATGTGCAGTCTAGCAGGCTTCGGGAGCGCCTGTTAAAGGAGACCCTCCGGAACGTGGCTATTCAAGTGGACGCCTCGGGCGATCGGGACAGCGCCGTGGTGAAGGGTCGGGGGGAATTTCAGCTCGCCATCCTCATCGAAACCATACGTCGGGAAGGCTATGAATTCTGCGTGGGCCGTCCCGAGGTGATTTTCCGGGAGGTTAACGGAAAAAGACACGAACCCCTTGAGCGGTTATTCTTGGACTGCGAGGAGCCTTTTCTCGGGGTGATGACTGAGAAAATCTCGCTCAGAAAAGGCAAGATGCTCAACTTTGTCAACAACGGAAAGGGACGGGTGCGAATCGAATTTTCCGTACCCTCCCGGGCGCTCATCGGCTATCGAGACGAATTTTTAACCGACACCCGGGGCACAGGCATCATGCACTCTCTTTTCGACGGTTACGGGGAGTACCGCGGCGATTACCCGAGCCGCTTCACCGGTTCCCTGGTGTCGGACCGCTCCGGCACCGCAGTGCCCTATGCCCTTTTTAACCTCGAACCCCGTGGACGCTTATTCATCGTGCCCGGAGACCCGGTCTACGAAGGGATGATCATCGGCGAACACAACCGGGGGCAGGATTTGAACGTGAACCCTTGTAAGGAGAAAAAACTCACCAACATGCGGGCCGCGGGAAAGGACGACAATGTGCTGCTCTCGCCCATCAAGCCCATGACCCTGGAGCATGCTATCAGCTTCATCCGGGAAGACGAACTGGTGGAGGTGACCCCCCTTTCCATTCGCATGCGAAAAGCAACGCTTTCGGCCCAGCAGCGCTACACCCATCGGCCGCGGGCTTAAAACGGGCAGGGAAAACCCCTTGACTCGGTCGCCGGTTTGCCCTCACACCCTATCCGGCTGCCCCACCCAGAAAATTGCCTATGCATCCAATGGCATGGCCTCATTTGAAAAGGCTTTTGTCGATCTCTATTATGAAGTCAGCCGAGAGATTATCCCCTTTCGATTCAAGAGCTGGTCAAGATTTACCTCAACATGAGACGGAGAATGTCCCTGAATACAAACCGGATGGTCAAAATCGCTTCACGCAGAAATATCCAGCAGGATATCCGATATATCGTGGAGCACGATGCCATTACGGACGCTGCGATGGAATTTGTCAATATCACTGAGGAGATAACACCATGAATCTGAAAAACAATCTTCCTCCGGTTCATCCGGGTGAATTTCTTAAAGAGAATCTTGACGAATTGCGGATCTCTCAAGCTGAGTTTGCCCGCACTATTGGACTTTCAGCCATGAGAATATCCCACGTCGTCAAAGGGAAAAGACCTGTCACCGCTGAGATGGCCTTGCTTTTCGGCAAGGTCTTTGGCCATACGCCTCAATACTGGATCAACTTGCAGGCGACCTATGACCTCAAAATGGCCGAAAAGGTTGTCAGCCGCAGGATCGCTGGAATCCATCAACTTGCGCATGCATGATGAGTTGACAGTCATTGTGACATAAATAATCCTCTAATAAGCATATCGATTTGAAATAACGTTTATATTATGTGACATTTTTATTGACATAATCTGTGTCACAGATTATGAAAAGACCGATTTCATCAATAAAACCCCTGGCAGGCCGAGCCGGATGCTGTGACATTCTTCGGTGGCTCATACGCTCAACTAAGCTTAACGATAAGATAAAAAGGTGACAGAATAATGGACACATCCCCAGTCAAAAAGGTCTCCACCTTCAAATCAGGACACTTCGTCTTTAGCCGCCGATACCAGGACTCTGAGATGAACAACCTTCATCTATGGAGCATGGTGCTCTATAAAACGGTCAGTGATCTTCCGATCCTGCCTGCTTGGTCATCCCAGCTTGAAGAGACGCTCATCCGCAGATCCATCTTCGGAACAGCGGCGCTCGAAGGCAATCCGCTGAAAGAGGAAGAGGTCGGAAAGATCATCAACGCAACGGACAACCCGACGAAGTCGGCAAGGGCTGAACAGGAAATCAGGAATCTCAAAGCGGCGTATCAATTTATCAGAGAACTTTCTCCGGAACCGACACCACCGGTAATTGATGAGGAGATAATCAAGAAGGTCCACGCCCTGATCACGGCACATATTGAGCACCCCTACAACGTCCCAGGTCTGTACCGAAATCACAAAGTCCAGGTGGGCGACAAGGGCCACGGCGGCGTGTACACACCCCCAAAATGCCTTCCGGATATTGAAAAACTCATGAAGGAATTCATCCCCTGGATCAACAGCGAGGAGATGCTTGCCATGGATCCCTACTGCCGGGCAGCCCTGGTCCACTACCACCTGGGGTTGATCCATCCCTTCGGCGACGGAAACGGCAGGGTGGCAAGAATAATCGAGGCCTTGCTGTTGAGATTATCAGGACGTAAATACATCCCCACGATGCTCTCCAATTACTACTACCGGAATATGGACGAGTACTTTCGGGTCTTCTCCATCACTCGGAAGAACAAAGAAAATGACGTGTCCCTTTTCCTGAAATTTGTTCTGAAAGGGGTCGTCGATTCGTTGGAGGAAATCAAGAACCGGATCACTTATTTAATCCGTCGCCTGGCGTTGAGTGACTACCATGGCACGCTGCACCGGGAGAAGGCGATTATCCAACGCCAGCACGACCTCCTGACGATGTTGCTCCAAGACCCCAAACCGTTCACCCTCCAGAATTTGTTTGACACATCGCCCATGAACACCTTGTACAGAAATGTCAGTGAACGGACCGCCAGGCGGGATCTGAAGAAACTGACGGAGATGAATCTATTGACATGCACCAATGATCAACATGCCCTGAATCTCAATGTGTTGGGATAGGTGGCACAGATAGACTATGGGAAGGAAAATCTATATATTGAACTACTTCGGAATCATTGACACGAAAGCGGTCTTATGCTTGTGAAAAGCCTATACTAGGGCTATATATTGCCAGCCAAAAAGTTCGTGAAAGGATGTATGTGCAAAAGAAGAAATACACACACGCCATTGCAAACTGGCCCTTGGAGGAGCGCCCGCGGGAGAAGCTGATTTTGAAATGCCCGGAATCGCTTTCAGATGCGGAACTCCTGGCAATATTTCTTCGGGTCGGTGTAAAAGGCAAGAACGCCATTGTCTTGGCCCGGGAGCTGCTTTCCCGCTTCGGCTCGCTTCGGGGGCTCTACGCTGCCCCCGTAGATGAATTGCAGACGGTTTTGGGCATTGGCGATGCAAAGATCGCAGTTCAAAGCAGTCATCGAGATGAGCAAGCGGTACCTTACCGAGGGTTTCCATAACCGACCCTATGTCGAGTCTTCGGACGACCTTATGAAACTCCTCTCTCAGGAGATGCGAGACTTAGATCAGGAGGTCTTCAAGGTCATCTTATTGAACGGTCAAAACCATATCTTGAATATCTTGGAGGTTGCCAAGGGGTCGTTGACGGCAGCCAGGGTTTATCCGCGAGAAGTCGTCAAGATAGCGCTCAGATACTCCGCTGCCGCCCTCGTCTTCGTTCATAACCACCCGTCGGGTGTGGCAAAACCCAGCGAGGATGACAAGAGGATTACGAGGGATCTCGTTCTTGCCTGCCTGCCCATCGGCATGAAAGTACACGACCACATTATCATCGGTGACAATGACAAATTCAGCTTCGCGGATGCGGGGCTGATCGACCAGTACGCAAAAGAACTTGATGCGAGGAAGCGATCATGACGCGTGAGAAAAAGGGTAAAGTGGTGGAAGAAGTCGAAGACCACGAAGGCCAGATCCAGGATTCTGTCTCCGGTCACTGGGTAAAAGCAGGACCGGAAGAAGTGGGCGCAGTCCAGATTTTTATCCACCGCTTGATAGAGGATTACGGGTATGCCAAGAGTCAAATTTAAACCCGCCCCCAATACCGGGTCCGCATCCGCCCGTCGGACAAGGAGAAGTCCTACCCCGTTGATATCGCGGTCTTCAATTCGTCTAAGAAAACCGAGGATGAGTTGTTCATGGTTGTGGAGTGCAAAAAGAAAGAGCGGAAAGCGGGAGAGCACCAACTTCGGCTCTATATGGATATGTCCGCCGCCGATGTGGGTGTATGGTTCAACGGCGATGAACACATCTATCTTCATAAGGTCCACCATAAAGATGGCAAGCGCACCTATGAACCATTGCCAAACATTCCCCGTAAAGGCCAGCGGATCGCAGACATCGGCCTCTACAAACGGAAGGATCTCAAGAAGCCGTCCAACCTGAAGGCCGTATTCCGCGACCTGCGAAACCATCTGGCCGGGATGACCACCGGCATCACGCGGGATGAGGCGCTTGCCCAGGGGATCATCAATATTCTATTTTGCAAAATCCTTGACGAACGGGAGACAGACCCCGACGACATAGTGTCCTTCCGTGCCGGCGTAAGCGAATCGCCGACGGAGATCCAGAAGCGCATCAAGGCCATCTTCGAGCGGGTAGAGGAAGAGATTGAAGTACTCGAAAGCCTTTAATCAGCACCATTCTTCAAGCTGATGAGTTAGAACAGCATTGCGCAAATAGTAGATTCAATTTTCCACTCTTGGAGGTGTACTTTGAATATTGCTCTTCTGAAGAAGCATATCAACGGTTACAAACAAAATCTGGCAAAAGATCCCGAAAAGCACACAAAAGACCTTGCCGAGAGGAAGGAGCGAATTGCTTACTATCAGTCCTGGACAAAGGATCGCATCCTTTCCATGACAGAAGAGGGTTTCTACGACTACCTTTCCAGGTTGTGGGCCATGTTGATCTGGGGAAACAAGCATTATGTCGTGGATAAAATGATTGCGGACAACGGATTCGATGCCCTGAAGAGGGAATTAACAGAGCTGATATGGGGCGCATCGCCCGTTATAAAACGCTGGGACAATTTCTTGAAAAGCGTGAAGGGATTCGGCCCGGCCACGATCAGCGAGATCCTATGTCACGTCTATCCGGACCAATGCATGCTCTGGAACCGTCGGGCCTATATAGGCTTGAACTACCTTGGCGTAACAGGCCTTCCTAAATACAACTATCAGATGACTGGTAAAAGATATGAGGAGTTGTCCGGCATGGCGCAAAGAATTGCGGAGGCGATGAGGTCGGAAGGCATAGAGGACGTGAATCTGCTCACCGTTGATTATTTCATCTGGGACGAGCTGCAGGTTGAGGAAAACCTCAGCAAGATTTATGCAGCAGGGAAGAAACCGAAAATGGCGCCGATTGTCGAAGAGAAATTTGATGCTGACTTTGCCGACTTCATTCACAACGAAATACGCGACAAGTTATCGGATATCGGAAAGTGACTCGGGTTCAACGCAGGTACTGAAAAGAAGATTGCCGAGGGATCGAAGGTGGATACGATCTGGGAATCCACAATCGGCAATATGGGACGGATCATCTATGTCTTTGAAGTGCAGACAAAGGCGAGCATAGATAGTCTTATTATCAATCTCCTCAAGGCTCTCAACAATCCGGCGGTGCAGGGCGTAGTAGCCGTTTCCGATGCGGCGCAACTGGACAAGATCAGGAAACACGCCGAACAGGTACCCAATCTGGGGGCAAAGCTGAAATACTTGGACTATAAAAAGGTCCTGGAAGTCCACGACGCGCTCGAGATGGTCAATGAATCGATCAACAGCCTGGGCTTGGTTCCACAGGGATTCTGAGGCGTCGACTGAACGTTTATATCCGGCAGTAGATTGAAGAGACGGCCATGGAAAATTGATTGAATTGAGTCGAGTAGACCGGTTTCTCCCGATATACAGGTTGATGTTTGTTTTCTCTGTTTACCGCCTGGTTTCCCGGCGGTGCCACTCTATTTCAACCATGTATCCGTTGGGTAAATTGATTCGATGATGTAATCGTTTGCCGAAGGCTCAAAGGCCTCGTCGCCTGCCTGTCGTGTTCGCGACGCAGACATGTGCGACGCACAGGCAAGTATGGCGGGTGTTCAATCAGAGGCGGGACGTGGGCGACGGGTCTTGGGAGTTTTTTGAGTTCCCATAAGTTTATGATCTCGTCCATCCCGGATTTGTTGCGCCTGCCTCGGGATACGTTACTGAAGTAACCATAGTAGCGTATCCCGTTATTGGCGGGACTCCCCTTTGTTCGGGATATGGCTGGTCATCGCGGCAAATGCTTGTATCCCGCCGCTCTTCAGCGGGGCCACTTCAGGGCGTCGAATACTTTGTGTGTTGTTTGCGTTTCCTCTCCAAAAATGAGTTAGAAATCATAATCGTAAGTTTCGTCGTGAGCCGGTTTAACATCTTTCATCATAACTACAACATCAACCGGCATGTTGTTCCTGTCTTTGACCATGTTCGGAATCACTGCGGCACGATAAAACCCTGCTCTGGTGAAAGCATTGATAGCGGATGTGTTAATATCCGGAATCTCGACGAGAAGTTTTTCAAGCCCGAGTTTGTAAGCGATGTCCGCGAGCTCCTCAATCATCAGATGCCCCAGACCGATTTTGCGGTAGTCTTTGTGAACAAAGATCCGCACAGTACCTAAGTGCCATTTCCAGCCGGATCGACGGCGATTGATGGTGGCATCGGCAATAATTTTGCCATCTTTTACTGCCAGAATAGGCAGAGTCTTGGCGTATTCGAGATTCTTGGCCCATTTTTCAATAAGGAGCCTGCTTGAAACCTCATCGCGCAAGTACCGTGCATCTTCTTCGGGAACCGCCTGGAAAAACTCATACATGGCATCCTTATCTTCTGTAACCATAGGACGTAGAATAATCTT
>Ga0066636_10000596_pt1 | contig 20577 bp, 12 predicted proteins | sample CryGeyCG2014_080_2_FD_62736 | JGI IMG/M metagenome (GOLD analysis project Ga0066636, IMG submission 62736) | Groundwater microbial communities from aquifer - Crystal Geyser CG07_land_8/20/14_0.80 | ecosystem: Environmental > Aquatic > Deep subsurface > Groundwater | place: USA: Utah: Grand...
AAATAAATTTTTTTTCTCCGTGCACATTATTTGCACACTTTTTTTGCGGCTAATTTTTAATGATAATTTTCTCTGACAGGCGTAAAAGATAAACGGATTAGGGCATAAAAGATGAAAGCCATTTTTTTATTGAAGCAACGGATTTTTTGGCGGTAGAAGTCACATTAAAACGTCCGCGGCTGTCGGCATCGGCCAAAATGGCGCTGTTTCCCCAGATAACCAAGCCAAGGGCGGTTAAAAACTGCGGATCATTTACCTTGTCAATAATGGTGGGCGTAACCCGGTTGACGCCGATCGAAGCGGGCAAACGCAATTCTCTTTTCGCCACTTCCGTAATATCCGAGAGCTTCACGCCCCCGCCGATCAAAAGAGCGCCGGCCGGCAACATGCCGGACCGTTCAATTTTTTTGAACTCCTGGTCAATTTTACTGAAAATTTCTTCCACTCGGGCTTCAATAATTTCCGCCACGAATTTCCGGGAAACAAACCTGGGTTCTTCTGCGCTGTTTTTTTCCGCGTCCAGCGCCGATAAATCAATTTCGTCTTTTTTCCCGAACTTGGCCGGCCAAGCGCTGCCGGATTCAATCTTGATCTTCTCGGCCAAAGTTAAAGGACAACGGAGACCAATGGCCACATCGGCGGTAACATGCTCGGAGCCGATGGGCAAGACGGCGGTATGCAAAAGTTCGCCTTCCTCAAAAACCGCCAAACTGGTCGTGGACAAGCCGATATTAATCAAAGCCGCGCCCAGCTCTTTCTGCTTGCTGTCCAGCACGGCTTCGGCGGCGGCCAAGGGGGAAAGAATGAGATCCTCAATATCCAAACCGGTCCGGTAAATGGCTTTGGTCAGGCTTTTCACGTGACTGGATAAAACTTGCACGATCAGGGTTTCCACTTCCAACCGGACGCCGGTCATGCCGATCGGATCCTTGATGTCTTCCTGGTTATCAATGGAAAAACGGATCGGTATGACATGGATGATTTCATAATTCGGCGGCACAGATAAAGCCCGCGCGGCCTCAATGGCCCGATCCACATCCTCGGCATTGACTTCACCGTCGCTTTTTCCGATCGCGACCACGCCGCGGCTCTTTTCGCATTTGATCTGCGGGCAATTGATTCCGACCCAAACCCGAGTGATGGGCAAGCCGACCAAACGTTCGGCCTTTTCCAGGCAGGCGGAAATGGCGGTGGTCACATCTTCAATGCTGTTGACTGTTCCCTTGGCGATTCCCTGCGCCGGCACCGATACTGCCCCGATAATCTGCAGTTTCTCTCCGCCGCCGTCATTGGCTTTCTGGCCGACCACCAATCTGATTTCGGTTGAACCGATATCAAGCCCGGCAATTATGTTTTCTTTCATATGGCTTCTTTAAGCTATTTTCTAATAATTATAATCAATTGGCGGCTAAAAGGCAAATGGCCGAATAACCATATTAAATAAGGCTATTTTTATGAAGAAAAATTAACGAAACGAGGAAGAAAAACCAAAGCGCCCAGGATTACCGCTCCCAAGGAAGAGAAAAAAACCGCCGCCGCCATGATATCCTTGATAGCTTTGGCATAAACATCAATTTTCGGGCTAGCCATATCCACCAGCCTTTCCACGGCGCTGTTGACAAGTTCCGCGCCGACTACCAATATAATCGCCACAATCAAAAAGGCCCATTCCCAACGCTCAACATTAAGCCAAGTCCCCAAAAGCACGACCAGCAAAGCGAAAAAAGATTGAATCTTTAAATTGTCTTCTTCTTGCCAAGCGCGTACCAGACCGCGGCCGGCATAACGGAGGCTTTTATTTAAACGGATCAAATGGCGCATAATATTAACGGCGGAACAATGATGATTTTTTTGAAGAATAAAAACCTATTTTATCTAAAAAAGCGCGCGCCCGTTGATGCATGGCTTCTCTTTCGGATATTGTCCGATCTTGTTCCCCGGCCAAATGCTGAAGGCCGTGGACAAAAACAAAAATCAGCTCGGCCGCGGCTGACTGGCCATATTTTCTGGCCTGACGGGCAATCTGCTCGTAATCCAGGATAATCTCGCCAAAAAGAACATCTTGTCCGCGTTTTATTTCCGCGCCAAGATTGAAAGCCAAAACATCAGTCGGATAATTATGATCGAGCCGCTCCCGATTTAAACGGCACATTTCCTTGTCTTTGACAAGCGCCAAAGATAAAAAATAATTCTTGATCCGCCGCGCGCGGAAAAATTTTTCCGTAGCCAGAAAAAAAATTTTTGCGTTCAGACGGCGGCCGCTCAAATTGTTAATTTCCAGAGGCATCGCCAAAAATAAAGCTGTTGATGGCCAGCTGATATATATTTTTAAAATGATGGGCGGTATTATTCGGATTATACGCGATTGCCACCAGATATTCGCGATTTTTGTCGGTCAGGTACAAAGTCAATTTATCTTCCAAGAACAAACCGTCCCAGCCGTCGCGAGCATAAAAAAGATCCGCGCTGATCGTATCAACTGTAAACTGATCGCGGTACCATTCGTCAATCGCCAAACGACCGCTGTTCGGCTGTAAGACAATTTGCAGGAACTGTTTATCCGGAGCAGTAATAATCAAAGAATTATCGCCATCAATCCGGCTTAACTCCCAGCCGCCGGGATAAAAAAATCCATAATCAAAAGAAGTAGCACGGTAAAAAATCAGGCCTGGATTTTCCCCGATTTTCCCATTTCCGCCCGGATTATACAAATTGGACACTTCTTGTCCGTCGCTATAAGCGTCGCCGTCCGTGTCGCTGAGCGCCGGATTGGTATTAAAAATAACTTCTTCCTGATCGGACAAACCGTCCTCATCCGCGTCTAATATATCGTCAGCCGCGGTAGCCATATCTGCCGCGGTTGTGGTTGATTCGCCAGTCGCGCCTTCTTCGGTGATATTGACGACTTCTTCCTGGCTCAACGTTTCTGGGCCGATTGTTGCCAAAATGCCATCTGGAACGGATTGATCAGACGGCGCAATTGCCGGCGCGGCCGGGGGCGGTTCGGTCGTCAGGCTGCTTTCTTCAACCGCCGGCGCGGGTAAAGACGACTGAATAGATTTTTGTTTGAACAGAAAATAATAGGCCAAGACGGAAAAAATAGCCAGCAAGAAAAAACCGCCGACCAGAATCAATAAACCGAATCTTTTCGCGTTCGGCGAAGATTGGGAATCGGCTAAAAAATGAGCCGGCATCACATACACCGAAGCATCGCGGTCAAAAATCTCATTTTGCTGTCCTGGCGGCAAACCAGCGCCGGTCTCGGACAATTTGTCTGGTAATAATTCATTAATGATATTATCCATAATTTTTGAAAACTGCTGACTTTCCAAGTTTTACTGGCTGCTATCTTCCTCCAAGGAATAAAGCTTGCCCGGGCCAAGCGGATTATAGCCGTTTTTAACTTCCGACCCGTCCGAATAGCCATCGCCGTCCGTATCGGCCAAGAGCGGATCGGTTTTATAGACCTGCACCTCTTCGCGATCAAACAAGCCATCGCCGTCCGTATCCGGATTATTCGGATCCGCGCCCAAAACGATTTCTTCTTCGTCAGTCAGGCCGTCTTGGTCCGTATCCACGGCCGGCGCGGCTACATCCGGAGTAATTTCCGCGGGCGGCGGAATAAAGGGCTCGTCCGGCAAGACAGCCGCTTGGTTTGGTTCGACCGATTCATTCATGCCGGCTTGCTCCGCCGGCGCCGGTTCTAAATAATTATCCGCCGGATCAATATCTTCCGGCACGACCTTCACTTGGAATCTTTGGTAGCCAAAATAAAAGGCCGCGGCGAGCAAAACTAACGCGGAAAAAATAATGCCGATCAAAAGCAATTTATGGCCAGAGGCCTGGCCGGCCAGCGGCGCGGCGGCAACGGAATTTTCTTTCGGCTGAAAAATTTCCGGCTTGGGCACGGGCCGAAAATCTTCTTTTTCCGTATTGGAAAAAATATCCTCCATTTGCTCAACGGACGCCCCATCCGAAGCGGCTGAAGCTTTATTTTCCGCGGGCAACGCGGTTTCGGGCTGGAAATTTGACTGGCCAGCGCTTTCCGCCGCGGACTGATTGTCTGACTTGACATCGTCAAACATAAATTTTTGTTAATGAATTATTTTTATCCTAATTAAATCAAACAAAAAGACAAAGGCAAAAAATGATAAAAATTTTTCTAAAAGCCGTATTGGTATTTTAACAAAATTTTCAAGACTAGACAATGGAAAACAATTATGGCGTGGGTAAAGTGAGTGTAATATTTTTTTCTCCAGATTTATCGCCTTCATTGCCGTATTCATCATAAGCGGATAAGGCGAAATAATAAATATTATCCTTGTTCAGCCCGGTCGCCAAAATTGACAAATCATCAGGCTTGCTCGCCTCAAGCGGCTCCACCGCGTCCAAGTCTTTTTTATCTCCATAATTGCCGGTCGCTGTGCCGATATAAAGGTAATAGCCTTTCGCGCCCGCCACTTTTTGCCAATTAATCCGCACCGTTCCTTCTGACTCCTCTTTCAGCGGGTCACTAGCCTGCCAATTTGGCGCGCTCGGCGGGGTGCTATCCTTGATTGTCACGATCACTTCATTACTCAAAGGGCTTTCCGCGCCAGTTGTGTTATTATAAGTGGCCAGCGCAAAGGCGTAATTAAGATTATTATCCAAACCGCTGACCGTACACGCAAAGTAATTCGTATCTTTAACACAGGCTGCATTGCTGTTATTACTTTTTGGGTTTATACCATCTTCTACTAAAGCATATTCTTTTTGCGTCGTGGAGGCTCGCCACCAATATAATTTATAATGAGTGACTCCGCTGACGGCCGTCCAACTGGTCCGGGCCTGCCGCCCTAAGCCGGTGTTTTGCGCGTTCAAAGTGTTGGCCCCGGCCGGCAAATTTTCGCGGAAAAAATATAATTCTTTCAAAACATCCAAGCGGCATTTTCCTTGGTTGTTATCACAAAGAGTGCCCACGACCGCATTAATCGGACAAAGTTGTTGGTTGCTGGAACAAAGCAAAACAGTTTGGCTCGGCGTTGATGGCGGACTATTCAAAATGGCGGGCAAATCATCGTGCGTGCCAGCTTCATTTTTATCGCGGCAATAATAGAATTCCATATTATTATTCAAAGCGCCGCTGTCCTGCCAAGGCGCCCAATTGCCGCTCGCCGGCCTCTGCGGCCAAGGATTTTCACAAACAAAAACGAAGATATCCGCGGTCGCGGTCCGGTTTTGGTTGAGCGTGGAGGAAAGATTGATATCATCACGGGTAATCTTGCCGGTCGCGGTCAATTTGGTCCGGCCATTGTTGATATTTTCCGCCCAAATCCAAGCTTTATTCGGATTATCAGCAACCAACAAGGTTTCATGAACCTCAGCCACATTGGTGTTGGCAATCTGCCAAGACCATTGCCACTCGTAAAGGCCGGGAGCAGGCACGATCTCCTGCCCGTCGCGGGACCAAGCGCGGGCGGAGAAGACTTTGTCTCCGTCATCTTTTTCTTGAGCAATAAACCAATCGCTATCATCACTAATATCATTATTGACAGTATTAAAGAGATAAGAAAGCGGGGTGATGGTCGCGCGGTCGAACAAGCAGATCTTGTCGCCGGTGGTAAAGCTCCAAATATAGCTATTTTTAAAATCTTGGCCGTTGAATTGTTTTTGATCATTATGATCGCTATAAACCAAACTTAATTTGGTGGAACTGGCATTGGTCACGCCAATATTAATTTTATCAGCTGTATCCGGATCGCCTTTGATGATCACATAATACAAACAATCAGTGTCCAACAGCTGAGTGGGCGCGAGATACATTTGGCTGGCCACTAATTTGTTGCCCTCTGGATCGGTCTGGCTGGCGGATGCCAAGGTCAAGCCGCTGACTTTCGCGCTTACGGCGCAATAATTTTTATCCGACGCTGGCGCTGTCCAAGCGCTGACCGATTGGGAAAACCAATGTAATGCTTGTTGTATTAAGCGCGCCAGCTTGTTGATTGGCCTGATGGCCGATATCTTTGTGTCGGGCTGGTCCGTGTCCGCTTGCACTAAAAATTGGGTATTGGCCGGACAAAGATTTTGGCCGTAATCGCCGACCAACAGCACATTGCCGGTGAAACTGCCCAAGTCCATTACTTGATCAAATTCCGCCTTGATCAAAGGATTGCGGCAAATATCTGTGGTGTTATCAGTGGGAACAGTGCTATGAACTTCCGGCCGATCCAAAGCGGCGCTGGCCGCGCAATAATTGATTAGACCGGCTGGATAAAAACTGCCGGTGCCGACCCCGCGGCAAAGCGGCGGCGTCAAATCGCCATCCACGCAACAAGCGGCGTGCCCTGAGCATTCAGCCGCATTATTGCCCAGTTCCGCGCAATCGCGGCACACGCCCTGGCCATCCGCGGCTTCCGTGTCGCAGTATTTGCCGCTGTGACCGAAACAATTGCAAGCCGCGTCTTTATCGGCAGTAGTCGCGCCAGGAATATTACAGCCCGTACAATGGCCATAATCGACAGTACCGGCATGGCCGACACCGCAAGTCCCTTCACATTTCAAGGGCCGGCAACAATCGCGCGCGTCCTGGCCGATCTCACAGCAACATTCGCATTTATCTTGTTCAATGGTTTCACATTTATTATTACTATCATTACATTTGGCTAAACCAGGACAACGTTCTTGCGCCGTAATACACTCGCGATATTTTGCCTCGCCGTCCATTTCCCGGCAAACCGTTCCGGACGGGCAAACATTGCAATCAACGCCGTTCAGATCATCTTTCTTGCACCGGCCCGCTCCAATCAGGTTCCAGCCGTCCGGACAAGACAGAGTGTTAATCACCCAGACAGCGGATCCGGCATATTGTTCGCAAGACGCCTCAACTTCGCGGCCGAAGCGATCGGTCGTGGTCGCCCAACAGCGGGAATTATCTTGATAACAAACATCAGCGGAGGAACTGGCAATAAAACCATTGGCACTCTCGCAAGCAACGCAATCCGCGCCGGTAAGAACCGCGCGAGCCGCCGTATAAGGCGAGCACTGGCCGGGCGAATTCGGACAATAGCCGGTGGCGCAGATATTCGCGTTCAAACTACGGCCTTGGCAGCTGTCCGTTGGATCTGTCGGATACCCGCACCGGCAGTCTGCAATTGAACAAACCAAAGGATCGCGACACTCCGACTGATTTAAATCACAGGTCGCCGGCAAGGCGCCCTCATAGCAAGGCTCGCCCAAACCCGGCACTTTTTTCGTGGAGAAATTCCATTCAAAAACCGCGCTTTTGAAAACCGGATAGCAGGCGTCCAAACTGCTCGCGCAACGCCCGGCAAAACTCGTCTCACTGGGACAGCAAATGTCTGATCCGCCGCAATCATTGTTGGTGGTACACGCGCCCACGGTAAAATTCAAAGCATTGCCGGCTAAATTGCTGGCATTGATAACCTGGACCGGACCGGTAATTGCTTCATTAGGCACGGTTGTGTCAATGCGCATGGCTTCTGTGCCATTACCCCAAAAAGAAAGGCTCGCGCCGGATTGATCTTGATTATTATAAAAACGCACTTTTCCTGGGGTGGCGCCGAAATACTCGCCCCACAAGCTAACTGGCGCAAAATGCGGTCCTCGGTCTGGCCGGACTAAACATAAGCTCGGCGCTAGCGGCAAATTGCTGTCTAATTTAAATGTTGATGGCGTGAGAGCGCTGGTATCCAAAGTTTGCCCGCTGGCTAATATAATCTTAAGATAATAATCATTATCTGAAATACTGGGCGCCTTAACAATGATCTGCTTGTCCTGCCAGACGCTGTCCGCGCAGACGCGGGGAAATTCATAGACCGCTTCCGTGCCATCACTGCCTAAATCCGTGGTAAAATAGACTTTGCTGGCGGATTTGGTTTGGCCAAAACCGCGGCCGCTGATCGTGACATACTGCCCGGACGGACCAGTGCCGGGCGAAAAAGAAATAATGGCCGGGCCCGCATTGGCTTCTGGCGATTTGGTAAAATTTAGAAAATTGCTGGCCACTTGAGCGCTGTTGCGTGTAAAAACCGTGGTCCGGCCATCGCGCAAAGACGGCACTCGCGCGGATCCGGAAGAGTTTGCCGGGAAAGCAGAATTAAGCGCCGCCAGATACGATTGCTGATTGCCAAAAAAAACCAAGTTGTTCTGCAGTTTAATGCCCTTGAAGGTCAAAGAATCGTTATATACGCCCTGGCTGGGATCAACCTGGCACAAGCCCGGCCGGACAATCGTATTGACAACCAAGAATAAAGGCGAATCAGCGTAATAATTGGTGACATTTTGTGTGACGCGAATTGGCCCACTCTGAGCGCCTGGCGGGACCACCACAATGATTTCTTGGTCTGACCAAGCCGGACCGCAATCCGGGTTGCCAGTGGTCGGATTATTCGCCAATAGCGCGTTAATGGTCGGCTGGCCGGAACTGTCGGAAAAGTTGACCACTCCGGCCGTGGCGCCGAAATTCCGGCCATGGATGGTCACAAAATTTCCCACCGCCCCATTCGGCGTGCCATTATCAAAAGTATAATCAGCATTGATCGCCTGGCAAGCGGCCAGAGAAGCGCTGTAATTATTAGTTGGGTCGCCGTTCGCTTCGCGGCAAAAACCGCCGACCGGCGAAAGCCAATCAATGATCGGCGCGTTCTGGCAGGAACAACAATCATCAACTCCGCCGCTGTAACCGATCGTTTGGCAAGTGCCACCCAGGTTCTCGCAAGAACAAAAATAAGAAGCGCAACGATTGTCGTTCGCGTGGCAATCCGTGCCGGAAGTCGCGCAATCGTCATTCTGGCTGCTGCCGCACGCCGCGCCTTGGCAAAGCGCGCATGAACCGCCGCAATCCACGCCGGTTTCATCGCCATTTTTCAAGCCATCGCAGCAATGCGCCGGCCGCAAAGAGACTGCGCGGCTCAAATCCGCGTCATTGTTGTCCGCGTCCATCGCTTTCAATACCAAAGTATAATTGGTATTCAATGAATAACCAGCGGTGGTGTCCCAATTGGCGCTGGCCTGGCATTGGATATTGGGTACCGCGCCCGAACAAGCCGGATTGGATTCCACGGCAAACTGGCCGACAAGGCTATCGCGGAAAACAAACTGGTCAATCCCGGTATCGTCTTTGGCCTTGCCAAGCAGCGGATTAACCGTGTCAACGCAGAGATTGCCGGAATTAAAAATCAATTCCAGGTCAAAAGGCCGGCTGGTATCAATGACCACGCCGGTCGTGAAGACTGATTCGCAAGCCGTGCCGCAAGACAGGACGGCCTGGTCACCGGCCCTTCTGATGCTGTTTTCCGCTTTGATTTTATATTTCGCGTTCCGGTCAAAACACTTCCAAGCCGCGTAAGGCGCCGGGCAGTCATTCCAAGCCGTAAAGCTGATTTGACTGCCGCTGACTACCCGCGCGAAATAAGCGACCTTATCGCCAACGCATTGCCCGGCTTCGCATCGATCGGATTGGCAGTCAAAACCGGAAGCGCAAGCCGCACCCGCCGGATTTTGTCCGCCCGACTCTTTAGTTAAATAAAAACTGGCGTCTGTAACAGTTGAACTGTCTGGCGCATGGCTAAAATTAACCCTGACCACTTTGTTGCGGATCACATCGGAAGAGTTATGAGGCGGCTGGTAAGAAGTGATTAAAAAAGGCGGCGGCGTGGAACAATCCGGCGCGCAACCCCAGCTGCAGCAGCTCTGCCCGATTGAACAATTGCCATTAACACAAGACGACCAAGAACCGCCTGAACAGAATTGCGTGCCAGCGCTGGCACAACCGCAGGATCTGGTCTCCCCGTCCGTACAGACCCCGCTTAACATGCCTTGTCCGAAACCGATGATATACTGGACAATGGCAAAGGCGGCGATCACAATTATTAAACCGATAGCGCCGTTCAAAATGGTTTTTTTGGCCCGGCCGATTTTTTCCGGATCTCCCCCGCTCGTGGTCCAGCGGAAACCGCCATAAATGATGACGGCCACCGCGACCAAACCGACAAACGACAAAAAATATTGCAAAATCCGCACCGCCATTTCCCGCAGATCAGTGGTGGCCGGCACCGGCAAGCCGATGTCCTCGCCGTAATTAAGACCCAAATCCACCTGCGCGAAAACCGCGCCGGCGAAAATGGCCGTGACGAAGAAAAACAGCAGAACAAAAAATAATTTTATTTTTCTGGACATGAATAATGACAAAAAACGAAAAAAATTTATTAAGGGCAATTCGCGCCCGGACCGACATTTTTTCTCTCCAAATCACTATTATCTTTTGGACAGCAAGAAGGCTCTGTCTCATTGCCTTCGCACTCATCATTGCTATTATACTTTCCTTTAACCGGCACAAAGCAATTCTGGTAAATATCTTTCAAACCGGAGCCGGCTTGGGCGCGCCAGCTCACCAAAGCGGGCAATTCGGTATGCCGGATTTCCACTTGCGAATGATCAGGCGCGGACAAAGGCAAATCCTGCTTGGCTGTCCAATAACCAGTGCCGTAACCGGCAAAATTCCAAAGATTTAAATATTTATGTTTAAAAATAGAAGGGCCGTTACTGATCGTCCGCTCGCCGGTCAGCAAACTGGAGGACATCATTAATTTGTTAAAATCAATTTTTATCGCTTCGGCCAAAGGAAAATTATCCTGGCCGTGAACGGGCTGGAGGGCATCAATTTCCGGCGCGCTGATTTCAATCTCAGCGCTCGTATAAAATGACCATTGGTAATTGTCGCCTAAGTTTGTATTTTTAATATTTTCATCATATTCGCTCTGCGGTCCTTGTGCGCCATTGGTGCGGTTGCCGTCCAAAGAATTGGCAGCCAAGTCCATCAAGCCGTTCAAAGCCGAAGAGGAGAGAGGATAATTTTCACCAGCCGCGTTTTGGCAGTGTGCGTTCACGCAAGTTGTATAAGGCGAACGGGTGGAGCAATTATTACAGTCATCCAAATCCGCCGCCTTGAGCCAGACTCGCAACTGGCTGTTGGCCGGCAGGCAGAAAATCTGTTCCCCGCAGGAATTAACTCCGCAAGGCTGATCCGAAACAAATTCCACGGTCCGGTATTGGTTGCTCAGGACGAATTTGCCGGATAAAAAAACGCTTGGGTCGGTTAAATCAACAACCTTAATGTAATCTTTGACTTGGCCGGCCGCGCCGCTGACCGTCAAGGGATTGATCGCCTCATTAAAATCAATCTGGATCACGGCGTTGCGCGGCTGGTCGCGCTTGTCTTTGATGGTGCGCGTCACCGCCCGCTCCGTGCCGCCGGCCAGCGGCGTAACCGTGAATATGTTCGTATTGCTGACGCCCAGAAAAATATTATTGCCGCCGGACCCGGCCAAACGCGCGGATAGGTTGATTTCCGTGCCGCTGGCCGCGGCGGTCACATCCGGATGATTATTCAGCTGGGCCGTGATACGCGCGGCGGTTTCGTTGACGCTCGCGCCCATAAGAATTTGCTGGCTGGCCGGCGCTGATTCTATAAAAGAATATTTTAAACTGCCGACGGTAATTTCATCAGAAATTTGCGCCGCGTTGGCCATCATTGTCCAAGCCTGGCCGGCGCTAAAACTGCCGCTCGTCAGGGTCAAAGTAAAAAATCCGGAAAAAGAAACGGCTTGGCCGCTGATCACGGCCGTGCCTAATTGATTATGGCTGTCGGTATTTTCCAAACTGGCGGTCAAAGCATCGGCGGAAACGGTAATTTTTAATGGGCCGTTTTGGTTTAAATTTCTATTTACATTACTTACTGATGCGGCCGGAGACGAGTTCACTGGCGCCACATCCGTGATGGACGCCGCCCGAAAAGGCCGTGGTTGAAAATTCACCTCAATTTTTCCTTGCGCCGCGACCGCCGCGCCAAAATTTACCACATCCGGCTCATTATCAGGCGGAGGAAAAACCCCTTGGTTTAAAACTTGCGGCGGTGTTAAATCCAATTTGTTGGAAACTTCAAATGACCATTGGAAAAAATCACCGCGGCAATTGGAAAAAATGCCTTGATTGTCCGCCTTCTTCTTAATGTCATTGGAAAGATAAACCGTGTAAGTGATGTATTCCGTGGCCGAACCCAGATAATTATCCGGCTGGAGGACAAAAGTCTTGTTGTCATTGGTGCTGATTTTAACTTCTTTGAGATAATTCGTAGCGTCAGTGGTGTAAATTTTAATCCGGCCGTCATCCTGGATATACCCATTAGCTTTTATAATTGTATCAACTTTTATCTCTTCCTTGAAAGTAATGATGATCATGGTATTGCGCGGCACCTCTTTTTGGCCCGGCTCCGGATACACGGATTCCAGCGAGCACTCGCCGAGCACGCCGATGCCCCGGCCCGGATCCGGCGGCTTGCGCCCGCCCGGCCGCCCGCCCGGCAGGCCGCCGGTGAGCAAACTGATGATGAAAGTCACGATCGCGAAAGCCGAGATAATCACGATCAAGCCGATGACCGCGTTTTTCAAAATCTTTTTGGCGCGATTAATCCGGTCCGGATCGCCCCCGCTCACTGACCAAAGATAGCCGCCGTAAATGATCATGCCCACGGCGATTATCCCGACAAAAGTTAAAAAATACCGCAGAATATTAGCCGCGACCAGGCGGATATCGTTGACCGGCGAATTCGGCAGTCCGATAGTCGCCGCCGCGTTCAAACCGTTATTCACCGGATCATCAGCCAAGGCCCGGCCGGAAAAAAAGAAACTGATAAGCAAAAAAACAGCGGCCAAAATTACGGCTAATAATTTTTTTCTTGAATAATATGGCTCTTTTTTAACCAACATGGGAAAAATTTATTTTTTTTCCGCCCAATAAAATTAAGCGCGATATTTATTATCTTTTTACAAAATATCCACAGTCTTTTCCTTGCGCTTATTATAACATATTTTATCAATAATATTCAATTATAAGTGTTTACTTAATCAAAAAAACATATTATAATGAGAAAAATAAGCATTTTTTATGGCTATTTCCATAAATCAAATTATCAATAAAGTTAAAGAAAATAATCCCCGGGCGGATGAAACTATGATCCGTTTGGCTTTTGAATTTGCGGAAAAAGCCCATCACCAGCAATTGCGTAAATCCGGCGAGCCGTATATCCAGCACAGCCTGCATACCGCTCTGATTCTCGCGCAGATCAAAGCGGATGAAGAAACCGTTATGGCCGGCCTCTTGCACGATGTGCCGGAAGACACGGAAATTGAACTGAAAGATATTGAAAAAAATTTTGGCAAAGAAATCGCCGGCCTGGTGGAAGGGATAACCAAGCTTTCCAAGATAAAATTCCGCGGCGTGGAAAGATATATTGAATCCCTGCGGAAAATGTTTTTAGCCATGGCCCGCGACTTGCGGGTCATTCTCATCAAATTCGCCGACCGCTTGCACAACCTGCGCACCCTGGACGCCTTGCCGGAAAAAAAACGGGAACGGATCGCCCATGAAACCTTGGAAATCTACGCGCCGATCGCCGGCCTTTTGGGTATCTGGCGCTTAAAATGGCAAATGGAGGATCTTTGTTTCAAACATCTTTTTCCGGAAGAATATCGGAAGCTGGAATATAAATATGAAGTGGAAAAAAAGGTGGAAAGAAATCGTTATATCCAAAAAGTTAAAAATATCCTGGGCGGTAAACTTTCCGCCGCCCAAATAAAATTTGAAATTGAAGGCCGTTTCAAACACCTTTACAGCATCTATCAAAAAATGCAGAAAAAAGACCGGAAATTTGATGAAATCTATGATGTATTTGCCCTGAGGGTGATTGTGAATAATATCCCGGATTGCTACCGCGTGCTCGGGATTATCCATTCCCTGTGGAAGCCAAAAGCCAGCCGTTTCAAAGATTACATTGCCGTGTCCAAACCAAACGGCTACCGCAGTCTGCATACCACTGTCTTCGGTCCGGAAGGCAAAGCCACGGAATTCCAGATCCGCACCAAAGAAATGAACGATGAAGCTTTATACGGCATTTCCGCCCACTGGTATTACAAGCAAAAATCCGGCAGTAATTATGAAGACGATCATAAACAGCCCAAATGGGTGAAAGAAATTCTCCGTATCCAGCGCGAAGCCGCCAATTCTCAAGATTTTGTCAAAAGGGTGAAATTTGATGTATTCGCCAATCGCATTTTTATCTTTACGCCCAAAGGCGACGTTTTTGACTTGCCGGAAGGCTCCACGCCGGTTGATTTAGCTTATGCCGTACACACGGATGTCGGCCATTTCGCCACTAGCGCGCTGGTGAATGACAAAATCGCGGCCTTAAATCAAAGCCTGAAAAACGGGGATCTGGTGGAAATTATCACGGACAAAAAAAGGAAAGGGCCGAACCGGGACTGGCTGAAATTCGTCAAAACTCAGCGCGCGCGGGAAAAAATCAACCACGCCACCAAAGCGTCCAGCTTTGAAGCCATCCGCAATCTCCTGCCCCGCATCGGTTAAAAATCGGCGCTGGAATAAATCATCAAGCGCCAGTTTTGCAGACGAATATTTTTCATTAAAACCAATTTTAATCCAAAAAAAAACAAACGTTCGGTTTGTTTTTTATTTTTAGCTTAAATTATTTTTTTAGATGGACAAATCGGCTGATATTTCTTGGATAAAATCCGGTTATAATTTACAATGAGTCCCGCGGCAATCTCCCGGCCGGTGCTGGCCGCAAAAAATATATACCCAAGATTCTCACGAATAAACCGCTTTATTCCTAAGATAAAAAATTTTTTGTCATTAACTTGGTTTGAGGATGGGGCCTGTGTTGTTATTATTTGCCTAAAAACTTTCGCTAATATAAAAGCAAATAAAGCCCCAGGCAGACTAATAAAGCCCCGAAAAATTTTTGCGCGAGTACCCCCCGCCCCATTTCTTCCTTGATGTAATCCGGATGTTGAGCGGACAGAAAAAAGACCAGCAGAATCAAAAAAAGATATTGCGTACCCTGCAAGGCGCTTACTAAAGCGACATTGCCCAGGCTGATTGCCCAGTTGAGCATAATGAAAGCGGCGGCGGCGGCCAAACGGACCAGTAAAAAAAACAACAAATTTTTCGGCGTCTTAACGCCGCGCTGATGCTCTTTGATCTGCTCCCGCCACTTCGGCACGGCCAGAATCGCGAGCGCGCCGGCGAAAGTGCCGATGCGGGACCAGACAAAAGCGCCGATGAAAGGCTGTGTGGTAAAAATGTGCTTGGCCAGAACATAATAAGCCGCGAAAAAAAAGGCGGCAATCAGGGAATTCAAAACTAAACGCCGCGTCGGACGGTAGCGGGAATGGATGGAGCCGAGAAAATCCCCGCCAATCTCGCGCGCCCGCGCCCACCATTGAGACAAATAGTAGAAACGGGTGCGACGCACGGAAATCATGGCTCCGCCAATCACTAAAACCGTAAAAGCAACGAATTGGCTTTTCCCAATACCCTGTCCCAAAAAAATGAACGCTAAAAATAAGCTGAAAATCGGCACCAAAGCTCCCACCACCGGCACCACCCGCGTCGCCTCGCTCTGATGCAAGGCCTTATACCAAAAAATCAAGGTGCCCAGAAAAAGCAAGCCGGCCAAAAAATCAAGACCGAATTCCCGCCCGCTTGGTATCCAGAAAGCGAACGGCAGAAGCGCCAGATTAAAAACGCTCCAGATGCTGACGAAAAAGGCGTAGACGACGGAGGAATGGATTTTTTTTGACAAGATGAATTTATCCGCCACATACACGACAGCATTGATCAGATATGCGGCGATCGCCACCATTAACCACATAATATTTTTCAATCGCGTAAATATCTCACGTAAATATCTTAAGAAAAGATATTTAATTGTTTTCGCCCTGATAAGTTCAAGCCGCGATATTGAAGATTTTATTTAGATTCTAATCTGTTATTCCGGCAAATCTCCGCGTATATTTTCGCGCTCGGACGCGGCGTGCGCCAGAAGGTGTCGCGGTCCAGGCGATATAAGCCGAATTTCGGCGCCCAGCCTTTATTCCATTCAAAATTATCCAGAAGCGACCAGTGGAAATATCCGCGCACGTCCGCGCCCGCGCTGATGGCTTGGTGTACGTTGTCAAGATGCTCAATAATGAACTGGCCTCTTTGCCGGTCTTGGCTGTCGGCTAAACCGTTTTCCGTAATGATGATGGGCTTCTTGAATCTGGCGAGATTTATTAAAACCGCATAGATGCCTGCGGGATAAATTTCCCACCCCAGGTCGGACTGTCGCTCGTTCCGGTTCCGCCGGAAAGGCGGATACCAGACGATCCGATCATGATGATAATAATTCAATCCAATAAAATCTAACCGGCGCTTAATCAAAAAATAAAAAAAGTCCTGGTGGAAAAATCGGAAAAGGCGGGCGAAAAATACTTCAACAAAAAACCAATGGCGAGCCGGTTCAAAATGATTGGTCAGCTGAGCAATGCCCACTTGAGCATCCTTAAAATGCTTATGGATTATTTTATACGCTTGGTTATGGGCCCGCGCCAGATTAAAAAATACGCGCGCGGCTTGATAAAAAGAAAATTTTTTGCCGGGCGGCGCGCAACCTTTGATATATCCCCAGCCGATCGGCACCATTGGCTCGTTCAAAGTAACCCAATAATCAACAGCCGTTCCATATTCTTTGACCGCCAAATCAACAAAACGTAAAAAATGGCTGACGATTTTTTTATTTGCCCAACCGCCGTCTTTGGCGATCCAAGCCGGACTGGTCCAATGCCATAAAGTTAAAACCACTTTCAAACCGTGTTCTTTCGCCGCGGCCAAGACTTCGCGGTAATGATTGATGGCCTCCACGTCCCAAACGCCTTTTGCCGGTTCGATGCGCGCCCATTCAATCCCGAGACGAATCGCGTTATTATTTAATTTTTGGCATAAAGCAAAATCTTCCTTGTAACGGCGATAAAAATCACAAGCCGGACCGCAGATAAAATCATTCGGTTCAAGCCCCTGTTTTTTCAGGCTGGCTATCCGGGCCGGGCTTTTTTCCCATTCGCTCCAGTCATTAATAACACCGCCTTCGGTCTGATAGGCAGAAACGGCCGTACCCCAAAGAAAACCCTTGGGAAAAGCCAGCGCGGGCGCCGGCACGACGGCGGAAACGGATGGATTGGGAAGCGATTCTCTGTCCAAAGTTTTGAAAAAATAATTATAGCGTTAGTATAGCATCTATAGGCCTGATTTTCAAAAAAAATTTTGTCTCAATGGCGATAAATCTTTTTTACGCGCTAAAAAAGAATCAGGCGATTTTTACTCGCCAAAAAAAAGCATCAGGCGGACGGATAAAGAAAATTCTTATTTAAAATTAAATAAAAAAAATTAAAAAATATATTACTTAAGTGCTCTTGACAATCATCAATAAATCATTTAATATAGTAATGCGTAATTTTATTATTAGTGAAAAAATCTTCACTAAGGAAAAATAAAATTCAGGTTCAGAAAAAACAAGAGAAGCGATTTATTGGAAAAAAATAAAAGAGCATCTCTTTTTTCATTGATTTTCCGCACTTTAACAATTCAAGTTTTACATGCTATTCCTAACAGGCGCTACATCTAAAGAATCGTACAAGAAGTTAATCTTCTAAAATATCTTTTACGTCTTTTCGCGCGAGCGAGAAACGTAAATCTGTAAATTGAAAAACTTGACCCCGCGCGAGCGGGGCGAAAGTTGATGACAATTTTCGCGCAAACCAAGCTTTTCTGCAGGCGATAACCTGCATTAAAAAACAAAATGAGAGTTTGATCCTGGCTCAGGATAAACGCTGGCGGCGTGTCTAAGGCATGCAAGTCGTCTGTCCTCCCGTAGCAATACGGGCGGGCAGGGCAAACGGGTGCGTAACACATTGGCAACCTACCTTGAGGACGCGAATAACCCCGAGAAATCGGGAGTAATACGCGATAAAATCGGGGGGACACAAGTCATTCCCAATTAAACCCCGTAGCAATACGGGGGCCTCAAGAGGGGCCTATGGCCTATCAGCTTGTTGGTGAGGTAACGGCTCACCAAGGCGACGACGGGTAGCGGGTGTGAGAGCATGACCCGCCTCACTGGGACTGAGACACTGCCCAGACTCCTACGGGAGGCTGCAGTCGAGAATATTCCTCAATGGCCGAAAGGCTGAAGGAGCGACGCCGCGTGCATGAAGACGCCCTTCGGGGTGTAAAGTGCTTTTCTCTGGGAAGAATTATGACGGTACCAGAGGAATAAGGAGCCGCTAACCTCGTGCCAGCAGCGGCGGTAATACGAGGGCTCCAAGCGTTATCCGGATTTATTGGGCGTAAAGCGTCCGCAGGCGGCTGAATACATCTTCTGTTAAATCTATTGACCTAATCAATAGGCCGCGGAAGAGATGGTTCGGATAGAGACCGGGAGAGGCAAGCGGAATTGCTGGTGTAGGGGTTAAATCCGTTAATATCAGCAGGAACACCAAATGCGAAAGCAGCTTGCTAGAACGGTTCTGACGCTCAGGGACGAAAGCGTGGGGAGCGAATGGGATTAGATACCCCAGTAGTCCACGCTGTAAACAATGGATGCTAAGCATTGGCAGTATCGACCCTGTCAGTGCTGTTCACCTAAGCTAACGCGTTAAGCATCCCGCCTGGGGAGTACGGCCGCAAGGCTAAAACTCAAAGGAATAGACGGGGACCCGCACAAGCGGTGGAGCATGTGGTTTAATTCGACGGTAAGCGAGGAACCTCACCAAGGCTTGACATCCAGCTGCAGACTCCTGGAAACAGGAGAGCCTTCGAGGGTGCTGGACAGATGCTGCATGGTTGTCGTCAGCTCGTGTCGTGAGATGTACCGTTAAGTCGGAAAACGAGCGCAACCCCTATCCTATGTTTTATATGTCATAGGAAACTGCCCGTTTTAAATGGGAGGAAGGTGGGGATGACGTCAAATCAGCATGGTTCTTACGCCTTGGGCTACACACGTGCTACAATGGAGGGTACAGAGGGACGCCAAATCGCAAGATGGAGCAAATCCCTTAAAACCCTTCTCAGTTCGGATTGAGGTCTGCAACTCGACCTCATGAAGCCGGAATCGCTAGTAATCGCGCATCAGCAATGGCGCGGTGAATACGTTCTCGGGTCTTGTACTCACCGCCCGTCACACCAAGAGAGCCGATAATACCCAAAGAATCAGCTTGGCTGGTTTTAAGGTAGGATTGGTAATAAGGGTGAAGTCGTAACAAGGCATCCGTAGCGGAAGCTGTGGATGGATCACCTCCTTTCTAGGGAGTAAAAACGGTGAAAATATAATCGGCCTTCGGGCTGATTATATGAATCATTGGTCGCTCTTCCGTCTTCGGACGGAAGATGAACGGATGTTCGCCTGTTGGGAATAGCATGTAAAAAATTACAAATAGCGTTATGGGCCTATTTGTCATTCTTGCGGGAAAACCCAAGAACAAAAAAGACTGGCTCTAAACGTATGGAAGCAGTCTTTTTTGTTTGACTCCCCTTCTGAACAGATTTAAGATATATCTAAAGGAAAATATCTTGATCTTGCAAAAAATAATTTTTCCGTATTTTCCGATTCCGAATCATAGTCGGCGCTATGGTTTCAAGATGCTAAAGAAAAGCTCGCCGCGTGCTGGCCTGGCGCCATGGGGACAAAAGCTCAGTTGCTGAGAGCGCGTCCCTAACCTGCCCGCCGTCCATCCAGGAATGGGCATGTAGCTCAGTTGGTTAGAGCGCGTCCCTGATAAGGACGAGGTCATAGGTTCGACTCCTATCATGCCCACAAAAATTTATATTTAAATTTTATCATCGCGGGGTAGAGCAGTTGGCAGCTCGCCAGGCCCATAACCTGGAGGTCGCCGGTTCAAATCCGGCCCCCGCAACATGAACACAAACAAACCATATGAGGTTTAATATAATCCAAAGCGCGTCGAAAAAACTTTATGATGGGCTGAAAAAAATAATTGCAACAGGCCCATAATCCCGCTGAGGCGGGATCGCCGGTTCAAATCCGGCCCCCGCAACATGTATTTCGTTTATATTCTACAAAGCCAAAAAGATCAGAGTGATTATGCCAGTATCACCGTTGATGCGGAAAAAAGATTGTTATTTAATAATGCCGGATATCAAAGATACACGAAAGCAAAAATACCCTGGCAAATTGTACGCCTAGAGCAATTTAACAACAAGCGTGAGGCCTTGATCAGGGAAAGAGAGATTAAAAAGAAAAAAAGTAAAAGATATATAGAATGGCTAATTGATTGTCAAAATCGCGGGGTAGTCCCGACCGCTGTCGGGGCGCCAGGCCTATAACCTGGAGGCTGCCTTGTTTCGCGAGTATGAAAGCGAGCGATTCCGAACGGCAAAGCCGCTTCGGGGCAAATCCGGCCCTCGCAAACGACCGAATCAAGAAGTTAAAAATAAAAAATTTAGAAGTGTTTTTTGCTTCTTTATTCTTACTTCCAACTTCTCACTTTTCAAAAGCCGGGGTAGCTCAGTGGTAGAGCAAATGACTGAAAATCATTGTGTCGTGAGTCCGATTCTCACCCCCGGCACCTGAATAATGACGGCTGATTGACAAAAAAACAACGATGGAGCGGGTCTCATAAGCGGGCGGGCCGGCGAGACAATTCTCGCCATCAATCCGATAAAAAA
>Ga0066636_10000600_pt1 | contig 20541 bp, 20 predicted proteins | sample CryGeyCG2014_080_2_FD_62736 | JGI IMG/M metagenome (GOLD analysis project Ga0066636, IMG submission 62736) | Groundwater microbial communities from aquifer - Crystal Geyser CG07_land_8/20/14_0.80 | ecosystem: Environmental > Aquatic > Deep subsurface > Groundwater | place: USA: Utah: Grand...
TTATAGGTACGCCGCAATGATTTACCCGGTTGAATCCTGCGAAGCAGGGCCGCAAAGCGGCATTCAACCGGGCAGGGGATGCAGCGCAACGCAGCAGATGGACTTTTTACGAAGCCATCAGGTTTAACATCCGCAAAGGGGGTCTTACTATGGTTTTAAACACTGTTATTCACCCCTGAATGTCGATTTGGGGGATACCTCGAAAAAAGGAGATCGATAAATGGAATTTAAGACCAAGAAACAGGTCCTGGAAAAGATCCTTTCCGAAAAGAAGCCAAAGTGCCTGCACTGCGGGGAAGAAATGACCCTATGGGAGCCCCCCCATCACTTTCAGTGGTGGACTGGGATGGGGTGTGCCTTACTTATATGAATGTTTCAATGACAAATGCAGCCTCTATGTGCAAGGCTGGAATAACTTAAAGGAAAATTACTCCCAGAATGCGTCTTGTCGGTGCATGTACTACCCCGGAACCGATCAGTTCGAATGCATGCCCATTTTCAGCTCCCAGGGTACCCGCGGCCAGATCATCGATGATCAGGTTACAGCCGCCGAGGAAACACTGAAAGCCGCTATCAAGAAGGGATTTTCCATCCTAGCGGATTGCTATGTTGCAAAAGATATGGTCCCTGTCTTACAGATGTTGATGGATGCTGCGGAACCGGTACGCGTCCGACTCAAGGCAGCGGATATGATCGGAGACTTCGGGGAACTGGAAGCCATCGAACCGTTGAGAAACCTTAAAGTCGGAAACGAAATCTTGCAAAACAAAATCGATCGGGGTGTTCAAAAAATCCATGAACGCCATTTTACCCGTGAGTGTCCTTATTGCGCAGAAGTCATCAAGAAAAGAGCTAAAATTTGCAAACACTGCGGAAAAGACCTAACCGCAGAATCTTAACGGGCCGGCCGGCCCGGCGGTTTTGCCGGGCCGATGCCCATGTCCTCAAATGCGACTCTTTTTTTAGGGAGTGTCGATCAATACATTTCCCGTCATCTCTCCGGGTTTTTCGATCTCCATCAACCAGAGGATCGTCGGAGAGATGTCCGCCAGTATCCCCTCTCTCAACTTGACGTATCTGCGACCATCGTCCACCAGAATGAAGGGAACGGGGTTAGTGGTGTGGGCGGTGTAGGTATGTCCCCGATCGTCGATCATGGTCTCCGCATTCCCGTGATCCGCCGTGATCAGTGCGATTCCCTTTCTGGATAAAACCTCCGGGACGATTTCCCCCACACATCGGTTAACGGCCTCACAGGCTGCAACGGCAGCCTTCAGGTTGCCGGTATGACCCACCATGTCCATGTTGGCAAAGTTGAGGATGATGAGATCATAAGCCTCGGACCGTATTCGCGTAAGGACTTCCCGAGTCACATCGAAGGCGCTCATCTCGGGCTTGAGGTCATAGGTTGGAATCTCACGGGGAGAAGGGATCAGGTATCGATCTTCCAGGGGAAAGGCTTTCTCTTCACCCCCGTTGAAAAAATAGGTGACATGGGCATACTTTTCCGTCTCGGCGATTCTTAATTGCCGCAAGCCGTTATTACTGATGACTTCACCCAGGATATTTTTGAGGTGGATAGGCGGAAAGGCTACAGGGAGGGAAAACCCTTCGTCATAAAGGGTCATGCACACATAGCCGCATAACTGTGGCCGGGGATTACGTACAAAGGCATCGAACCTGTCCTCGGTCAGCGCCCGCGTGATTTCTCGGGCCCGGTCCGCTCGGAAATTGAAGAACAAGACACCATCACCATCTTCAATCGTTGCGACGGGTAAACCGTTTCCTTGAGTCATCACCATGGGTTGGATAAATTCATCCGTTTCTCCCCTCAAATAGGCGTTTCGGATCCCTTTGACCGAGTCTTGTTCTGCGATTCCTTCCCCTTTGGTATAAAGCCGATACGCCCTTTCAACGCGGTCCCATCGGTTGTCACGGTCCATGGCAAAAAAACGGCCGCAGATCGTCGCAACGGTGCCGCATCCCATCCCATTAATGGCATCAGAGAGCTGAGTCAGATATGTTATTCCGCTGTCCGGAGAGGTATCCCGGCCGTCCGTAATCGCATGGATGTACACCTGCTGAAGGCTCATTTTTTTGGCAAGCTTCAACAGGGCCAGCAAATGGGTCAACTGGCTGTGAACTCCCCCGTTTGAAACCAGGCCCATGAGGTGGAGTTTCGAGCCGTTTTCCTTAACCTTGGAAAACAACCGGTTGAAAACGCTGTTTTCAAAAAAAGCGCCTTCCTGAATGGAGATATCGATCCGGAGCAGATCCTGATAAACAATACGTCCTGCCCCGATGTTCAAATGCCCTACCTCGGAGTTGCCCATGATACCGTCAGGCAACCCGACAGCGCGACCCGAGCACTGGAGTCGGGTGTGAGAATAGGTTTCCATCAAGCGATCCAGGACAGGCGTTTTAGCCTGCGCCACGGCATTTCCTTCGGTCTTAGCATTCAACCCCCAACCGTCCAGAATCATCAGAAGGACCGGTTTTGCGCGATGATTCATGATGGGCTCCCGGTTTCGGAATATTCGATGCGCCTGGCGCCTGTCCAAAGCCCTTCCAAGTCGTAGAATCGGCGAACAGGCTCATAAAAAACATGAATGATGACATCTCCATAGTCCAAAAGGACCCAGTGCCCTTCGGTCATCCCTTCGATGCTGAGGGGCCGGATCCCTTGCTTCTTCAGCGTTTCGCGAATATGCTCGGCGATGGCGATGACCTGACGGCTGGAACGACCTGAGCAAAAAATAAAAACATCGGTGTAGGAAGTCAGATTCCGCACATCCAGTACGATCAGGTCTTCGGCCTTTTTCCCTAAAACCGCTTGAACATATGCATCGATAGACGGCATCTCGGTGCGGGTCATCGGTACAGCCCCTTTTCAATTAGGTACGTTTCCACTGTTTCGGGAACCCAGGCACGAACGCTTTTTCCACTCTGAACGCCTTTTCGGATATCTGTTGAGGATATTTTCAACAGAGTATTCTGGAAAAGGTGGATCGGCTTCAATCTTGGATGCTGATAGCGGGTTCCATCCTCGGAAAGGCGGTAGTCGCAAGATAGGTTTGTCGTGATGAAAACCTCCAAGGCGCTAACCGAGATGGAACCGGAATGGGAAATGCCCCCGGGTCGCCGTATTACAATCAGGGGGATCTGCTCCAGAATCTTTTCAAAGGATTTCCACGTATGCATTTCCAAAAAGGCATCGTGTCCCAGGATGAGATACATTTGGGTTTTGCCGTGGGCGTTTTCCAGGAAGAATCGAACAGTATCCACGGTATAAGACGGGCCAGGACGCCTGATTTCGCAATCGGTAACTTTAAATCCATTCGTCCCGGTGAGAGCCAGGCGAAGCATGGCCAGGCGATCCGCCGCTGGAGTCACCCGGCTCCCTTCTTTGTGAGGAGGCACTGCCGAGGGGATAAAAACAACCTCGTCGAGCATGAATGCCTTTTTGACTTTTTTTGCGGCCGTAAGGTGTCCCCTATGGATTGGATCAAAAGTACCACCGAAGAGTCCCACCCGGTTCATCATCTCTCGGCGAACCCTTCAATCATTTCGATCTTATTCAGTCCGGACCTGTCCGTTGCCGAAGACCACAAACTTCGTTGTCGTCAGCTCTTCAAGACCCATGGGCCCGAAAGCGTGCAGTTTGGAGGTGCTGATGCCGATTTCAGCCCCCAATCCAAGTTGACCACCGTCATTGAATCGCGTGGAAGCATTCACCAGGACAACTGATGAATCCACTTCCCGGACGAATCGCCTTGCCCGGCTGTAGTCGCATGTCACGATTGCGTCGGTGTGGTTGGATCCGTATCTCGTAATGTGATCGATGGCGTCATCCATGCCGGAAACCACTTTGACGGCCAGTATCAGGTCCAGGTATTCCGCAGGCCAGTCTTCCTCCTTAGCGGCTTTTGCCAAAGGAAGGATCCGGCATGTCTTGGGGCAGCCTCGGATTTCGACTCCGGCCTCTCGGAATTGCGCGGCCATTTCCGGCAAGAATGCATCGGCTATAGCCTGATGCACCAGCAAGGTCTCCATGGCATTGCATACGCCGGGTCTCTGAACCTTTGCATTGAGGCAGATTTTCTTAGCCATGGTCAAATCGGCGCCATCATCCACATACACATGGCACACCCCCTTGTAATGCTTAAGGACCGGGATTCTTGAATTCTGAGCAACGAATCGGATGAGCCCTTCACCGCCCCGGGGAATGATGAGATCGATGAACTCTTCAGCCTGCAACATGGCCAAGACGGCTTTTCGATCGCTTACCGGGATCACTTGCACCGCATCGCCGGGTAACCCCGCCTCTTCGAGTGCCTTCCCGATGACGGCGGCCAAGGCCGTATTCGAGTGCTGGGATTCTGAGCCTCCCCTGAGGATGACCGCATTTCCGGCTTTCAGGCACAGCGCCGCCGCATCCACGGTGACATTGGGCCTGGATTCGTAGATAATCCCGATGACACCCAGCGGGATTCGGACTCGGGATACCTGAATTCCATTGGGCCGCATCCAGGTTTTCACTACAGCACCTACCGGATCCTCAAGCCCGGCCACATCCCTCAATCCTTTCGCCATGCTTTCAAGGGTCGCCTCCTTGAGGGTCAATCGATCCATCATGGCCTTGCTCAGGCCAGCTTTTGCAGCCCCATCCAGGTCTCTTTGGTTTTCGGCCTTGAGAAAAGAAGCTTCCCTTTCGATACGATCGGCAAGTCGAATCAAAGCCCGGTTCTTGGCTTCGGTATCACATCGGGACATCCGTATGGATGCCTTTTTAGCCAATTGAGCCATCTGCAAAATAAACGTCTCGATATTCATGCGTCACCTCGAGTGTTCGATGCGCTTTTTTCCGGCATCATTCCCACCGGATCTTCGACAGTTAAAACCAGATTGTCCCGGTGGACGACCTCGTCATACGGTTTATGTCCCAGGCGATCTTTGATCTGATTGGTTTTTAGCCCCATGATTTTGCGGATATCCGCCGAGCTGTAGTTGACCAACCCAGTCCCCAACATCCGATCATTCAATGAAAAAGCCACCGGCGCGCCGACCTGGAAATCCCCCTCCACACCCACAATGCCGCTGGGCAAAAGACTCTTTCCCCCCTTGATGATGGCGTTTGCCGCACCCTGATCCATGCGGATCATTCCCTTGGGTTTGAGGTTGAAGGCAATCCATGATTTCCTGCCGGAAAATTTATTGTTTTTCGGCACAAAAAAGGTCCCCAACTCTTTCCCGGACATTAAGTTCAGGAGAACATCCGGGTGATTTCCGTTGGCGATCACCATGGGAATTCCGGCTGATGTGAGTTTTTTTGCCGCCTCGATTTTACTGACCATGCCGCCGGTTCCCGACGACCCGGGAAGGTTTCCGGCCATTTTTTCAACCTCTTTGGTGATATGGGTCACCATGGGAATCAGCCTGGCCTCCGCTTTTGAGGCGGGATTTTTCGTATAAAGCCCGTCGATATCGCTGAGAACGATTAGAATATCGGCGTCCATCATGAGGGTGATAAGGGCAGCCAGGTTGTCGTTGTCGCCGAACTGGATCTCCTTTATGGAAACTGTGTCATTCTCATTGATAATGGGGAGTACTTCCCACGACAGGAGTGTATAAAGAGTGTTTCTGGCATTGAGATACCGTTTCCTATTGGAAAGGCCGTCATTGGTTAAAAGGATCTGGGCTACTTTCTTGTGGTACTTTGAAAAGGCTTTTTCATATTCCATGATCAGCCCGGCCTGACCAACGGCGGCCACCGCTTGACGCATAGGAAGTTCGTCCGGCCGCCTGGGAAGACCGATCTTCCGGATCCCGGCCGCCTGAGCGCCGGATGAAACCAGCAGGACTTCCCGTTGTTGTCCGATGATGCGATGGACCTGTCGGCTAATGGATCGAATAGCCTTGAGGTTGAGACCGGCAGGACCGGTCAGGATGCTGCTCCCCACCTTGACAACGATGCGTTTCGAGTTCGAAAAACACGTTGCTCGATCCATCTTCAAGAGCAAGCTCCTTGCAGTAATTTAAAAATGATATCCTTCAGAGCCTCAATTCCCCGTCCCGTCCGGGCGGAAATCCGGATCGGTCGAACCGGTCGGATAGCTTTTTCGAAGGCGTTGGCACAAGGTTCGGCATCGGGAAGATCCATCTTGTTGAGAACCACCAGTTGTTTTTTCTGCGCCAGTGCCGGGTGATAGGAAAAAAGTTCTCGATTGACCATTTCATACGCAGCAACCGCATTTGAAGGGTTGACGGCGGCCGCATCGATCAGATGCACCAGGACCCGGGTCCGTTCGATGTGTTTTAAAAACCGTATCCCCAACCCGGCGCCTTCATGGGCACCTTCGATGAGGCCGGGAATGTCAGCCACGATAAAGGGGTCTCCATGTTTCGGATACACCACACCCAGGATGGGGACTAAAGTCGTAAATGGATAATCCGCTACCTTGGGTTTGGCGGAGGAGATAGCACGGATGAGAGTGGATTTTCCGGCATTGGGCAGGCCCACGATCCCCACATCGGCAATGAGTTTCAATTCGAGCCGAAAGGCTCTGGTTTGGCCGGACTCTCCAGGTTGAGAAAATTTGGGGCTCTGGTGTGTGGAGGTCTTGAAGTGGGCGTTTCCTTTTCCTCCTCGTCCCCCCTTGGCAACAATGATTTTTTCTCCGGTTTTCACCAAATCCTCAAGGATTTGGTTTGAATCGAGGTCTTGGACCACGGTCCCCGGCGGGACCAGGATAATTAAATCAGAACCATTCTTGCCGGATCGGTTTTTCCCGGCGCCGTTACGGCCAGCCGGGGCCTTGAAGTGGGTTTTGTTGCGGAAATGATACAGGGTGTTCTTCTCGGATGTGGCCAACAGGATGACGTCGCCGCCCCTGCCTCCGTCTCCTCCGTCAGGACCCCCTTTGGGGATGAACTTTTCCCGGCGGAAGCTCACACAACCGCTTCCGCCTTTTCCGGATTCAACGGTTATGATCGCCTCATCGATGAATTTCAAGCCGGAATGACACTGACTTTCTTGCGCGTTTTTCCCAGTCGCTCGTATTCAACAACCCCATCGACTGTAACAAAAAGGGTATAGTCTTTCCCCATTCCTACATTGCTTCCCGGATGAATTTTTGTCCCAATCTGTCGGATCAGGATATTGCCGGCTTTAACGCGGTTCCCACCGTAACATTTGACTCCACGTCTCTGCCCATGGCTGTCCCGCCCGTTTCGTGAACTTCCGCCTGCTTTTTTATGTGCCATCGTTTGACTCCCGAAAAACTATGCCTGAATCTGGTCGATTCGAATTGCCGTGAACTGCTGGCGATGACCCTGCTTCCATCGATAACGTTTGCGTCGTTTATACTTAAAGACAATGATTTTTTCGGCCTTGCCCTGCTCGGCAATATGTCCGTGGATCTTCACATGATCCAGATATGGCCTTCCGACGCTTAGATTCTGTCCGTCCGAGTACAGGAGCACCTGATCAAAAAAGATCGGGGCGCCCACATCTCCGGGCAGCTTCTCAACCCTGAGTGTCTGTCCCTCCTGGACTTTATATTGCTTTCCTCCTGATGAAACCACAGCGTACATGGATCTCCTCCGCAACTTTTGAAAACGATTTAAAATAAAGATTATCAAATTTTAAGGAGATATTGTCAAGAAAAAATTTGAATCGGCGTCCTTTTTGTGATATGATGCAAGAAAAAAACCTTGATAGAAGAGGTGGCCATGCGGATTGTATCCCTTGCTGTGAGCCGGAAAAAGGGGATTCGAAAACAGGTTGTGGATCGAGTCGTTATGATCCCGGATCATGGGATCGAGGGGGATGCGCATGCAGGCGCCTGGCATAGACAGGTCAGCTTCCTCGCTGCGGAAAGCATCGAGAAGGCCAGACAGACAGGCCTTAACGTTTCTTTCGGCGATTTTGCAGAAAATATCGCCACGGAAGGAATCGATTGGAAGGCGGTTTCTGTCGGAACCCGTTTCAGACTGGGGGAAAGCGTCCTCGTGGAGATCACCCAGATCGGAAAGGAATGCCATAAGCGGTGTGCCATCTTCTATCAAGCCGGGGACTGTATCATGCCCAAGGAAGGCGTTTTTAGCCGTGTTGTTCAAGGAGGAGTTCTTCATTGCGGAGACCGCATCCAAATCGTTTAAGACAACAAACATCAGCATGGTTTTTGCCCTCTCCCCTGTCCATCGACTAGAAACTACGGAATCACCATGAAACCGGTTTCGAATTATGACCTTACCTGGCGTCTCGGCAACCAGATGACCCGTATCCCAGGCGCCGTAATCAGCGAAGAGCCCCTGTCCATCCGGATCCAAGGGAATCCCTATTCGGTCATCATGCGAACTCCTGGGGATGAGATCTCCCACGCGGCCGGGTTTTGCCTCGGCGAAGGGATCGTGGACACCCCAGAAGACTTTGCGTCCATCGGGTTCTGCGACGACCAGGACACCAACGTGGTCACCGTTACCCTGAATCCGTCCCGGCGCTCCCTGATTGCCGACCTCCTGAATCGGCGCGGATTCATCAGCCAGACCAGCTGCGGTATATGCGGCAGGGAACTGGTGGGTGAGCTTTTCCAGATGATCCGACCGGTCCAAAGGGAGGTGCGCATCCCCCTGGAGGCGGCCCTGTCCCGTCTTTCCAGGCTTTCCGACCTGCAGCCCTTGCGGAAGACCACCCGATCCTCCCACGCGGCGGCTATTTTCCAAACGGAGGAGGCTCCCTTGTCCATTGCGGAAGACGTGGGCCGTCATAATGCGCTGGACAAGGCCATCGGCAAGCTTTTTTTGCAGCAAAAGCTGCACCTGGCCGAAATGGTGATTCTGTCTTCGCGGATCAGCTACGAGTTGGTCCAGAAAACGGCCCGGGCCAAGATTCCGGTTCTCCTGGCGGTGTCTCGGCCCACCTCACTGGCGGTGGAATTGGCCTCACGACTGAACATGACGCTCGGATGTCTCTCAAAAGATGACGGGCTTTATCTATATACCGGGGAACAGCGGATAATCTAAAAAAGTGGATTTAAAAATGGGGCCCCTGGTCGTCGGCAGGGGCCCTCGTGTTTCTAAAAATTCGACCGATTGTTAAGAGGCGACGCCGGCCACTTCCTCCTTGACCGTAACGGCTATCTTGAAGAGCGCGGTCAAAACGAAAAACCCGGTGGCCCAAACTCCCAACGCAATCAGGATCTCCGGAATCGTCGGCACGTACTCGTTGACATGATGAAGGGGTGAGGGTACGAATCCGCCGGAAATCATGCCGAGTCCCTTGTCGATCCAAGTGCCGATAAAGACGGTGACGCACGCAACGGCCAGAATACTTTCATTTTGTCGCGTGGACGGGACCACCAGCAGGATGATGGATATGACCATGAGCGCCAGCGAGCTCCACATCCATGGAACGAGAACGCCGTGTCCCTGCAATCCCACAAAGAGGTACTTGAAATGATCCATGTGCTCCGGGATATTGCTGTAAAAGACGACGAAAACCTCACAGAGGAAGAAAAAAACGTTGATGGAGATGGCATAAGCCACGATCTTCGCCAGGGATTGGATTTGTTCTTTTCCCGGATCAAATTTGGTCAGTTTGCGCACGATAAGGCAGAGCAGGATCAATAAGGACGGCCCGGCCGCAAAGGCGGAAGAAAGGAACCGGGGAGCCAGAATAGCGGTGAGCCAGAACCCTCTTCCGGGAAGGCCGCAGTACAAAAATGCGGTGACCGTGTGAATACTCACCGCCCAGGGGATGGAAAGGTAGATCAGGGGTTTGATCCAGGAGGGCGGAGCAACGGCATTGCGTTCAGCCTCTAAAATTTTCCAGCCGATGACGATATTCAGCAAAAGGTAGCCGTTGAGGACGACCATGTCCCAAAATAGGACGGAATTGGGTGTAGGATAAAGGAGCACATTGAGTACCCTCATCGGCTGCCCGAGATCCACAAAAATAAACAGGATGCACATGGTCACCGAAGCCACGGCAAGAAACTCCCCGAGGATCGTGATCTTCCCGAAGGCTTTATAATGGTGAAGATAATAAGGCAGAACGAGCATCACCGCCGAAGCGGCCACTCCGACCAGGAACGTGAACTGGGCGATATAAAATCCCCAGGTTACGTCCCGACTCATGCCCGTGATTCCCAAACCGAATCTCAGCTGCCATATATAAAAGCCGAATCCGATTCCGATGATGGCAAGAAGCGCCGTCATCCACCCATAATACCGTTTGCTTCCTTTAAAGGCATTTTCAAGCATAACCACCTCATACGATATAGTAGATGGCCGGGCCGGTGCCCAGGGCCTGTTTTCGCCGAATGGTGAAGTTTTCGCGCAAAAGTTTTCTGACGTCGGACTCGGGGTCCTCCAGATCGCCGAAGACGAGCGCACCGTTGGAAGCCTCCACGCATGCCGGTATCTGGCCCACCGCCAGCCGCTCCTCGCAGAAATTGCACTTCTCGACTACCCCTTTCATACGGGTGGGAAACTTCGGATTGGTCTCTTTAATGAAGGGGCGGGGATCCCTGAAATTGAAGCTTCGCGATCCATAGGGACAGGCGGCCATGCAAAACCGGCAGCCGATGCACCGATGAAAATCCATCAAAACGATGCCGTCATCCCGTTTGAAAGTCGCCTTGGTGGGACATGCGCGCACGCAGGGCGGATTTTCGCATTGGTTACAAAATACCAAAAACGGCAAATGTTCGATGCGTTCCGGAAGAAACCGAAGCTCCTGGTCCGGAAAGGCGTGCTTGAATTCTTCTTCCCAGATCCATTTGATCTCGTGGCGCTTATTGTCGATGGAAGGGACGTTGTGAATTTTATGGCATGCCTCGATGATCGGACGGAGATCTTTTTCAGACCCAAACTTACGGGTATCGATGACCATGGCCCATTGTTTGGCCTTCAGCGCCTTCTCGTTCTTATAGACCTTTTCGGCGGGCGCTTCACCGTGTCCCCCGGAAGCGGCGAGAAGGTCGGCGACCGGCTTGAGCAGTCCTGTCCCAAGCGCAGAAACTCCGGCGACTTTTAAAAAGCTTCTTCTGCTGCTTTTCATTCCTTTGTCTCCTTCGGTTTTTCAATATGGCATTGCCAGCAATAGGGGGCCACCGCAACATAATTGTGGCACCGATCGCAAAACTCCGCTTTGTTGGAATGGCAATCGAGGCAGGTGTTGGAAAGGCTCATATCGAAGCGCTTCCCATCGGCGGTTTCATAGATCCGGTTGGTGTTGCGGACCACGGTGTTTCGCCAATTGTTGAGGATCTGCATATGCTCGGATTTCATGACATCTTTGGGACGGATGCATGCCTTTTCCGCCTTTGCTTTTTCGGTGAGTTGGGGCTCCGGCGTGGGTGCGGCCTTCCCGTGGTTGTACCAAAACGGGAGGGTTACCAGGATGACGAAAATGATGAGCCCGATAAAAACCTTGCCTCCGTTGTAAAATGTCTGGGTGTTATTCATTTTCCCCCTCCATTCCAGGCAGCGGTTCTTTGCGCAGGTTGGTGGTCCTCTCATGCTGGCCGGGAATGTTCAGGGCATTGGCCACCAGTTCATGGACCCCGGTGACGTTGACCTCGGGGACCCAATACCCCATCGACGCCGGCAATACAGCCCGGTCGATGGCGCAGATACAGGCCAGCATATTGACACCATGCTTCTCACGGACGTATTTAACGGCATTGGCGCGAGGAAAACCACCGATCATGCGAAGCTCCATGTTCTCTCCGGCATTGAGGCCTGCGCCGCTCCCGCAGCAGAATGTCTGCTCGCGGATGGTGTTGGACGGCATTTCAAAGAAATGATTACAGACATTCTTAATGATGTATCGGGGTTCTTCCAAAATCCCCATGCCCCGAGCAGGGTTGCAGGAATCATGGTAGGTGACGATCAGATTGTCGTTCCGGCTGGGATCCAGATCCAGCTTGCCGTGTTGGATCAGATCGGCAGTAAACTCGGCGATGTGGACCATTTTCGTCGATTTGGCGTTTTGAAATTTAGTTCCCGTGATGGGCGACACCGGCTCTTCCAGAAAATCGGCAGGCCCGTTCAAGGTGCCCATATACTGGTGAATGACCCGCCACATGTGGCCGCATTCCCCGCCCAGAATCCATTTGACTCCCAGGCGCTTGGCTTCGGCATACATCTTTGCATTGAGTCGCTTCATGGTTTCATGAGAGGTGAAAAAGCCGAAATTTCCTCCCTCGGACGCGTAAGTACTCCAGGTCACATCCAACCCGTACTTTTCCTTCAAATAATGGAATAGGATGAGGTATCCCATGGCGGTGTAAGTTCCGGGATCGGCGAAGACATCGCCGGAGGGGGTGACGAAGAGAATTTCGGCGCCCTTCTTGTTGAGGTTTGGTTCTACGCGCACGCCAGTGACTTCTTCGATCTCATCTACGAAGAAATCGATCATATCCACAAATGCGTGGGGTTGGATCCCCAGGTGATTTCCGGTGCGGTAGCAATTGGAAACCGGGGTAGCAATCCAATCGATGTTTAAACCCAGAAGATTTAATAGCTCCCGGGCCATGATGGTGATCTCTGCGGTATCGATACCGTAAGGACAGAAGACGGAGCAACGCCGGCATTCGGTGCATTGAAAATAATAATACCACCATTCCTTTAATACATCGAGGGTCATTTCCCGGGCCCCGGCCAGCCGGCCGAAAAGCTTCCCGGCCTTCGTGAAATCCCTCCGATAAACGGACCTTAAAAGTTCAGCCCGCAGCACCGGCATGTTCTTGGGATCCCCGCTGCCGATGAAAAAATGGCATTTGTCGGCGCAGGCGCCGCACCGGACGCAGATGTCCATGAAGATTTTAAAGGTCCTGAACCTTTCAAGCCGCTCCTTCATCCCCTCGAAAAGGATCTCTTTCCAGTTTGGGGGAAGCTTCCAGTCCTGATCCATCGGGTTCCATTGTCGGGCGTAGGGAAACCCGAGGACCTTCAGGCTCTTCGGATTTGCCGCATAACAATACATCCCTTTGCGGATCTGGGCGGGCGTGTCCATCCATCCGGTCTGGGGAGGCCGGGGTTTGATGTTGGCGATCAGTTCATGGGGTTTTAAAAGGTCGTCTGCCATTGCTTACTCCTTTTCCTCTGAAGAACCGGGCGCAGGTTTCTTTTCAACGGGAAGCCCGGCATTGATCATCTTTTCCCTGAATTCTTCTTCGTACTCGTCGTAGGTGTGTATCTTGACCGGGTAATTCCATGGGTTCACATGGCGGACTTCACGGTTGTTGTTGGCCAGATTTCGCGTGGGGCTCATGAAGATCCCGCCCAGATGCATCAATTTGCTGAAGGGGAAATAGGCCAGCAGCACACAAACAAAAAAGAGGTGGCCGTAGAAGATCCCGTCCACCGTCTTTGGGATAACGGGTTTGAAGGTGACCAGTCCCATGGTCAACTCTTTGACGCCCACGATATCGGTTTTGGTGATATATCGCATGAAAATCCCGGAGATGGCGATTCCCATGATCAGGAAAAGCGGGAAGTAATCGGCGGCCAGGGAGATATATCTGACCTGGGGAATAAAAAGGCGGCGCAGAAAAAGGAAGATAACCCCTGCCAAGAGTGCGAAACCGGAGAGCAAGACACCCGGAACGCCCACCTGGAGGAAGCCGTCCAGGGCTTCCAGCCACTTGAGCGGCAACGGCACCGGCTCGAGAAAGAATCGAAAATGTCGGATGATCACGGTTAACAAGGAATAGTGAAATACGATGGCCCCCAGCCAGAGCCATTTTTCCCACTCATAAGAGAGCCGTTCCCCTTCCAGTAGCCGGGTCTTGGTATTTCGGAAAAGGGATCGAAAGAAAAGGATTTCCAATGCCATTCGAATAATCACCCCGCCCGTGGTGGACGGGTTCTCGATGCTTGCGGCTTTAATCCACGGAAGGCTTTTCTGTTGTCCACAGGTGGATGGAATACGGAACGGGACCGGAGATCGGGTCCAGTTCAGCACGCGGTAGATGAATCCCGCCAAAAAAATGAGAAGGGCCAGGTACGGGACCACCACTCCGAAAAGCGCCTGAAGCCCCACTGCCTCCGTGCCGAAATAAGCGATTAGAAAAAGGACAATGACTGTGATGAGGGAAGCAATGTAATTTAAATTCATTTACCAATACCTCGCTTTCAGCCCCTTTCCGGTACCCGATAAGGGATACCTTTCGGTTTAATGATAATTTTCCGGCTCCGTCTTATCTTGAGTAATTTCATGAACCAATCCCGCTCTTTGAAACGCCCTGAAGGTCCGCTCCCGTATGTCGTCGGTCTTGAGCTGGTAAATCTTTTCCCGGCATTGCATATAATTATTGAAAGCGATCAGGCCGAATGCATCAATCCTCTCTTCAAGCTTTACAAACGCATCTTGAAAGCCTGGGCTCTGAAGCGTGTCTCCCAAATCCTGCCTTAGGATTTTTTTAAAGTCAAACATGAAACCGATCGCCTGGGAGGGCAAGAAATTCTGAACGGCACGGATGCGGATCATGGGATCCAGGCAGGTGCCGATCTGAAGGGGATCGTTTTCTCCCGCATCCATGAGCCGATCAAAAAGCTCGCTTAATTCCTTCCTGAAAGTGTTGCCGACCGGGTTCGTGAAGGGATCTCTGCTGCCCGCAAAAAATCTGGAGCCGTCAGCCGGATAGGTCTCGATGACGGAATGAAACCATTTTTCAACCAGGTCTTTTTTTCGTTTCCGGAGCAACTGATTCAGTTCATCCAGTTCCATGATCAGGCATGACCCATAAATTTTTGAGCGCTCATTTAACCCAACTCAGGAAAAAGCATCTTTTTTTACGTCATGTTTCCGACAAAAAAAGTATAAGGTGTTGTCTATAGACAACATGCCTTATCGTGTCAAGAAGAAATGGAGATCGAAAGGGGTTTTCAAAGGTGGCCAAAAAGATCCCAATATCACGATATCTATCAACAAATATTGATGAAATCGTAAAAACTCTAAATTGGGATGGCAAAGTAAAAAACTTCAGATGCAAGGCGCGCAAATCCTGAAAAATGAGGCGTACTTATGGGTACGCCACAATGATTTACCCGGTTGAATCCTGCAAAGCAGAGCCGCAAAGCTGCATTCAACCGGGCAGGGATGCAGCGCAACGCAGCAGATGGACTTTTTACGAAGCCATCAAATATTATTACAGGGGAATCGGTGCAAATAGCTTCTGACGAGGGGGGTTCCCTTTCGTACGGATCTATTCCAGGCGCAGACTCTCAAAGGATAAACGGCCCCTGGAAACCATGGCGTTATAGGAGAATGCCGACTCGACGATATCCCGCAATCGGCGCAGGATCCGTTTCCGAAAAAAAACGCCATTTAATCCGCGTATGCACCGTGGTGATTTTGATCCAGAACAGAACGGACTTGCTGTAGCATTTCCTTGAGTTGGAACGGTTTGCCGATGAAGCCAGCTGCCCCGGCGTCGAGGATGGCCCTCAGCCGTTCATTTAAGGCAAATCCGCTGGCGATGATAACTTTTGCCAGGGGGTTGATTTTGAGCAGTTCCCGAAGACACCGACCGCCGTCGATCCCGGGCATATTATAGTCCAGGATGACCAAATCGATTTGATTTTTTTGGGTTTTATACAATTCAATGGCCTCTTCCCCGCCACCAGCCTTGAGAATTTTATATCCATACTGCCCCAGGACTTCGTTGCCGATATCCAGGATGATGGGTTCATCATCCACCAGAAGTATGGTTTCCGATCCGCGAAAAACCTGTTCGGATTCCCGGATCTCTTCAACAAGATCCAATTGTGCAGGGGATTCGGGAACCGGGAAATATATTTTAAATTGGGTGCCCTGGTTCACCCGGCTGTAACAGCTGATATGAGCCCCGTGGTTCTTCACAATGCCGTAAACCATGGCAAGTCCCAAACCCGTTCCTTTGCCTTTTGCTTTGGTGGTAAAAAAGGGTTCGAAAATATGTTCCTGCACCTCTTTAGGCATGCCGCACCCTGTATCCGAAACGGAGAGAAGCACATATCTGCCTGGTCTCATCTCCGGAAGGTGCCATGGGGTGCCTGCTTCCACCACGAAGTTCTGGGTGGAAAAAACCAGCTTCCCACTATCCGGCATGGCATCTCTGGCGTTGATACCGAGGTTGATGAGTATCTGCTCCAGCTGGATCGAATCGGCATGAATCCGGTAAATGTTCTCGTTTAGATAGAGTTCAATTTTTATCGTTTTCGACAGGGTTCGCTCCAGAAGCCGGGCCGTGTTCCTGATTTCATGATTGAGGTCCACAGGGCCCAGCGTGCTCTCCACTTTCCTGCTGAAAATCATGAGATGCCGGATGAGGCTCCCGGCGCGACCGACTGAACGTTCGATACCTTCCAGGTACTTCCTGTTGGTGTCGTCTTGGTTGTTTTTCATCAAAAGCAACTGGGCATACCCGGAGATCCCTTGTAGCGCATTGTTGAAATCGTGGGCGATCCCGCCCGCCAGTGTCCCGATAGCCTCCATTTTTTGAGAATGGCGGAGCTGTTCTTCCAGCTTCTTCCTCTCTTCCTCGGCCCTGACGCGTTCGGTTATATCCCGAACCACACCGCGAAAGCCCACCGGCTTTCCCTCTTCGTTTTTCATCAATGATGCGGACAGTTCCAAGACAGCCTTTTCCCCGTTGATCCGGATGACCTCATAATTCTCCAAGCGGGCCGGCTGTTGGGTTTGGCAGATGGTATTGAAAAGCTGATTGATTTTCCGGCTTGTTTCAGGGGTCGTGTATTCTTTACTGTTCATCCCAAGGAGGTCATCGCGGCCGTATCCGGTAATCCGACACAGGGAATCATTCGTAAAGGTCAGGTTCCCTGCAAGATCCACCTCAAAATAGCCTTCTTCGATGCTATTCAAAATGACTCGATATCTTTCCTCGCGTTTGCTCAGCGCCTGAAGCGTCATTTCGTATTCGATGGTTTTTTTCTTAAGTTCGATACAGGTATCATCGAGAAGACGCCTCTCCTGTTGGATATATGCTTGGTAATCCTTGACTATGGATTTGAGCTGGACCGTTTCCATGGCCTGCCCGATTTGACTGACCAGAATGGACACCATGTTCACGTCATGGCATGTGAAAGGTTTGTCGTCTTCCTTTTTTGCTAAATTTAGAACTCCCACAACGGCTTTTTTGTCAAAAATGGGAATGATCGCAAAAGAAGGGGATCCGTATCTTGGATTATTGGTTTTCTTAACGCGAGGGTCGGTTTCGATGTTCTTGACCACAAGCGGCTTTTTATCGGATATCACGCGCTGAATGATGGATTGTTCCAAATCGATATAAAAAGGGGTTTTGGATTCTGTTTGAAAACCATGAGATGCCACTACCTGGAGGCGATTTTCCCCTTTTCCGGCAAGGCACAATGATCCGATTCGTGCACCGGTGAGCTTGATGGCTTTTTCTAAAACAAAATCAACCAGTTCCTGAATAGTCAAATTCTTGTTGAGGGTTTCGAGAGATGCGTTGATTTCGTCTATTTCGAAAACCTTCCGGTCCAGCTCGGCGGCTAATTTTTTGAGCTTTTCCTGAATTTGCTTTTCAGAAAGGGCCATGTCCTTGAGTTGGACATCTTTTTCATCCTCCCCCATCCGTTGCTTTGCTATGGAATCCCGGGTTCGGATCTGGGAGGCGGGGGAGATGAAATTATCTTTGAAAGGTCCCATTTTCCCCTTTTACCAGAGGCCAAAGCGGTCCCGCAATTATATCGCAGATGCGAGGAGACGCATCGGCCAATATGTGATCAACAGCAAATCTCATGCCATGCATAATCCGTTGAAATTCAATCCAATAATGCTACATCCGGCCATCATGTGCCCCGATGTGGCAAAAAGATGCCTGATTTTTTATGCACGGGAAAAGGGAACTCAATCATAAAAAAGGCATTTTGTAAAGTAATGCTCATTATGATGGCTCTTTGGCATGGGTCTTGGCCAGCAGCGTGTTGCGATGAATGCCGAGTTTTTCGGCTGCCTTGGTTTTATTTCCCCCCACGTCTTCCAGGACTTCGGCAATGTAATGCTTTTCAAAGGCGTCGACGGCGTCTTTGAGCGGAAGATCCTTGATCCCTGTTTTTAGGGAACCTGTAAGGGGAGGCAAGGCCTTGGCATGGATTAACGGATCTTTGGTGATGGTTACCAGGCGCTCCGCCAAGTTCTGAAGTTCCCTGACGTTCCCGGGCCAGTCATAATTCATCAGGGTTTTAACCGCTTCTTCGGAAAATCGTATTTTTGATTTTCCGGTTTGTTTGGCATGAAGATCGACGAAATGCTCCAGCAGCAGGGGAATGTCCGATTTCCGATCTCTCAAGGGGGGGATGTTTACCGGGAATACGTTGATCCGATAAAACAGGTCGTCGCGAAATTCACCGTTTTCGACCAATTCCGAAAGGTTTTTATTGGAGGCCGCGATGAACCGCACATCCACCTTAATCACCTTGTTGCTCCCCAGGCGTTCAAACTCCCGCTCCTGGATGATCCTGAGAAGCTTGGCTTGCATCTTCAGGTCCAGGGAGTCGATATCGTCTAAAAATGCGGTTCCTTTGTTGGCCATCTCGAGTTTTCCGATGCGGGTGGAGAGCGCGCCGGTAAACGCTCCTTTGTTGTACCCGAAAACCTCGCTCTCCATGAGAGTAAGGGGAATGGCAGCACAATTGACAACTACAAAGGGCCCCCCTTTCCGGTGGCTTCGATTGTGCAACGCCCTGGCAACCAGTTCCTTTCCGGTTCCGCTTTCCCCCTGAATCAAGACCGTGCCGTCGCTTTGGGAGATCGTAGAAATAAAGTCGAATACCTTTTTCATTTTTGGGTCTTCGCCCACCATCATCTCAAAGGGAAGGACACGTTCAAGTTCGGTTTTCAGGTAGGCGATCTCCTGGGTCATGGAGCGTTTTTCCAGGGCTCTCTGAATGACGGCCAGGATATCGTCCACGGTGAAGGGCTTCATGATGTATTCATAAGCGCCCAGCTTGATGGCCTTGACGGCAATGGGAACTTCCTTCACCGCGGTGACCATGATTATCTCGACGGTCGGATCGATCTCTTTGAATTTCTCTAAAAGATCGAGTCCTCCGATATCCGGCAGCAGGATATCGAGAAGGACCAGGTCAACAGCGTGAGACTTGAAACAATCCAAGGCTTCGGATCCTGAAGAGGCAATGACGATATGGTAATCCTCTTTCAAAATCATGTTGAAGGATTGGCGGATGCCGGATTCGTCATCGACCACCAGAATCGTTGCTTTTTTCATTAAATTCATGATACTCCTATACTTATAGGCGAACCGGCCTGGGTAAAACCCTTCGGGCTGTAGATGGATGTTTATATATCACAAATTCTGATGAATGTTATCCCTTTTTTGCTTACATGCCATCCCTCTCCAGGCCGGCCTGATTTTAGGAAGCCTTTTGAATCGGCTAAACCCAATAAGCGCCCAAATTTCAGTGCAATATTGCACAAAAACCAGGGCGTTTTTTTCTTTCATAAAAAAGCTTTTGAACGGTTTTTCTTTGTGCTATGTCTTTGATGCTTTTTTCCGCTCCTAACTGCTTGTCCGGCAGGGTTTTTTTGACCGAAAACGAATATATCTCTTTTTTTATCAGGATATAAAAAGAATCCGCGTTTTTAATAAGTTGGCATGATTATTGAAGGCCTATCTTTGGTTATCAGAGGTTTTTTCAGCAAATATTGGACAGGCGATAATAAAAACGGCATGCAACTCAGTACATTCCTACAATCCAAAACCAATCTTTTTATATGCCGAACACTGGGATGGCGTTTCAGCTACGGTTATATTGCCTTTTTAGGTAAACTTTACTTTTTTTTCAGGCGAAAAGAAAGAAGAACCATCAAACATGCAATTCACGCCGTCTTTTTGGGCCAAAAGAGCAAAGCTGAGATCCGGGAAACCACCCGGGCAGTCTTTCGTGGCATCATCTCCCATTATTTCGAAAAGTTATTCAATGCATACTCCTCTACGGAATTGTTAAAGGCCTTTTTTGAAAGCCACGTCCGATGTGACAACATCAACGTCATGAAGGAATCGCTTACCGACGGGAAAGGCGCGCTTTTGATCACCGGACATTTCGGGGGCGTGGAGCTCATCCCGGGCTACCTCGGCGTCAACCAGATCCCTGTTTCCATCATCGCCAAATTCAAGACCGACCATCTCCGGCAGACGCTGTTCGATAAGTGCTCCGCCTTTTCCACCCGCATCATCGATCCCAACCTGACTCCCAATGTGATTAAAGAGATCTGTTCGAACCTAAAGGAAAACCGAATCGTCGTCACCCAGTGCGACGAAATCGAAGAGTGGCGCCCTTCAAAGAAAGATAAAATCTTTTTTCTTGGAAAGCTCGTTTGGCTGGACAAGACCATGAACATATTGACCAAGCGAACCCAAGCCGCCATCCTGTTCGGACTGATGCACCGATCCAAGAGCAGCGGGTATGAATTCATCGTGACCCCCCTGAATGATATGGCAAAGCAGCTCAAACATCACGCCGAAGCGTCTTTAGGAGAAATCCTTT
>Ga0066636_10000602_pt1 | contig 20520 bp, 18 predicted proteins | sample CryGeyCG2014_080_2_FD_62736 | JGI IMG/M metagenome (GOLD analysis project Ga0066636, IMG submission 62736) | Groundwater microbial communities from aquifer - Crystal Geyser CG07_land_8/20/14_0.80 | ecosystem: Environmental > Aquatic > Deep subsurface > Groundwater | place: USA: Utah: Grand...
GCAAGGCGCGCAAATCCTGAGGAATGAGGCGTACATATGGGTACGCCGCAATGATTTACCCGGTTGAATCCTGCGAAGCAGGGCCGCAAAGCGGCATTCAACCGGGGAGGGGATGCAGCGCAACGCAGCAGATGGACTTTTTACGAAGCCATCAATGTTCACGAATTGTTATTCAAGCGTGCCCATCTTGTTCGTGTTAGAAAAGCATAAAATTATGGACGTCCCCTATTTATTTATGGTGACGGTGAAGATTTCCGGTTTTGTCGAAACCAGCGTGATTTCCGGGGGAAGCGTCAGGGCAGCACGGCGAGGATAAACCCCCGGTTTCAGCCCCGCAAGATCCATGGACACCTTGACCCCTCCCTTCCGTTCAAGTTCATCCAGGAAGTGGACCGGTCCTTTGATCTCGATATCGATAGTCGCCGGCACAATCCGATACCGGAAAGGGCTTCCCTTTCCGATGATCGTCACCTCTTTCAACTGTCGGGTAACGATCTTTTCGCCGATTTCAATCCGGGCCGTGATTACCTGGGAAGGAGTGTCCAATACCATGCCGTCGGGAATTTCGAGGGCGATCTCTTTCTGGAAAGACTCGGCGACACCGGTTAAATCGATGGCTTTTGTGGCCACGGTCTCGATAGTCTCCATGATTCCCTCGGGACCACGCACGATCACGGTGGAGGGTTTGGGAGAGGCGCTCCTGACCTCTTTTCCCGGCGCCGGTTCTCCGGAAAGGGCCACTGTTACGCCGAGGGCCTTTCGGGACTCCCGGGCCAACTCTATAGCCAGGGTTTTGGGCGAGAAGCCGACAATCGAAACACCCATGGGAAGCTGAATCCGGGCCGGGTCGATGGGGATGGACTGCACCCCCAGCCGGACCGCCGTCATGTCCAATGTGTACCCAATCCGGCCCCCCTGAATGGATTGGATTCGGGACTCAGGACCCCGGACGCGTATTTCGATCCCTTTTGCCGGCTGCTCCACTAAAATCATCCCGTTGGGGAGGCCTTCCAGCCGGACGGGTACGAAAAGATCCGCCTCCATGATCCGGGAACACCCCGATGCCAAGAGAACGATCCAAAGGAACAACAGGTACGGCATCCGGAACCATCGGCTTTTCCGACTCAAAAAAGGCTCCTCCGTCTTCGGCAAAAGACCGGCAGATGGGATTCGTCTCTTGGGTTTATGAAGCAGCATCAATGGAGGAACCGCCGGACGGATGCATAGGAGCATGGACGATGGCATCGACGATCAATGCTGTTCTCCGGGTGTTCTCAACGTCGTGTGCCCGGATGATATGGGCGCCGTTCATGATTAAAGCCGCCACAGCCGCCTGAGTGCCGATCTCCACTTCAGGCATATCGGGTCGGATTTCCCGGTCGCTCTTCCCTTTTAGGAGCGTGCGGATGAATGCTTTTCTCGATGGGCCCACAAGGAGAGGAACTCCCAGGGCATGAAACGTCCGCAATTCGGCGATCAGGGTCAGATTGTGGATAAGGGTTTTGCCGAAACCGATCCCCGGGTCCGCGATGATAAGGCTTTTGGGGATTCCCTTTTCCTGAGCGAAATGGATCGCGCCTTCCAAAAAAGCAAATATCTCCCGGGTCACATCCTCGTAGTGGGGAGCGTGCTGCATGGTCTTGGGGGTTCCGAGCATGTGCATCAAGATTACGGGAACACCGGCCTCCCGGGCCACGAAAGCCATATCGGGATCGAAACGCAGGGCGCTCACGTCATTGATCATGGAAGCACCCGCTTCGATGGCGGCCCGGGCCACCGCAGCCTTGGTGGTATCGATGGAAATAGGGATGTCGATGCGGCTTAAAAGAGCCCGGATGACCGGAACCACCCGGCGAATCTCTTCGTCGGCCGGAACGGGATCGGAATGGGGCCGGGTCGATTCGCCCCCGATATCCAGAATGTCCGCCCCTGCCTGAGCCAGCGAAAGCCCTTGAGAAACGGCTGATTCGAAAGTGAAAAACTTTCCCCCGTCTGAAAACGAATCCGGGGTGACATTGACAATCCCCATGACCCGGGTGGTCTCACCCAAGGTCATCCGGCGCGATCCCCAGGTCATCTCGAAAAAAGGATTCAAACGGCCCCGCCCGCCGCATCCGTAGCGTCTTTGGTACTGCCGGCCCTTTCCGCGCCCGCTTCTTCGCCTGGTCGGTGAGGAAGCTTGATCCCGGGCCTCATGGAAAGAATCATCTGATCCAGCTCGCTGCCCAAGACGGTCTCTTTTTCCAGGAGGAGTTCGGCCAGTTTGTGCAAAACATCCAGGTTTTCGCTTAGGACGACCTTGGCCCGCTCATACGCCCTATCGATCAGCTTCTTGACCTCGGCATCGATTTTCTGAGCCGTTTCCTCGGAGTAATCCCGATGCTGAGCGATCTCCCTTCCCAGGAAAATTTGTTCCTCTCCCTTGGCATAAGACAAGAGTCCGAGGACCTCACTCATCCCCCAGGAACGAACCATCTTTTCGGCCAGTGCCGTTGCCTGTTTGATGTCGTTGGCCGCGCCGGTGCTGATCCGGTTGAAAACAATCTCTTCGGCCACCCGGCCCCCGAAGGACACGGAAAGTTCGCTTTCGAGCTGATCCTTGTATTTGAAATCCCGCTCCTCGGGGAGAAACCATGTGATTCCGGCGGCACGTCCCCTGGGGATGATGGTGATCTTGTTCACGGTATCCGTTTCGGGCAAGAAACGCGCCACTAGGGCATGCCCCCCTTCGTGGTAGGCGGTGGTCTTGCGATCTTCTTCGCGGACCACTTTGGATTTTCTTTCGAGCCCCATGTAGACCTTGTCTTTAGCGTCCTCGAAGTCCAGCATGTCCACCTTTTCCTTGTTGCGCTTGGCCCCCAGCAGAGCGGCTTCGTTGACGAGGTTCTCCAGGTCGGCACCTGAAAAACCTGGGGTCCCCTTGGCCAGAATGGTGACTTTGACATCCGGCGCCACCGGAACCTTGCGCATGTGGACATGGAGAATCATTTCCCGGCCTTTGATGTCGGGAAGCGGAACCACCACCTGGCGATCAAACCGGCCGGGTCTCAGCAAGGCCGGATCGAGGACATCGGGCCGGTTGGTCGCGGAAATCAGGATGACTCCTTCGTTGGATTCGAACCCGTCCATCTCCACCAAGAGTTGATTGAGGGTCTGTTCCCGCTCGTCGTGCCCTCCTCCCAGGCCGGCCCCCCGGTGCCTGCCCACCGCATCGATTTCGTCGATGAAGATGATACAGGGGGCGTTCTTTTTCCCCTGGACGAAAAGGTCACGGACCCGGGACGCCCCCACGCCGACGAACATCTCCACGAAATCGGAGCCGCTGATGCTGAAAAACGGAACCCCGGCCTCCCCGGCGATGGCGCGGGCCAGAAGCGTCTTCCCGGTGCCCGGTGAACCCATGAGCAGTACGCCCTTGGGGATCCTCCCGCCCAAGCGGGTAAATTTCTTCGGGTCCTTTAAAAACTCGATGATCTCCTGAAGCTCCTCCTTGGCCTCGTCGATGCCGGCCACGTCTTGGAAAGTCACCTTGACAGACTGGTCGGACATGAGCCGTGCCCGGCTCTTGCCGAAGGACAGGGCCTTACCTCCGCCGGCCTGCATCTGTCGCATGAAAAAAATCCAGACGGCAATGAGAACGATCATGGGAAACCAAGATACCAGCACGGAGATGTACCAGGGGGATTCCTCGGGAGGCCTGGCGCTGATGGCGACTCCCTTGTCCCGAAGGGTGCGGATCAATTCCGCATCCTGTGGCGCATAAACTTTAAACCGTTTCCGGGTGTCATCGGTCACGGAAAGCTCCTGACCCTGAATGATCACTTCGGCAATATGGCCCTCTTCCACCCTGGACATGAATTCAGAGTAGCTGATGCTCGTCTCGGAAAGGCGCTGCTGGCTGAACAGGTTATACAACAGAACCATCAACAGAGTAATAATGATCCACAATGCCAGATTCTTCTGGAACGGATTCAACAGGTTTTTACCTCCTGACGGAATTGATGAAAGACTCTTTGGCAGACGCTAAAACTCAAAATGTTATAAAAGACCGTGAATTTCCGTCTTGGCCAAAAAATTAATTAGATAACTTAACCATTTTTCTCCGGTAAATCAAGCGATAGTTCCGCGCGAACCATTTTTTGGGTGGATTCGGTCACCCGCGCCCAATGCCCGATACGATGCCCCGCAATCCAGGCGATGCGCCCCCGGGAGATCAGCACCGGACATCCCATGCGATCATTGATGGAAATCTTATGATCGATAAAGTACTTTTTAACCTTCTGGCTACCGGATGCGCCCAAAGGAAAAAACCGATCCCCAGAGACCCAGCTCCTGAGAATCAAAGGAAAGGTGAGGGTTGTGGCATCAAAAACCGCCGCGTCCTTTCCGACGCTATGAATGTCCCCAACTTCGTTGGTGTTCATACGGGAGATGATCAGCGTCTTTCGGATTTCGGGGATAGGGTAGAGGCCGGGGCCGTCGATAATATATCGGAAATCGGTTTTGGGTGCTTCCGCCTCGCTATTTTTTAGACTCGGTCCCTTGCGGCAGGGGGCGATATCCTGGTGAATCCCCAGGCTGTCTTTATCAAAAATAATCCGGATCCCTTCAGGCAAATGAAGTTCTTTTTTAACCTTTCCCTGCAACAAAAGGGACCGGACTTTTTCCACATGATCAAAGGTGATGCGCCGAAGATTCCCCTTGATCTTTTCTATGGCCATCCGCAGGATCCGTCGCTGTGCCGCCACTGGAGTTTCGAGCATGGTTTTCACGGAAAGGACACAGGCACCCTCCTCTTGCCGGATCACGGCCGATCGAAACATCGGTTCCGTAAGGGTAGCCATCCATTCGTCTTCTGCAGCGGTAATGGCGCAAAACCGGTTCAAGGCGGCTTCGACCTTGGGGTTGAACCGGGACTTCAATGCGGGGATCAGCCTGTGGCGGACCTGATTCCGGAAAAAGCGCATGGAGAAATTGGTGCCGTCTTCAACAAAACCGATCCCCTGATGCGCGAGGTAAGATACGATTTCCTCTCGGGTGCACCGGATAAGAGGGCGGATGATCCGCCCGCCGCCTTGGGCATCATCCCTTACCGGAGGGATGCCGGACACCCCTGCCGGCCCGCTCCAGGTCATCAGACGCATCAGGAAAAGCTCTGCATTATCCCCGGCGTGATGGCCGAGGGCGACTTTTGGGTATCCATGGACCCCGGAGACCGCTCTGAAAAATTCGTAGCGGACCCTCCTCGCCTTTTCCTCTGTAGAAGCGCCGTCGGCAGGCCATGTTCCGGGTGGAACCTTTTCCAGGTAAAAGGGCCACCCCAGGGATTCGGTCAGCCTTGCCACAAAGTCTGCGTCCCGGTCGGACTGCCCGGGTCTGAGGGCATGGTTGAGGTGGGCGACACCCAACCGGATGGATAGGGCGTCAGAAAAGGTATGAAGCAGATGCAAAAGGCAAACCGAGTCGGGTCCGCCAGAGACACCCACCAGGACCCTTTCTCCCGGCGCAATCATCCGATAATCGGTCAGGGTCTGGAGGACTTTTTCTAAAAATCTCTTTTGATCCCTTCGATCCATTTGAATCGCTTTTTACCCCTTACATTAGATTTGACGCCATAAACTGAAAATTCGTTCTTTCACGCTTCATTTTTAACCATTCACGGCTACAAATTGATGGTAGGCCAGCCCCATGATCAAGTCAAGATCCAAGCCTTTTAATCCTTTTTCCCCCTTTTCTCCTTGAAAAAATCCCTTCATCAATTATGATAGACACCGGTTGTGCTAGGCGGGGAGTTAGCGGTGCCCTGAACCCGAAAGCCGCTTTATGCGGGGCTGAATCCCCTTCAGAGGGTTCGACCCCCGGCGATTCGGGGATCTCCCGGCCGGACGCCGCGCAACAGCCGGTCATGAATCTCGTCAGGTCCGGAAGGAAGCAGCGATAAATGATGCAGGTTGTGTCGCGGATCGACCCCGGCCAACCCAAGATCCTTGTTTTGCCGGAAAGAACTCGAAGCAGGGTGCACAACCATTTTTCTTTCTTCTCAGTTCCCCTCCTTTTTTACCTTGACAAGTTACCAACCTGACTTATTTTTCGGCATCGATTGGGGCCAAAGTAACCCAAAGCGGATTTTTGTGTATAAAGGAATATGACCATTTAATGAGTAGCGTAAATCCTGAAGAAAACAAGGTCGTAGTACCCGAGGCTCCGGCAAACGAAAAAGAGATATCAGAAACAAAAGGCGTCCAAGCGGATGTTTCGGGGGATATTGCGAATTCCGATAAGAGCGTTCAGGAACGGCTGGACAAGGCTGAAAAAGAAGCCAGGGAAAATTATGACCGCTTCCTGAGGGCCAAGGCGGATTTCGAAAATTATAAAAAGCGAATGGCCCGAGACAACGAAGACTTTCGAAAATTCGCCAATGAGTCGCTTTTCAGGGCCCTTTTACCCATCGTGGACAACCTTGAACGCGCCATCGAAGCCCTCGATGAAAAAGAAAGAGGCGTTAATCCGATCGTCAAGGGAGTCGAGCTTACGCTTTCGGAAATTTTAAAGGTATTCGAAAATTTCGCCGTCAAGCCGATATCGGCCTTGAGGGAACCCTTTGATCCGACGTATCACCAGGCGGTCATGCAGGAAACGTCAGACAAACACCCCGACAATACCGTGGTGAAGGAGCTCCAGAAAGGGTACTTAATCTATGACAGGCTCCTGCGGCCGGCCATGGTGGTCGTTTCCAAGGAGTCAAGGAATTCAGGCGAAAAAAAGACAAAGGAACGATTGTAGATACTCGATAAACCGATATTCAGTAATTGCTAAGGAGGATGGCATATGGGCAAAGTGATAGGCATCGACCTGGGTACCACCAATTCCTGTGTGGCTATTATGGAAGGGGGTGAACCAAAGGTCATTACGAATCCGGAGGGGGGGCGAACCACCCCATCCATCGTCGCAGTGTCGGAAAGTGGAGAGCGCATGGTCGGTCAAATTGCCAAGCGTCAGGCCATTACCAATCCCGAAAATACGGTTTTCGCGGTCAAAAGACTCATCGGCCGCAAGTACGCATCGGCAGAGGTCCAGCGGGATATCAAAATCCTCCCCTATAAGATCGAACAGGCGCCAAATGGGGACCTCCGCATCGGCATCAAAGGAAAACAGTACAGTCCGGCCGAAGTTTCTTCCTTCATTTTGGCCTATATGAAACGAAGTGCCGAGGAGTACTTGGGAGAAAAAATCGCCGATGCCGTCATTACAGTTCCGGCATACTTCGATGACAGCCAGCGACAGGCAACCAAGGACGCGGGAAAGATCGCAGGGCTCAACGTGCTTCGGATCATCAATGAGCCGACGGCCGCATCCCTGGCCTACGGACTCGATAAGAAAAAAGAAGAAAAAATCGCCGTATTTGACCTGGGCGGGGGAACCTTCGACATATCCATCCTGGAAATCGGGGAAGGGGTCTTCGAAGTGAAATCCACCAATGGAGATACCCACCTGGGCGGTGAAGACTTCGACCTGAGAGTTATCGATTATCTGGCCGACGAGTTTCGAAAAGATCAGGGGATCGACCTGCGCAAAGACAAGATGGCGCTTCAACGGCTGAAGGAGGCCGCCGAAAAGGCAAAGATGGAGCTGTCTTCCTCCATGGAGACCGACATCAACCTGCCTTTCATCACGGCCGATGCCAGTGGTCCCAAGCACCTGAACATCAAGATTACCCGGGCCAAACTCGAATCATTAGTGAGCGATCTGCTGGACAAGCTGGAAGGTCCCTGCCGGACCGCTCTCAAGGATGCGGGCTTGAGCGCGAAAGAACTCAATGAGGTAATCCTGGTGGGCGGCATGACCCGTATGCCGGCTGTTCAGGAACGCGTCAAACGGATCTACGGCCTCGAGCCCAACAAAGGGGTGAATCCGGACGAGGTGGTGGCTGTCGGCGCCGCCATTCAGGCCGGTGTCCTCAAAGGAGACGTCAAGGATGTCCTGCTTCTGGACGTGACGCCGCTTTCCCTGGGGATTGAGACCCTCGGTGGGGTGATGACCAAGCTGATCGAAAAGAACACCACTATCCCTACCCGGAAAAGCCAGATCTTTTCCACTGCGGCCGACAACCAGCCCGCCGTATCCATTCATGTACTCCAAGGGGAACGGGAAATGGCTGCCGGAAATAAGACGCTGGGTCGATTCGAACTGGTGGGAATCCCGCCCGCTCCCAGAGGCATTCCCCAGGTAGAGGTGACCTTTGATATCGATGCCAACGGCATCGTCCATGTATCGGCAAAAGACCTGGCTACGGGGAAAGAGCAGTCCATCCAGATCACCGCTTCATCCGGCTTGTCGAAAGAGGAGATCAATCGGCTTATCAAAGATGCCGAGATGCACGCCGACGAAGACAAGCGGAGAAAAGAAGTGGCTGAGGCGCGGAATAGCGCCGACAGCCTCATCTATTCCACCGAGAAATCCATCAAGGACCTGGGAGATAAAGTAGACGCTGCCACCAAGTCCCGGGTGGAGGACGGCATCGGCCGGCTTAAAAAAGCAATGGAAGGGGAAGACGTTGCGGAGATCCGTCGGCTCAGCGATGAGCTGATGCAGACTTCTCATAAACTGGCCGAGGCCATGTACCAGAAAGCGTCTCAGGCCGGTCAGCAACAACAGGCCGGTGAAGCAGGCGGTGGCGGCGGCGGTGGCGGCGGCGCCCAGGCAGGCGGCGGTTCCCAGCGCGCTGACGACGATGTGGTGGACGCCGATTTTGAAGAAGTCAAAGACAACAAGTAGGGGCGAAATATTTTTCGCCCATAAGATTATACGGCCGGATATCATCTACAATTGTCACTGAATCCGCCCTTGTTAAAGATAAAAAAAATCCCGCGTGAAGTTTTTCACGCGGGATTTGTATTCAGATTGCTTTCAGATTAGTACCGGCAATCTCCCGGGCCGCCTCCCCCGGGTCCCATCTTTCCGAAAGGCCCCGAACCCCGGTAAAACCCGCCATCCGGAAACAGCTTTTCCATTTTAATCCTGTTCTCGATCCGTTTCTGGTCGAACTGAGCACGTAGATCGGAAATCTCTTTCTGGATGGATGAGGCTTTTGCACCGTCAGGTTCAGCTTTGGCCAGCTCGCTTTCCAGTTCCAGGCTTTTTTGACGCATATTTCTTCGCAAATCCTGAGTTGCATTTAAAAAGGCCTCGCGCTCTTCTTCTACCTTTTTCACTTCTTCTGCGCTCATATCCTGCCTATTATCGCCGTACCCGAAACCGCGATGATGCCCTCCCGGACCCGAACCATACCCCATAGGATGGCGGCCGTAACCCATGCCCCAATCGGCAAAAGCCGCCGTCCCGATACCAGCCAGGAAAAGCACCGCTGCAATCACCATCGACACTTTGAAGTAATTTCTTTTCATCTTTTCGCCTTCCTTTTAAGGTTTTTCATCTTTTAAGAATCTATCCGCTTTGCCCCATAGATATAGCAAAGGGTGTGCCATAATGATCTCAAATGACCTGAAATATTTTAACTATCTGTTCTTTATGAACAATTTATCTTGATGGTATCGAGTCTGAAAAAGGATAACGTCACGGCTCTTGATCCACACTCCACGGCGGATGTGGACAAATTACCCGCATCCTGAAAGAGAGCGCTCAAAGGCGTATCGGAAGTATCCATGCATCTTTTCTGTTTGCCACCCCGCGATTGTGTGCTTACATTGGACCGTCCGGTTATCAAGCCGGTAGCTTTTATTAATATAAGAGGGAGGATACCGCCATGGAACAAAAAACCTTTTCAATACCGAACATCTCCTGCGGGCACTGCGTAATGTCCATCAAAAACGAGTTGACCGCGCTTTCCGGTGTAAAATCGGTGGAAGGGGATGCCGCAAAGAAACAGATTACCGTAAAGTGGGACGCTCCGGCCACCCTTGAAAAGATCCGGATCATTCTTAGAGAAATCAATTACCCGGCAACAAACTGAAATGTCTAAGCAAACCCTCAGATTGCCCGTGACCGGGATGACCTGCGCCAACTGCGCCGCCAACATCGAGCGGACGTTGCGGCGGCTCGAAGGGGTCACCTCAAGCGCCGTTAACTTTGCTTCGGAAGAGGCGACGGTCTCCTTTGATGATCATGCCCTTGGCGTCAAGGATGTGCTGAAGCGCATCGCCGATGCCGGATACAGAGTCCCGACCGTCAAGGCGGAGTTTCCCGTGACCGGGATGACCTGCGCCAACTGCGCCGCCAACATCGAGAGGGCGGTAAAAAGGGCATTCCCTTCCTTGGTGGGGGCATCGGTGAATTTTGCCACCGAGCACCTGTCGGTGGAGTATGTGCCCGGAACCCTGGAGCTTGCCGAACTGACTTCCGCTGTAGAACGCGCGGGGTACCAGATCATCCTTCCCGAGGCTTCTTCCGGCGAGGAGGACGCCGAGACCGCGACGCGCCGAGCTGAAATCCGGGATCAAACCCGGAAATTTATGGTAGGGCTTGCCCTGTCTATTCCGCTCTTTATCCTGAGCATGGGCCGGGACTTCGGGCTCTTGGGGGAATGGAGTCATCGGCCGTGGGTCAACTGGCTATTTTTCATCCTGGCCACGCCGGTGCAGTTTTATACGGGATGGGATTACTATGTGGGCGGGATCAAGAGCCTCAGGAACAGAAGCGCCAACATGGATGTCCTGGTGGCGATGGGATCTTCAACGGCCTATTTTTACTCTCTGGGGGTTTTGCTTTTACCGGTGCTGGGGCATCACGTGTATTTCGAAACTTCCGCGCTCATCATCACCCTCATCAAGCTGGGCAAAATGCTGGAATCCCGTACCAAGGGGAAGACCGGGGGCGCCATCCGCAAACTCATGGGTCTGCGTCCCAAGACCGCCTTCGTCATTCGGGATCAAATAGAAAAAGAGATTCCCCTCTCCCAGGTCCAAATCGGAGATACTGTGTTGGTACGACCCGGGGAGCGCATTCCGGTGGATGGTTCGATCACAGAAGGAAAATCGGCCGTGGACGAATCCATGTTGACCGGTGAACCGCTCCCTGTGGATAAGAAACCGGGGGATCCGGTGACCGGTGGGACCATCAACAGCGAAGGGCTTCTCAAATTCATAGCCACCCGGGTGGGGAAAGAGACCGCACTGGCCCAGATCATCCGGCTGGTGCAACAAGCCCAGGGGAGCAAGGCGCCTATTCAGGCCCTGGCGGATCGGGTAGCCGCCGTCTTTGTTCCGGGTGTGATCGGAATCGCCCTGGTTGTCTTTATCATCTGGTGGCTCACCACCGGAGATTTTGTTTTTTCTATGATCCGACTGGTAGCGGTTCTGGTCATCGCCTGCCCCTGCGCCCTGGGTCTGGCAACACCTACAGCCATCATGGCGGGAACCGGGAAAGGGGCTGAAAAAGGGATCCTGTTTAAAAACAGCACTGCCCTGGAGACCGCCTCGTCGCTGACCACCATGGTGCTGGACAAGACCGGAACCCTCACTCAGGGAAAACCCACTGTCGCAGACATTATCTCACTTAATCCCCGGATCTCCTCAGATGAGATCCTACGCATCGCGGCATCGGTGGAAAAAGGGTCCGAGCACCCCATCGGAAAAGCTGTTGTGAAAAAAGCTCAGGCTCAAAAAATCCCTCTTTCTGATCCTGGGGAGTTCAGCGCCCATCGAGGCGTCGGGGTTCAGGGGAACATCGACGGCCAATCGGTCCATTTGGGAAAACCGACCTGGTTTTCGGAGCTGAACATCTCTGTGGATCCGGCCAAAGAAGTCATTGCGGCCTTGCAATCCGATGGAAAAACGGTCATGGTGCTGAGCCTAAACCAACAGGCCGTCGGTGTCATTGCGGTTTCCGATGCTCTCAAGCCGGATTCGAAGGAGGCGGTGAAAATCCTTTCAGGCCAGAACCTGGAGGTGGTGATGCTCACCGGCGATAACCACCAGACTGCCGCCGCCATAGCCGCCCAGGCTGGCATCAGAACGGTCGTCGCAGAGGTTTTGCCCGAGGAAAAGTCCCGGCGAATCGCGGCACTTCAGGACAGGGGGGAACACGTGGGGATGGTGGGAGACGGCATCAATGACGCGCCGGCCCTGGCCCAGGCCGATGTGGGGTTTGCCATCGGCACCGGCACCGACGTGGCCATAGAGACCGGTGACGTGATCCTGGCAAGCGGCAGTCTGCTGGGGATCCCCAGATCCATCGCACTGAGCCGAATCACCATGAAAACCGTGAAACAAAACCTCTTTTTCGCATTTTTTTACAACATCGTCCTGATCCCCGTCGCCGCCGGTGTACTGTGGCCTTTCGAGGGATTTCCCGGATTTTTGCGACAGTTGCACCCTATCCTGGCGGCAATGGCCATGGCCATGAGCAGCATCTCGGTGGTCAGCAACAGCCTTCGGCTCTATCGAAAGAAAATCCATTAGACCGAATTCTTGATGAAAAATCCAGGTTAGCGGATAATACCTACTATGGGAAACTTCATCGAATGGTGGCAACACCTTCCTCAACACATCGATCCGGTCCTGATTGCCATCGGACCCCTCCGCCTGCATTACTACGGTCTGATGTATCTGATCGCCTTCGGCACGACCTACTGGCTGGTCTCCTATCGCATCCGGCATGAAAAACGGTTTTCCATTACCCAGGACCAGGTCAAGGATCTTTTGCTCGCCGCGATCCTGGGGCTTCTAATCGGGGCTCGGCTCGGCTATGTCCTTTTCTACGGTTTTTCCTATTACCTGGACCACCCACTGGAAATTTTTCTCCCCTTTCGGTTTGAAAACGGCATAACTTTCACCGGATTTTCCGGCATGTCCTATCACGGAGGGCTCATCGGAGTATTGACGGCGGGTGCTATTTACCTGAAGAAAACGGGGGTTTCCTTTTTTGAGGCCGCCGATCTTTTCGCTCCTGCCATGCCCTTGGGATACACTTTCGGCCGCCTGGGAAACTTCATCAACGGAGAGCTTTACGGTAGGGTAACCTCGCATCCCATCGGCATGTTATTTCCTGCAGCCCCGGTACCCGAGCTTCGGCACCCCTCTCAGCTCTATGAGGCCGTGTTCGAGGGAATCTTATTATTTCTGGTGCTCTGGCGGCTCAAGGGAATCAAAGCGCCTTCAGGCGCTATGTTGGCCTTCTATTTTGTGGGGTACGGAACGGTGCGGTTTTTTATTGAATTTTTCCGGGAGCCCGACGCCCATCTCGGATTCATCTGGCTGTCTCTGTCCATGGGGCAGCTATTATGTCTGGGAATGATCGCGGCAGGAGTCCTCCTATTTGCCTATTTGAGCGGCAGGGAAAGGCATTAACCCCCCCCTTACCCTGTCTCATTCAGACTGTTCCCGTTTACGATTTCGGATTTGGTTCCTTGCTTGCTCCCATATTTTTCCGGCTTTTGAAGGCTTCCACCATCTGTTTAATGGTCTGACCGGTGGGCGCCTTATAGTCGGGATTGATCCGGACGAGGTCCTCCCATGCCGAGATGGCACCTTCCATATCGCTGAGATCGTGAAGCAAAATGATCCCTTTGTTGTAGCGGGATATCTCGTGGCGGGGATCCGCGGCCATGGCTCTTTCGAAGGCGGCGATGGCTTTTTGGGGTTGCCCCATCCGACGATACATGACCCCCATATCGGTCATGACATCGGCGTTGTCGGGTTTCAGGGCCAAGGATTTTTCATATGCCTGGATGGCTTTCTCAGACTGTCCGGCGTCAAAGTAGGCGTTGCCCAGCTCCGCCCAGGTCTCTGACTTTTCAGGAACTTTCTTGGTTTCTTCCTCCAGCGCCCCAACCCGCATCATCTGCTCGGAGGAAGCCGCAGGCGGAGCCTCGGTTTGCCGAGACGCTCCCATGCCCGGAATCGGCGGATTTGGGACCGATTTCAAGGCGCTGAAAACAATCCCGCCGAAAAAGCCTAAAGCCACGCAAACCACAGCAACAATATAAAGCGTCCCTTTTTGAACATATCCTGCCGGTGTCGGGTCGGTCTTTGTCTTTGCCATATGTAAGTCCCAATCTGGTCTGTCTGGTCGATCTGATCCCAGTCGGATGTAAAAGCCGACCCTTTCTGTCATTTATTACCGGGTCTTTTTAACACGAGAGACGTCATGGATCAAGGCGGCGGTTTCCGGTTCCGGATCTCCATCCGTCAATCCAGCAGATCTTTCTTTTTGGCCGCAAATTCAAGATGATCGATTTCTCCGCGTGCGTAACGTTCCTTCAAAATTTCCATGGCGCTGGGGCGGGAGAATCCTTCACGATCGGCCCGGGTCATCTGGACCAGCCATTTGATCAACAGAACAAGCCCCAGAAGGATCAGGACCCAGAAAGCGATCATCAGCCAGCCTCCGCTCCAACCGATCATCATGCCGGAGCCCATACCCCATCCGCCGTAGCTCCTCTGTGCGGCTGCGGTCGGGATGAACGGCGGGCATGCCAACAAGCCGGTAAGCGTCCATAAAAAGGATCGGCAAACAAGGACGGATTTCATCTCATTTTTCTCCAAGGTTTTTCATTTTGTAAAACAGCTTCTAACCCAAGAGATAAGCAATCCTTGTGCCAAATTTCTAATGAATCGGAATTGGGAGGGGCCTCGAGGCCTCCCTCCATTCCCCACCCGCACCTCATCCTACCATGTAGCGTAATTCAATCCAACTTTTGGGACATAAATTCAGAAACATGGAAGAATAGCTTTGCTCCCAATCACGCCGGAACGGGCCGCGATGGTTCAATCGAGGGCGTTCCAGCGGAGTGCCTCGAAGTCGTACATCATGCGACCGAATGGCGCAACCACGGTATAGCCGAACCTGGGTAACTTGCCTTCCTTATCTGTACGAAAATAGTACCTATCTAAAGATAGTGCCAGTCGCGCACGCGGCAATGCCGGCAGAATTCCTGGCACCAGTTCTTCAAGACGCTCGGGATAGCGTCCGTGTTGTACGTTGTAGGTCTGCAGTGCCTGTACCACCGCCTGAGCACGATGCGCCGCAATGTGCATATCGAGGAACATGAAGGCCAAGGTTACAGTCGCCGCGGAGATGTAGATTGTCATGCGCCGCATGCGGAAAGTCTTCAAGCCCGGATCACGACTTAGCAGCCAGCGCGGTACCCCAAACACGATCTGCCAGAGCAGTACCAGTGCACTCAGGCCGCCTTGCCCCAGCCAGAAGCCGTCGAGCAAGACAAGGATTGACGCAGCCAGCCACGTACGCCATCGAATGATGTGTCGTGCACTCGCAGATGTGATTTCCTGATCTGTTGTTATTTTCAAAATGAGGTTACCAAGATCGATCTTTTGATATGTGTTTCGCTCAACGCTGGCGATAACCAGCGGGCACCGTAGAACCGAAGACTTTCACAAAACCAAGGCGTGGTGCCCGTCTGGTTCATTGCCTTGTTATGCGCTTTTGGCATCAATCTGTGATCTGAAAACCAAGAACCCGAATATCAACTCTACCCTGTGGTTTGCGAGGTGGATCGGGGACGTACGGGAAAGGCCGAGTGGGGTTGTTCAGCTTTTCAACGCTCTCGTCCACTCGGCTTTTTATCCTCTTTGCAAGTCCGCCAGGAATAGACTCGCTGTAGCGCTCCATCACCACATCGATGGGTTTTCCTTCAAGATCGTAAAACACAACAAGACAGTAGATGTCTCGGACGGGCTGGCGCAATTTGTTAACCAAAGAGAACGAGAAAAGACCACTGGGTAGGCTCGAATTGTCATAAGTGAAATTCTCCCCGATAACGCCTTCTGTGCTCTTACCGCCCAAGTCCGCCAAAATCGAGCGTCTAGACTTTATCGGTTTCGCCAGCGCGATTGGTTTAGGAGGCCCCGCCCTCCCAAGCAACGTCTTTAGATAGTTGGAAGGGATCGCGAAGTTAAGATTCTGACCGCCTCGGAAGGTCGCGACGGAAACGCCGACGACCTCACCGTTACTGTTCAGCACTGGACCACCGCTACTACCGGGAGAGATCGGGGCGGTAATCTGCAGAATCTTGTCGGTTGCAACTTCTCGGATGCTGCTAACGATGCCCTGTGAGAACGTACCTTCCAGCCCCTGTGGGTTTCCAATGGCATAAACAGTCTCCCCAACCTGAACGTCTTCACTATTGCCTAGAGCAAGTGGCTGAGCATGAGCGTCTGAAATTTTCAGAACCACAAGATCTCGTTCCGGTTCAACGGCGGTGATGCCCTCGATGTTGTACTTTGCTTTCTGCCCGACTATCTTCGCGTATCCTCTTGCAGCACCTTCGACGACATGAAGATTGCTGGCAACCTCAGCATCACGAACGAAGAAGCCACTCCCGAGCGAGAGCGGCTGACCGTTAGAGTCTTCCATTACCAATAGAACTGTTGATCCAAACGCTTTTCTTGCAATCTCCGGAGCCGTCTGAGCCGAAACCGCAGAGAAGATACCTGAGATAAGGAGTACCCACACGAAGAGTGTAAAGAACTTGTAGACAAGTTGCGCCGAAACACTGGCCATGGTGCCACCTTCAGGACTGTTTGCCACTATTGAACCTCCTTGAGAGCGCGGAGGATAAGTTCAGCCCACTTCAAGCAATCGAATACCAATGACTTCAGTATTGCCTTGCTTCCGTGAACATCCCCCATATTTGAGCGCAGTGTCTGCATCACATAAGCGCCCTGATTCATAGCGCCCTCGAAATTCTTGCGGAATGGTGTAATCTCGTGACTGAGCCAGCCAAGTTCTCGCAGTTGTTGCTCCATTTTTGGAACTACACCTGTTGCCTCCAAGGAACGTTTGCATCGTTCTTGGAACGATGCCTTTGTTGGGTCCCCAAGGCCTGCTGATGAATAAATTGCAGACGTTGCCGCATCCAGTGCGCCGCAGGCTGAGGAAATCGCGCCGCTTAAGTCCCCGTCGCGCAAGCGTTGTGCTGCCTTTGTAAGATCGTGCTGAGATTCCGATGGAAGCTCGGGAAAAATAGAAGTGTCGAAAACCTTGATGGGTATAACAGCATTTCCGGCGAGCGCCCATCCCAGACGTGAGAGATTGTCGTCGAGTGTTTCCCGTGAATCCGGCCTTCTTCTCAACACCTCTTCGGCAACAATGGCGATGAAATGGTTAAAGGATTCTTCGTCAAGTGCACGTAGTCCACGGTCAACGCCCGTCATCAATTGCCCTTTTGAGGCTCCACCTCCTGCCCTCTGCTCAAGGTGTGCTATAGATGCCAGATCGAATCCAGCAAGTCCGACAATTTCCTTGATGTTGTAAAACGAAAAGTAGTTCTGAAAAGTTGCTCTAAGAGCATTCCATACTTGGCTCATATAGTTCATCATATTGCGTCCCGATTATTGCACCACGCATAACAGTTTGGTTAAATAGAATAATTTGATTGATATGAGGGTTATGGCATGGTAAAAAATCCACTTATTGAGATATTGATGTATAAGAAACGGAAAATAGCATAACCTTTTTCCATTTTTTGAACTGTACAGGTAAGGCCCATGGAAATCAAGCATAAATTTATACCGAATGCCAAGTTAAAACTGATGGATCAGGTACGACAGGTCCTTCGATATTACCATTATGCCTACAGGACAGAAAGCAGCTACTGCGACTGGATCGTAAGGTACATTCGGTTTCACGGCGCCAAAAGGCACCTCCGCGAGATGGGAAAGGAGGAAATCGAAGCATTCCTCAGCCACCTTGCGAGCCGGGAAAAGGTATCGGCTTCCACTCAACGGCAGGCGTTGAACGCCATCATTTTTCTGTATCGATATGTCCTGTTGCAGCCTGTCGAAGGGGAAATCGCCCCGATCAGGGCTAGACGGCATCCAAAAGTGCCTGTTGTCATGACGCAATGGGAGGTAAAAAAAGTTCTGGACGAAAGGATTCGGAGAGGTCTATATGCCCGAAGCCCTGGTAAGGAAGTACCCGAGGGAAGGCAGGGAATTTCGATGGCAATATGTTTCCCTCTAAAACGCTGAGTGCCGATCCCAGGGCCGGCGTGACCCGGAGGCACCATGTGCTCGAATCCGGTCTTCAGAAGGCGGTGAAAATCGCGGTCAATCGTGCCGGGATCATGAAGCGGGTCAGTTGTCATACCTTCCGCCATTGTTTTGCCACCCATTTGCTGGAAAACGGCGTGAATATCAGAGTGGTCCAGGAGTTGACGGGGCATGCCGACGTGAAAACCACGGAGATCTATACTCACGTGATGCAAAAGGATCTGGATGCGGTTGCAAGCCCCCTGGATAATTTGATGTATCCAAAAGTCGCTCCGGTTATAGGAACAAGTTGAAAACGCTGCATTCGGCAAAAACGGAAGAAAGACACCGATGCTGAAGGTCCTCCTGGTGCAGTTGCCCATCCCGCGGCTCAACTTCTGTCAGGTTACGGGGAATATCCCCATGGGAGCGGCATGCCTCAAGGAGGCGGTTTCCGATGTTCCGGGCATTGACGTTGAAATCCTCCCCGAAAGCGTGGTTTCTTATCTTGGCGACCAGGCGCTGACGGATCTCATATGCCAAAATCAACCCGACATCCTGGGTTTTTCCGTCTTTTCATGGAACCTGGATCGAAGCCTGTACCTGGCTGAAAAGGTGAAGAAAAACCACCTTCCGCGTATCGTCCTCGGTGGCCCTGAAATAACGCCAGACAACACGAGGGTCCGTTCGAGCAGCATCGATTTCCGGGTTTATGGAGAAGGAGAAGCGGTTTTCCGGCGGCTTTTGACTGAAAAAGCGTATTGGGATGCGGGCTCAGGTTCGGAAAGCGCAGCGGCGATCTTTCAAAATGCATTAAGCCCCTATTTAAGCGGCCTTCTGGAACCGGAACTCGAGGATATCGTCCTGGTGGAGACCCAGCGGGGTTGTCCGTATCGGTGCACATTCTGCTACTACAACAAGTCCCAGAAGGGGGCCTGTTTCAAAGACGAGTCTTATCTTCTTCCCGCCTTTGAGTGGGCGATCGGACGGGGGATCGGCGAGATATACCTGCTGGATCCTTCCTTGAACGTCAGGCCCCGCATGGCATCGTTTTTAAAGAAAATCGCTTTGATCAACAGGGACCGAAGGACCGGTTTTTACAGCGAGATCCGCGCGGAGAAGGTGAATGAGCGTTTGGCAAATTTATTTTATGAGGCCGGATTCACCGGTTTCGAGGTGGGTCTTCAAAGCACCAATCCAAAGGCGCTTGCCCTGGTGAGTCGCCCCACGGATTTGGAAAGATTTCTGAAAGGAACGGAAGCGCTTTTGAAAAAAGGGATCTCGCTGAGCATCGATCTTATCGCCGGCCTTCCCGGAGACGATATTCATGGATTCATGCAATCCGTGGATTTCGTTGCATCACACGGGCTCGGGGAAGATGTCCAGGTCTTTCCCCTTTCGGTGCTTCCGGGAACGGCGCTTCGCCGGGACGCACAGAAGCTGGGTTTGCGCTTTGATCCGCATCCGCCCTATACGATTATTGAAACGCCTGAATTTTCGAAAGAAGACTTGATGCTGGCCTACGATTACGCGGAAACGAGGCTCGATACGGTTTTTTTCCACATGCCGGACTTGGATGTCGCCTTCCGGAAGGCGGATGGCCCAAAAACGCATCCGGGAGATATCCGGGTCCGCCTTGGCGGACGGCGATACGTCATGAAGGTCGATCTTTTTTTAAGGCGGCCGATTTCCGAGATTTGGCGCCTTTCGCTCAGGCTCACCCAGCCTTACCAGGTGCTGGTGGGACCGGAAATGACGGACCCAAATTACCTGGTGGATATCCTCGAAATTCTGACATCCGCCAATCCATTTGTTCCCTTTGAGGTCGTTTTTTTTGAGCCGCAGGAGAAGCCGAGAACCTCAGGCCTGCTGGAAGCCATTCACCTGCGGCGGCCGCATTTTTTAGACGGCGACCTGCGCTATCTCTATCCGGATCCCGGAAACCGGGCTGCATTGTTTACTTTAATCTCTTCCCAACGGAGGGTAAATTTTAAGGGAGAGATGAAACGACAGGTCTTCTGGTGGCGTGAAGGCCGTCTTCCGGATGAAAAAGATCTGGATCTCATGGAGGAATGGGATGGGGTTCTCATCGACAGTCCCGTATCCCGGGAAACACTGATACGGTGGCAGGACTCCATTGGTAGGAAGGCTGACGAAGATCACCTGCTCGGATTTGCGGATATCGATCTTCAGAAACGGTGGCTGTTGCTCGTTAACCCCGACATGTATGCCGCACCGATAATCAACGCCATCCGGTGACGATTTTTTTACCTGCCGATGCCCTAAAATAAACTCTGCTTTTACAACAGCAGGGATAACAGGGCACAACCCATCCGATATTTCAACTCACAATGGGTCTGATCGTCTTCGTAAATAGACAGAAAAATCCTCGCATTCAGGCCAAGACTTTAGTATGGTTCCCATAGGATTTTAATTGATGCATTCAAGGTATTGATGGCTTCGTAAAAAGTCCATCTGCTGCGTTGCGCTGCATCCCCTGCCCGGTTGAATGCCGCTTTGCGGCCCTGCTTCGCAGGATTCAACCGGGTAAATCATTGCGGCGTACCTATAA